>ENA-UOOC01001143-UOOC01001143.1-human-gut-metagenome-genome-assembly--contig:-C48old-NODE-1143-length-23911-cov-6.444710_pt1 | contig 23911 bp, 30 predicted proteins | sample MGYA00242469_ERZ724016 | MGnify/ENA metagenome assembly ERZ724016 | reverse complement strand
ATGAAAACAATAATATGCAACTAAGCACTGAGAATACTAATAAAAATAAAGACTTTCATTTTGATGTGAACGCATATATTCTTAAGGAAACTAGAAAGAATAAGGTTGAGTTATTAAAGAATTCTCTGAAACTTAATATAATCGAAAAATATAATAAAGATGTTAGTTCTAGATTATTTGAAAAACCTTTACACAACAAGAATTTGATTTGTCTTTTTATAGCTGATTTATATACATCAACTGATAATTCACTTATAAATGAATTATTTTACCTGGAATTATTAGACATATTCTGTAATGCTACAAGTTATTATGTTCGTAGATTTATAGATATAGTAAAACCATCATTAAAATTTCCATGTGAGTTTATAAATCATATTCCAGTAGATATTGTGGCATTAGATGACTCACAATTCCTAAAGGATTTCTCTGTAGCTATTTTGAAATATGTGTGTCAAATTAGTAAAAAAGCATCAGCTACAGATTATGACTTAATACGTAGGTTTTATGAATGCCATACATCCAGATTTAACAGAATGGTAAGAGAAATGTTTTTATTAGCAATGAATGATAAATATAAGATAGATTCATTAGATAATTATTATGCCACAGAATTAACATTCCTAATAAAGAGTACTACTATAATTAGAAGTCCTATTATAATTGATTTATATAAACGTAAAATAGAAGGTATAAATATATTTGAAAAAGAAAAAGGTTCTATGATAAACTTTAAAACTTTGGAGAATAGTTTTATGAACACACAAAAATTTATTCGTGACTTATATAAATTAAGAGAGAATAATTCTAAAATATCGGAATCACTTACTAATAAAATCAATGACTTAATAGATTCAGCTATAGATGCTAGTATTAAAATTTTAAATAAGCAAATATCATATATAGAAAAGGTTAAGGCAAAATCAAAAGAATCAGAAAAAATAGATTTAAACGTATTTTAATTATAAATCATGGGGGTTTAAAAATGGAAACTATAATAAAATTAAATAAAAACGATATTCTTAGTCTCACAGCACATAATTGTCCTAAATATTTATCTATAGTAGATAAATATGTAAATGTTGATGAATACGTATTAGGAGAAAGTGTAGAAGATTTAACTTTAGATACGCGAACAGAAAAAGAGATTATTCCTGAAGCTATTATACAGTCAATCTGTAAAAACAAAGATATACCTTACGGTAAATGTTCTAAATACATTCTATTGACTGAGGATGAATTCTTTAATAAAGAAGATATAGAACTTTTACTGAATTTATTTAATACACAACTTTTAGAAATTTTCTGTGAAGTATCTAATTATACAAGAATGACTGTAAATAAAAGGATAAAACAAGATATGACTTTTCCTGCAAAATTTATTTGTAAAGTTCAAGCAGATTTAGTTTATCCTACTACCAAAGAAAATACTTTAGAATTTTGTAAGGCAATCATTACAACATTAGATTTATATTATAAAAATAATATATCTTGTAGGATTAAAGAAGAGATGAAAAAGAAACCTATTTCAGTTTCTTTTATGATTAATAATATGCTGAGAACACTATATATTAACAACAGTTCTGTAATAAAAAATCAAAAAGATTTAATAAATGCAAGAATTCATATTCCATTTGTATTTGGTTTACTTAAGACAAAAACAAAAGAATTACTTAAGACTAGCTTGGAATATTATCTAGATATACCTCATACAGATAAAGAAGCTTTGAATGAATTTGATAAAATCAGTACACTTCTTGAGAATCAGTTTTTAATTTATTCAAATATCAGATTGCTGTATTCTACAGTAGCAAAGTACACTGTTGATGATGAAGAGAAACATAGATGTTTAAGAACGAAAAGCAACAATGCAGTAAAACTAATAAGAGAAACTGTAGAAGAATTATTAAATCAACAGATTAAAGGAAAAGAAACTAAAGAAACTAAAGAAATGGATTTATTTTAAATAATAAACAACGTGTAAAAGAAATCTATAACAGCAATAAGTAGATTTATAGAGATACTCTAAAATGAGTATCTCCGATAAGTCTATTTTATAAATAGACTAGCAATATATGGAGGTTGTTTTGAATGAAAACAAAACAAAGCCTAAAACAAAAACTTTTATCTACAGGACTTTTGCTAGGATTACTGTCCTTAGTAGGTTTGATTAAATTACCTTTAGCAGTGGATACAAGAGAATTTACAACTCCGATACTAGGCTTAATAGATTCTATTACGGGGCATTCTCTATCAGGATTAACAGTTTTATGTGTCGGTATATTTCCTATAACAAATGCCAATATATTAGTATCTTTACTTAGCACAATATCTCCTAAATTAAAGTCATTAAAGAGTGAAGGTGTTTATGGAAGAGAGAAAATATTTAGAATCACAAAATATTTAGCATATGGTTTAGGACTTATAATGAGCTATATTACTGTATTCTATTTAAGTAAAACCAATATGATACCATCAGTTTCACTTTTTTATTCTATCCTTTATGTCACTTGTCTATTCTTGGGTGTAATAATTACACAAAAGATAAGTGACAGCATCACTGAAATAGGACTGATAGATGGTATGTCAAGTATTATCCTAATGAATATAACTAAATCTATAATTTGCAATACTTACACTACATTAAGACTTGCAAACGTCGCTATAGGTTTTGTTATCTTAAAGGTGGTTCTATCATGTTTAGTTTTTGTTTTAGTTTATTCTTTACTACAACAAGAGTTAAGAATACCTGCACATATTGTAACAAAGAAATCTATGGAACGTAATTCAACATACTTCAGTATTAAGTTGTTAGGAGGAATTTCTTCTACCTTAATATTTGTAAGTATGTTGACTTTACTACCACAAGTAGTTTTTAATTACAAGTCTAATTCCTTGATATCCTATATACTTATTACAGTATTAAGTGTCATTTGCTACAGAATAGCATTACTAACTCAATATGACACAGATAAGATAGCACAGGACCTAGCAAAAACAAATGTGTATCTAGATGGAATATACCAAGGAAAGGAAACTGCTACGTTCCTTAACAAACTGTTACTAAAAGATTCGCTAATAGGTGGATTATTCACAGCATCAATTTTTATAAGTGCGTCTTATATCAATCATTTAATGATTATTGATGTTGCAAGTATGTTTATATTTGTTACAATATCTAGTACACTTATCTTAACTGTACAATCTAACAAGGCAATCGAAAATTATAAAGGATTTTTGTATTAAGAATATAGCTTACTGTTGATTAAAAAATTAAACACAAATGACAATGATTCCTGTAAAATTAGAACATCTTTTCAAATCAACTCAATCTTATATAAACCTAATAAAGAGGAGGGGATTATATGAGATTAACATTAAGACAAATCGCTAGAATGAGGTACATGATTCTAGAAGGTTATACTGTAGAGCAAATAGCTACTAGTATGAAGGTATCTCAAGCAACAGTGCGTAGTTACACAAAAGCTGAAAGAGCTAAAGTGAAAAAAGAAAATGCACTTTGTTACTAAATTTACAGGAGGATGGGAAAGATGAGAACATTAGAGAAAAAGAGAAGAAAGTACAAACATCTGTTATCAGCAAAGGAGATTAAAGAAACTAAGAAGGTTCATCCATGTAGTTCATGTTACTATGAGGAATTAACTTTAGACTTAGAAAACCTAACTGCAAATAGAAAGTGTAGATTAAATTTAACTCCAACAGATGATTGTATATGGTCAGACCCTAAGGGTAAAAATGTAAGTATACAATAGATTAAGAATAAATAAACTATGTCAATAACTGGAGGGAATATGGTGATTTTAGGTGTTAAGAATGAAAAAGGGTTAACCTATAAAGAGAGGATTTCGGGTTATATTGATTTTATAAGAGAGCATGGAACTGTCGATGAAATTAATTTAGCATTGAGTAAGGATTGGGAGCCTGCTCAATTGTATGAATTATCAGAAGGTATAAAATCAGGTATAGACATTAGTGTTTATGCAAAGCCTGAGTACAACGAATTTAAAATGGGTTATATCAGATTAGCTATGGAACGTGGTTTAGATTTTAAAAGATTATTAAATCCAGACTTCGACGAATTTGATATAAGAAATGCGTATAAAGAAATTGAAGTTGGCTAATAAGGGTAATGTATAACATTACTCTAATTTAACCAATTTCTAGAAAGGAGTAGTTATGATTAAGGAGAAATTATTAAATAAATTATCAGAATTATCAATTTACCTGCAAAAGGAATTAAATGTTTATCTTGATTATAATATTGAACATACACAAGATGGTATAGTCGGAGTAATAACCACAGCGGATGGCGAGATAAACTTATCATCATTAGTATTCACAACTACAGGAGAAACTTATTTATATTATTCAGATAATGAAGCTATAAAGAAACTACTATTAGATTATAGTGGATATAAGATAGTTCCTGCACAAATCTGTATAGTAGGAAATGGAGGAGTTTAATGCACGATTTATTATTAAATAGTATTAGAACAATATTAAGTAAAACAATAAGTAATGAATTGGTTAAAGAGTTTAAGTCAAGTGATGACGGATGTTTTATGACCTTAATAGATTTCTCAATAATAGAAGTAAAGAATGAAGAAGTTATTATATCATTGGTATCAGCAGATAAGGAAATATGTAGACCTGTAACAAATTTATGTCTACAATTAAAAGCTAGAGATATCAAATATAAGATAACTCAAAATACAGATATCTTAGCACATAAGTTAAAACATGAACATTTATTCTTAGTAACAATAAGTACAAAAGCAGATGGTGTATTACAAGAAACTGAAGAGTTATATGTAATTAAAGCCTTATCATCAGTTGAAGCTGTCACAAAGGCTTTAGCAAAAGAAGGTTTACCTTACTATGAGGATTCACCACATACAGCAGTACCGATACATTTAAATGAAGAAGGTATATGTCATGTTGATACAGTTTACTTAGGATATGAAAATTTAATTGGAGGAGTTTTAGATGAGTTGTTTAGTGGCGGGGATTAATAACTTAGCAATAGATGTATTAGTAGAAGAAAGTACTTTAGTACAAGCAAATGGTAAAAGCTATGCTTCATTAAAAGTAAAATATGAAGATAGAAGTTATAATTGTAAGAGATGGAATTATAATTCAGATGTTCCCGATAAAGGTTCTGTAATTAAGATATATGGTAGAACAGATTCTTACCAAGGAACTATATCTATAATTATAAGTGCATGGGAGCCATCTGATAGGTCACCTTTAGAGTTTGTAAAGGTAGCACCTATAGATAGGAATATAGGTTATACAGATTTGTTAGATGCTGTAGATAATATAGTATCAGAAAGTAAAAGAGATTTCATTCTAACTATTCTAGAAGAAAACAGAGAAGCTATATTGGAAGCACCTGCAGCAGTTTCAATGCATCATGACTATGTAGGTGGTTATTTACAACATACTTTAGAAGTACTTGCTAATGCACGTAGTTTATGTACAACTCCTTTAATGTATAATTGTTCTAGTTATGATGTTAGTCTTGTAATTATGGGAGCAATCTTACATGACATAGGAAAATTAAAAGCCTATGCAATTGAATCGGGTTTACCTGTAATGACTTTAGAAGGACAATTATATGACCATATTGTTTTAGGTGCAATGATGTTAGAGGATTATAGAAAGAAATGTAATCTAGCAGAAGAAGATATGACATGGTTTAGAAAGCTAGTTCATATAGTATTATCACATCATGGGGAATTAGAATATGGAAGTCCAGTTAAACCGGCATTTCCTGAAGCATTTATAGTTAGTCAAGCTGATATGATTTCAGCTAAGCTAAATAGAATGGACACAGAAATGGAGGAAATGACTGAACCATTCCAAAGTAAAAAGAGTTTTATGTTTGGTACAAGATTATATAATTCAGATATAGAATAAAAGAAGGGGATGGGTTGAAATCTAAGGAGGAAATATAAATGAATATATTTTGGTTAGACGTAAACCCTTATAAAAATATAGAGTATTATTTAGATAAGCATGTAGTAAAGATGATAACAGAATATGCACAGTTATTATCTTCTGCATGTAGACTAAGTGGAGTTGATACAGGGTACAAATTATCACATCAAAATCATCCATGTGCAATATGGTGTAGAACCAGTATGACTAACTGGTTAACATTAAGAAAGATGGCAGAGTTACTTCATAAGGAATATCAATTTAGATATTATACAAATAGGATTCATAAAGCATATCTAACAATATACAATATGAAACTTCCTAATATACCCGATATAGGTTTCACTCAGCCACCACAATGTATGCCGGAACAGTATAAATGTGATGACTTAATACTAGCTTATAGAAATTACTATATAGGTGATAAAGAAAGTTTTGCAACATGGTCAAGACGACCTCAACCATATTGGTTTAATAGAAATGGAATTTTACTTAAGCATAGATAATAGGAGGTAGATATGGGTTTATCTGAAATGCATTTATTTGATGATGATGATTCAAATACAGATATTTTAGTTTATCATGGAAGTCAAGTTGAAGTTTCTAATCCAGAACTTAGAGTAAGTAGATTCACTAAAGATTTTGGTGTAGGATTTTATATTACCAAAATAAAACACCAAGCAGAAAGATGGTCTAATAGATTTTCTGATGGAATTGTTTCTGTTTATAAGTTCAAACCTAATAACAATTTAAAAAAATTATATTTTGAAAGTATGACAGATGAGTGGTTAGATTTTATAGTAAATTGTAGATTAGGTAATACACATGATTATGATATCGTAGAAGGTCCTATGTCTGATGACACAATATATAACTACGTAGGTCAATTTATCAGAGGAGAAATAAGTAGAACTGCTTTTTGGGAATTAGTTAAATTTAGCTACCCAACACACCAAATAGCTTTATGTTCAAACAAATCTTTATCTACAATAACATTTAAATATAGTTATGGAGTGAAGTACAATGATTAGAAAAGGACATGATGATGCATTATTCTTTTGTTGTTGGATTTTGAACAAAGTTGCTTATGAAACAAACAATCATCTTCATGATGTAGTTAATCAGTTAAATCCAGGTTTCCTTAAAAGACTTTATGATTACTCTGATGTGTTTCATTGTGAAAATCCAGACAGAATGTCTTATGAAATTGTAACAAGGAATCAAATACAGGAGGGTGAGTTTATAAGAAAAAATGCACCATCTTGGACAGAGATATGTTACGTACATCATAACCTAATATATGACTTACATGCAGAAAAATTCTATGGTGATAAAGACATCTTAGAAGTATTTAGTTTAGTAGTAAATCATCCAATAGGGCAAGCTTTAGAAGTTTATAGGAATTGTCTATATTGGCAAAGTGCTGAATGTATATATGAATGTTATGTTAACAATGACCTTCATATTATGGATTAGAAGAAATTTAATATCTTATAAAGTGTATCTAAAAGGTACACTTAATTAAGGTATTAAGTTATCTTAAATAAATAATAAAGGAGTTGGCTTAATTGACCAATAATAAAGTAAACTATAAACAGTATAAACACTTAATTGATGTTTTTACAACTGGAGATTTCTTAACTGAATCTCTAGACAAGCCAGTAGGTTTAATTACTTACAGAAAGCTATTAACAGAGAACAATATCTTGTATTTTACACAGAATACAAGAAGAACTTGTAGAATACCTTTAGGTATTTCTAAGCGTGACGGTACTATTAAGTATATAGACTTAATGGAGAATACCTTCACATATAGACATGAAGACACGAAGTTATTAATTAATTTTGCTAAACTAGTAATTTGTAATTTAATGCAAAATTATAGACCTGATGAATATGTAGTCTATCATGATATTAATATTGAAGAATTAAGTAATTTTCACAAAATAACTGATGCTTCGGATTTTGATGATATTTACAGTTCTATTAGCATGGACAGACATAAGAAGTATAACTTAAGTGGAGATATTACTTATAAACAATATAGAAAGACTCATAAAGAAAAGCTAGTTATATTCATCTTAACAAAGCAAGAGAATATAACTAGAATAAAAGCCATATCCGGAGCAAGTATGAGATATGGTATAGTAATATTAAATTTAGAGCAAGATGATATTGCTAATAGCAGTACTTTAAGTTTAGTTAATACCATCAGACCTAACATCAGTGATATTGAAATGAAACAAGAAATTGAAATTTATAAAAGAATGTTAGGAGAGTTTAATAAGATGATAAATGAAATAAATTTATTAACAGGAGAAATAATAAATGAAGGAGATTTACATGAACAACTTTTATTAGAGTTACCTGTGTTAAAAGATAATCAAGAAGTTACTAATAGAGTTTATTCATTATACAATATGAGAGAGTATGGATATCAATTTGGAGGAATAAATGCCAATGGAGATTTTGGTTCTTTCTATCATCACTTATTAAAGTATAGCAGAGCAATAAATAATGATGCTTTACGTTATATTATAACTGCTTCAGTATATACAATATTTAGTCATTCTTCTCCAATGTTAGCTTCAGCCCTAATAAATCAAGATGATGTAGGACATGAAGATAAAGAACTACTTGATGCTTATATAGATAGACAATTGAAACACTATCACAATAAGAGAGAAACATTCAAGTTAGAAATTTATGATGATATGTTAGGAAAAGATACTGTGTTCTATGAAACATTCTTCTGTAAAGTAGAGTTGAGAAATAAGAGATTATTTATAACAATAGGGGAAAAGGAAAAACAACTACCTAATGGATTATTATACTTTATCGATTTAGGTGCCTTAACTATGAATGAAAATATGCTAGAACTTATAATAAGATATGAAATGTATTTGACATATGGTATTCATATCTCAGGTGTAGTTAGTCCGATTACTTGGTATACAGAAGATGTCTTTATAGAACAACATAAACCAGTAGCCTATCATACTGACCTGGAAGCTGTAAGAGATATAATGGTAAGACTTACAAAGATAGGAGCATTTGATAAGACTTATAATACATTATCTTATAAGGAATATAAAGAGCTAATATCTTCAGCTTATAGTGAATTAGAGGAATCAGACTTAGCAACATATATAAACTATTGGTTATGGAGAAAAGATGACCTTAGAAAAATATTACCAAAGGATAATGATACTGTACAAAACATGAATCTATTCTAGACACATAACAATTATAGATTATTAATAGGAGTAGTCTACATGGCTACTCTCAGTTAGTTATTTATAAGATAAATTGTGAGGTGAGTTCTGTGTTTAATAAATCATATGACGAAGTGATTAATATAATATGTAAAACATTAGATAATAAACATTTTAGAGCAGCGTTTTTATTTGGAAGTTATGGCACTGAAGAGTTTAATGACCTATCAGATATTGATGTAGCAGTACTAACAGATTTAGGTTACTGTGAAATTCAAGATTATCAAGACAAGTTAGAGGAATCTTTAGGTATATCAGTTGATTTAGTAAATGCTGAACAATTACCTATGATTTTTCAGTTACAGATAGCTCATAGGTCTTGTATATTGTTTTGTAATGATGACTTAAGATTAGATAATTTTTATGATAGGGCTGAATTCTATTATAAAACAGATTATAGACTTTGGAAAGCTTGGCAAGAAGAGGAGTGGTAAAGTGGTTAGATTAAATAAGATGAGGTTAGATAAGATTATATCAAACTTTAATGAGTGTTTAGAAGATATAGATTTAAGTCTATCTAATCTTAGTGATAATGATTTATTAAGTAGATATGGTATGGATAGGATTTTAAAGAACTCTATACGTCATGGGGTTGATTCAATCTTTACTAACACAGAAGATTATTTAGGTAGTATATTAAAGAAGGTAGGTATAGGAGTGTCTGATAAAAGTTTAAGAGATTGTATAACCATAGCTAAAAATAAAAATCTTATAGAGCCTAACTTTGCTGACTGTATTATATCTAACATAAAAATACGTAATACATTTTCTCACAGATATAATCAACCTTCAACAGAAACCTTAATAGAATTCTATACGACCAATAGAGAAGTATTTTTATCTCAAATAGAATTTATGAAGAAATTAATTAAAGAATCAAGTGAAGTTGATGAATTAGATTTATTCAGATAAATAATCTATAATTTAGAAACAATAATAAATTTTGGTGAATCAACAATTATATTTAAGATTTACTAGCACACTTGTAAGTTTATTGCAAGGTATATTTACTTGAGAAAAGAAAAAAGCATGGTTTCATATTTTCCTTAATTTAACAGTATGTAGTTAAGTAGTTCTAGCTGAACTACTTTTCTATGTATTTGTTTTAAGAAATTAAAGTAATAATTTAACATAGAAAGGATGAATGCTTTGAAGAATTTAAATGATTTATTATCAGGTTCTTGTGAGGATTTAATAAATGACTATCTAGAGGAGCAGAATATTCTTGAGTTATGTCCAGAGTATTTTGAGATAATCAAGTATGGTTCAGAACATAAAATAATAAGGGAATTAAATTTTAGGTTAAAAGAGGTAGATTGTGAAATTCATGAGAATGACCTAATAGAATATGTGTTAGCAAAGATATCAGTATTGGCAGTGAGATTCTTATGTGAACAGCCACAAGTTAAATGTCAAGCAAGGAAATTAGAAAGTTTTTAATCAATTAATTAGGATAGCCTAGATGGCTGTTCTGCTTTAGTTGATTAACCACAATTTTACCCTAATATGAGAACCAATATAATTTTGTAACATTCTTTAGATTTGAGCGTTCCTGAAGAATGTGAATACCTTATAGAAAATAAAATATATAGAACAATTTTACAAATTTTAGATCGCATTTTTAATTTTTAATTACCACTAAACCAAGTATGTATAGCTAATTTATTCTTTAGTTAATACAAATTCATGGTGGTTAATCAACTATTTACTCTTACCCATTTTATTCATATTTATCATTAATCAATTAATAGGAGTAATCTATATGGTTACTCTTATTTAGTTGATTAGCCCTTATCTTTATAGTTGTCCCATTTTAGTGCTTTGGTTTAATAAAAATAACATACTATTTTATATTTTTAGAAACCTTATAAAGTCCCACACGGACTAATCAACTATTTTTAGAAGAGGTGAGAATATGAGAATTTGGACAGCAGTTTATAAAAACAAATTAAGCTACCTTGAAGCTATACGAGAAGCAAAAAGACACAATACATTCTTTACTAGAGAAGATTTGGATTGTGTTTATTTTTATTCCAATACAGGTAGACTATGTAAGATAACAGAAGATAAGGAAATAAAGTACATTAGAAACGAAGAGATTTACGATTTGGGTAATGATTGGATGAGTGTAGCTATACCTTATTCAATTATAGAATATCTTTTAGATGAAGGTTATATGTATTAGTGGGAGGTGTATTATGAGAAGAAAAGAATTTGAGGAGGTTTTTCTAGAGTACATTGAAGATGGTTTTAGATTCATTGACCTAGAATTAACAAAGGACAGAGTAGTATCTTTCGATAGTGAAAAACAATCTTACAGTATTGATGATACTTCTGTAAGTTTCACTAAAGATGGCTTAACTGAAACTGTGGCTTATGATTCTATAGTTTCTATAGCAATTTAGGAGGTAACTTATGGGAAGTAAAAATGCAAATGCAAAAATAACAAAGTTGTTAGTAGGGTATAGCACAGTGTGTCTTATACTCCAACTATTATTAATCATGCAATTTTCAATGACTGAGAATACAACAGGATTAGTTAGAACAATTATAATGATATTATATACAGTAATCATTCTTGCATTATCTGTTTTTAAATTAACATTTCTATCTGTCTTTGAAGTTGCGGCTGTTTTACTGTTAACAGCACAAAATATATTTCTAACTGTATCTAAAAGTACAACGCATTCTAATATATTTTTAGCGATTACAATACTACTGTTTATTTACAACTTTACATATCTTCTTTTTGTAAAATCAAGAGAAAAGAAGAAGAGATTTAAAGGGTCAGCTAGTATAAGAAGTTTATATCTTGGAATAGTCTTAGGTTGTATTATATCTGCGATATATTGTACTCTTACAATGAATCTCAATTATCCATTCCTAGAGATGGCTGTTGTATTTGTACTCTTTATAAATAGTTTGTTCCTGCCTCATAAGCAGGTAATAATTTAAAGTAAAGGAGTTAATATAATATGTCAAATTCTATAGATAAGTTTTTATTTAAGATAAGTTATTTTAAAAGAACGAAGGAATGGAAGTTCATAAATGAGAATAGATTTTTCATCGTTAGTATCATATTAGTATTAACATTAGTTTTTGCAAGTAATACTGATTTCAATACTTTTGCAGGGTTATTGATGAAAGAAATTCTATTCTTTACAGTTTGCTATTCACCATTAATATTTGTTAGAATTTATCTGTTGACTAAGTACTATAGAAAATTTAGAGGTCTAAAGAATGAAACACTAAAAATAGATATTGTAAATAAAACAGTATCCTATTCATTTGAGAAGGGTAAATACGTATCGGTATGGACAACAAGTTTTGATAGCATCTCAAAAGCATTTGTTGACGTGCCTGGTGCAAGATTAAGAATTGAATCTGACTTTGAATGTTCTGTTTATAGTAAGACAAATCTTATAAGCCCTATAAGTTCTCAGAAACGTGAAGCCCTAGGATTATATAATTACTTATCAAATCTAGATGGATTGTTACAAGTTATAATGTTGAATACCTCTGCAGAAGTATTAGTTAAAAGCGATTAATTAGGCTATTCTACAAGGATAGCCTGCTTTAGTTGTTTTTACAACTAATATAATATTATTCACTAACGTGTCCATTTTTCCATTTTATCAAAAATTAGGTTTGCACGTTTTTCCAAATCAAGATTTTACAATTTGTATAAGTCTTCCTTCATGGACACGTTAGTATTTTATTTAAGGGAGTGATATATTGAATTCTTTACCGTTGTACAAATTAATTGAATCAACTATTTTATATGACAAGGATTTAGTTGAAATTTATAATGACGATAACGAATTATTGATTAGTAAACAAAGGGTTGAGTATCTTCATAGTTTAGAGAAATATCAACTGTATAGAGAAATAACAGTGAGTTTGATAGAACCTAAATATGACAATAAATCAAAGAAACCTTATTTAAGAATATACCTAAATGTATAATCAATTAATAGGAGTAATCTATAGGGTTACTCTAATTTAGTTGATTGTATGTTAAAGACAAAGATGATGGAGATAACCCAGTGCCTACCCATATATCGAAATTATCTTTGAATTTATATTACAACTAGCTAACTCATAATTTCTATGTAATCAATTAATAGAGGGGATTCTATCTCTAGTCCCCTTTATTTAGTTGATTGCAAATAGCCTATAACTCATATCCAAAGTTATGAGTTTACAATCAACAGGACAGTGGGTCTTTTACGCTCACTGTTATTTATTAAATGAATTTAAGGAGGTATGGTAGTAATGTTTCCAATTGACCAAGACACACCAAGATTTAACAGGGCTATATTTGAATCTATATCTGACATTATACGTGAACGTCAATTAGATGATAACTACACTGCATGGTTTGACCACGATACTATGGATTTTATAGGGGATGAAGGAAGAGTTTATATTAAGATATATGACAGGAGTCTTGTGATTCCTTATATAGTTTTAAAGAATACAAGAGTTGGTACAGCAACCAAATTATTTGAGAGATTGAAAGTTATAGCAAAAGAGTTATCCTTAACAGAATTTAAAGTATTAGGTGTACAATCAGAAGCAATGGAAAAGTTCTGTTTAAAACAAGGCTTTAGCTTAGATGGAAAACCTTGTTGTAACAATTATGCTTATTATTTAAATTAGCTTATTTATCTAGAAAGGACACAACTATGATTAAGGATTATTATGCAAAAGGATTATTATTTGAACAATTAATCTTGGAATTATATTCAGATGAAGAAATAGTAAAGAATTATGAACACTCAGGATTGGACATTCAATTAGAAGATTTTGAGTATGCAATCTATAATTATAGAAATGAAGGTTATGCATTAGGCTTACTATTTAATGAGTACATCGTAGCAATTGAAAAGAGTAAACTATTAAAACAACTTAGAAGATTTGATGTACAAGCTATTGAATATATAATAGAAATGTTGATTTATAATTTATTATCTAACAATGCAGAATACTTAAGATTAGATGATTGGACTTCAAATGATTTTAAAGAAATAGATGAATATATTAAAAGACAAGTAAATAGTTACTTGTATAATATTAAACCTAATCTATTAAAAGAGCCAAAAACAACAGATACAATTTTTTGTAAAGGTTCTAGTTTCAGCTTTGGATTTGAGAATAAAAATTTATACATAGAAACAAAGGACTTTAAAAGCTATATACCTAATAGATTATTTTATTGTATTATTGATAAAAACATAAGACAGGAATTTATAAAATCTTGTATTATGTTTGAATATATAAAACTTAGGGGGAAACTATGGAAGAAGTAAAAGACATTAAAATTTATGTTTATAGCGATGATTTAAATTTCACGCTATGTGGTGCAGACGAAGAGGAGTTAATGAATGATTTAGATTCTAAAAATCTAGATACTTCAGTATTAGTAAATAAACTTACTATCGAAATAACAGCACCAACAAAGCCTTATGCAGGTCATGCTAACATAGGTGGAACATTAGTTCTTCAAGAAGACTTAAATGTCGTTGAAGCATTGAACTTATTGTTCGATTATATTAGACTATATTAAAGACTTCATACCTCCATTAAAAAAGCTAAGTGTAGATGACAGAACAGCACCTAGAATTTTAATGGAGGTATATGTACATGATAAAGAGGTATAGAATACCCACATGATAAAAATAAAGAAGTTAGGAGGTTAGTTATGGGAGTTGGTTTTGGTAAGAGTGTAGCAAAAGGTTTAAAATCATTTATTGAAAACATATCAGAGTCAGAATATGATGATGACGAGTATAGTTGTGATGAATATGACATAGATGAAGAAGAAGAATCACGTCTAAGAGAAGATAGACTTACGCCTTATATGACTGATAGAGAACTCAAAGACTATAATTCTGACTTAAAACTCTATTATGATAACTCAGATGAAATAGAAGAATTATCAAAGTTTGGTTTACCTGATATTTCACATTTACCTAAGTATGAAGGAGAGTTTTTAAGAACCCTAAGTGATTTTAAAGAAGCATACACAAAGATTTATACAGGTGACTTTGAATTTTCTAGAAGTGATTTAGACTCAATTTTAGATTATAAGTTTTCCACAGGAGAACTTAGTTATAAAGAGTATATAAATATAAAAGATAACTATACAACATAGAAAAGGGGATTTTGAGATGTTTGGAATTAAAAAGGCAAGTAGACAAGAGAAAGAAGAAAAGCAAAAGAAGGAAAATGTAAACTGGTCAAAGGTTCAAGCGGCTAAAAAAAGGCAAAGACGTGAATCAGAAGAATATGAAGAACCAGTAATGGAAGAAGTACAACCAAAGAGTACTGTAATTTTTGGTGATGAAGAGTCACTATCAACAGATGCTATATCACTAGAAGATGCTTTATATCAAGAAAGCTTACTAGAGATATATGACCACATTTGTGAATCAGGTATTGAGTGTACAAGCTATTTAGAATTAGTGGACTCAATTAACAAGAGAATAAAAGCAGGAGAAATAGTTGATAGTAAGATAGGAAGTAGAGTAACTCCTAATACATTATTGACTGAACTTTATAGAGTTTGCTGTTTAATCTTAGATGAAGAAGTTTCTTCTAAAGATGAACTATTAGCAAAGACTCAAGAAGCATGTAAAGTACAAGTTGAAGAAATAAAAGAACAACTTGAAATAATAAAAGAAAATGAAGAAACAGAAGAAGCTTTATCTATATTAGAACATGAACTAGAAGAAACTAAAGCTGATTTAGATAAGGCAACAAATGACCTTCTAGAAAGTAACAATAAACTAGAAGAGTTAAAAGAGAAATATGCATCAGTAGTTTCTAAGAATGATGAATTTGAAACTAAGGTTTTAGATTATGAAACAAGAATTGCTGAGTTAGAAAAGGTTAAAGAAGAAGACACTGATATAGTTGCTTTAAGACAAGAAATAAAGAAGTTAAAAGAAACTAACTTTAACCTATCAGAAGAAGTTGTATCGTTAAACACAACAAGAGTTGCTCAAACTAACATCTATGAAGAGTTAAAGAATGAAAATCAAGAACTTAAAGATAAGTTAGAGAAAGCTGAAAAAGACAAAGTTGAATTTAATGATGAAGAAACAGAAACAAGAATTAAGAGCCTTATGAGTGCTATAAGCAATAAGGACTTAGAACTTATGGATGCTAACAATAAGATAATAGCTTTAAATTATGAATTGGCTAGAAAGAAAAAGGAATTATTAATGATACCGGATTCACAAGATTTAGTTAAAGGTCTTAAAGATAGTATCAGAAGAGTTAATGAAGAAAACAAGAATCTAGTAGATGAAACTATAACACTTATGTCTAGATGTAGAAAACTTGAAGATGACTTAGAAAGTGTTAAGGTTGAGAAGGATTCTTTAGAAGTAATAGTTTCAGGATATAAGAAGAGATTAAATGACCCTTCAGAAATTATGAGAGATTTCACAGAAGAAGTCTTAAAATATAATGAAGAAGAAAAGAAAGAACAAGAGAAGACTTCAGCTGTAGAAGAGCCAATAAAAGAAGAACCAATAGTAAAGGAAGAACCCTTAGTAGAAACTCCAGTATCTACAGAACCAACTTATACTAAGGAAGATATGATTAAGATGTTCCTATCAGGTATGGGATATAGAGCAATACTTCCTAAGCTAAGAGAAGAGTGTAGAGAAACTTTAGTAAATGCTGAAAAGGTTTTAGAACATATTGATGAATTAGATTCAGTAACAGAATATCATCCTAAATTAATAGAATTATTTGTAGACTGTTTAGACAATAATGAAAATAGTCTTGGCTAAATCACACTCAAACAGTAAAATCTGTAAGATTGGTTTCAGTTGGACCACATTATTCTTTGGTTGGATTGTGCCAATCTTCAGAAAAGATTATAAAGCATTTAGATTGCAGTTATTATTTGGAATATTAACTTTCAATTTATCTAATATCTATTATGCTTTTACAAGTAATTCAGATTATATAAAATCACTATTAAATCAAGGATATATTCCTACTAAGAAAGCCTTTACAGAAGAACTAATAAAACGTAAAATATTAATGGAGGGTTAGCATATGTTGAGAAGAAGATTATCAGCATGTTGTTTACTGCTTTGTTCAGCTTTACTATTTACAATGAAGCCAACAACAGTAAAAGCAGATACATTTATGACAGCAAGTATTGCAAATGATTTAACAGCAGAAGAAAAGAAAATGGTTTATGATTTCTTTGGAGTTCCTAAAGAGAATGTTCAAGAGTTTATAACTAACAATGCAGATGAAAGAAAAGCTTTATTAGGTATTGTATCTGAAGCACAAATAGGAAATGTAACTAAGTCAAGTGCTTTAGTAGAACCTACAAATGCAGGAGGTATTATGGTTGAAACTAAGAATTTAACTTTTGTTTCTGATACTATGATAACTAATACACTTATAACATTAGGTGTTAAAAATGCTAAGATTAAAGCTGTAGCACCTTTTCCAGTTTCAGGTACAGGAGCATTAACAGGAATTATAAAATGTTTTGAAAACTCTAAGAACTCTGATATGGAAATAACTGAAGAACAGAAAGAGGTAGCTAATGAAGAATTAGTGATGACAGGACAACTAGGTGATTCATTAGGTAAAGATGAAGCTTCAGCAGTTATTAATGAAATCAAGACTCAAGTCATAAAAGACAGTCCAAAAACTGATATAGAAATAGGAAACATAGTAACAAATGTTATTAACAATTATAACATATTTGTAAGTCCTGAGAATAGAGAAAAGATAGTTTCAGTAATGTCTAAAATAAATGGTTTAGATATTGAATATAAAGACATTAAAGAAACATTAAAAGTAAATAAGACAAATTTAAAGAATAAATTAGAAAACATGGGTTCTGAATTAAAAGAGAGTGGATGGTTTAAGAAATCATTAACACAAATTAAGAGTTTTGGTCGTTGGATAAGTGAAGGATTTAGTAAGTTAGGTGACTACATTGCAGGTTTCTTTAGTGACGAAGAAGTTGAAGAAATAAAAGAAAAAGATGGAGTTAAGTATGACTCTAAGGGTAACATAGTTACAGAAGGAAACATATTTATACCTGATGAAAATAGAACTCCTGACCAAATAAGAGAAGAAGAAAAAGTAGAACAAGTTGAGGACAAGAATGAGTATACTACTGAACAGCAAGGAAATCAAACAGAGAATTCAGTTAATGGTACATTGAATAAAGTAGAATAAGTTGGAGGGTAGTGTTAGGCTACCCTCTTTTTGATTACTACTATATGTTTATAATTTTGTAGATATATAGTAGTAATTAAGACAACTACTTAACAAATGAGATAAAAGGGGGAATTTTATGTTTAAGAGGGATAAGCTAGTTTATCAAGTTGATATAGCTGTTTTAGGTATGGGACTTAAAGAATGTCTAAAGACTTTAAAAGCTAATTTAAAATCAAATGGAATAACTAGGTATACTATTTCGACAACAAAGAAAACTAAATACTACACAACTTTTAAATTAAAGACTTCCAAACTCCCAAGCTTTAAGAGATTGTCTGACTTATCAGATAAAAATATATTTCTTACTAATTATAGTATATTGACAAATCGTTAATATAAATAAATTAAATGGAGGGAAGTTATGAAAAGAAGGTTTTTTAAGTTAACACAAAAAGCTTTAATTGTAGCTGTCCTATTTGGTTTAATAGTTCCTACTGTAGCTATGGAAAATAAAAAACCAACTACTGGTTCTGTAACTATAAATTATAAAAATGCAGAAACAGGACAGCAAATCTTAAGTGATAATGGACTTCCAATATCCGAAAGTATGGAGGTAGAATTTGATAAAGAAACTCCAGTAAAAGCTAAGGATATTGAAGGCTTTGATGTTATTGGTAATAATGTCAAATATACAACTGTCACTAAAGATAAACCTAATGCTATCGTAACATTTTCATATGCACCAAAGACTTCTTCAGAGAATAAGAAAGTAGAAATTGTGTGTAAAGATGAAAAAGGTAATTATATACAAGACCCTGTAATTACTGATAATGTTTCATCAGATGCTATTGATAGAACTCCACCTAAAATAACAGATTGGACTCATACTAAAACCGATAACAAAACTGAAGATGGTGGAAATACAGAAATTATAACACATACTTATAAGTATACAGGTACAGCTGTACTACCTGAAAAAGCTACAATTTCAATAGAGTACAAAGACGCTAAATCTAATGAACTAATTAAGAAGACTACACAAGATGGTATCTTTGGTTTAAACAAAATAAAGTTTGAAGATTTAGAAGGTTATACAATAGTACCTAATATAAAAACAGATTACTATGCAAGTTACAAAACACCACAAATAACTGTACAGGCTAAATACAATAAAGTAGAAAAAGAAATGGGAAAGGTTACTATTAACAAACAACTTGAAGATGGTACACCTATAGGTACAGAAGTACAACAAATTCCTTTTGATACACCTACTGAAATTGTAGCACCCAAGACAGAAGGTTATAAGGTAACAGGATTAACATCTAAGAAAATAACTTTAACAAAAGAACAACCAACAGCAACAATAGTATTTACTTATGTTGAAGCAGAGAATGGTAAGATAACAGTTAAGTACTTAGACAAAGCTACTAATAAACCTATCAGTGAACCTACAGTAGTAAATGTAGATAGATATGGTGAACATTCAGTAAAAGCTAAATCTATTAAAGGTTATACACTTAATGGAAAAGAGTCACAAACAGTTACCTTATCAAAACAACAACCTAATGCTGAAGTTACATTCTTATATGATAAAATCCCAGACCCAACTCATGGTACTCTAACAATTAATTATATCAATCAAGTGGATGGAAGAATAATTGATTCTGATAAATTAGATAATGTACCATTTGGACCAAGAACATATAAGGCTAAAGAAATCAAAGGTTATCAGATAGTTGAGACTGGAACTAAAACTGTAACTCTAAGTGTTGAACAACCTACAGCTACAGTATCATTCTTATATAAACCTATACCAACAGGTGGTGGAACCATAACTCCGGATGGCAACAATCCAAAACCACAAGCACCTGTAAAAGGTAAAGTAACTATAAGATATATGGATACAGAAGGTAACGCATTATCTGCCCCTGAAGTATATGAAAATCTACAAGAAGGTGAATATACTTATAAGGCAAAATCGTTTGATGGTTACACTCTTCAGAGTAATAGTTCAATTTCATTCTCAATAAATAAAGATAACCTAACAAAAGAGATTGAATTTATATACAGAAAGAATGTTGTAGATGGTAAAATAAATATATCATTTGTAGATAACAATACAGGTGAAAGTATTATGCCAAGTCAAACTTATGACAAACTTTCTAATGGTATCTATTCTTATAGAGCTAATGAAATAAGTGGTTATAAGCTAGTAGGTCCTAATAAGTTATCTGTTGAAATCTCAGGTAACAACCCTATTGGAAATATTGTATTCAAATATGAAAAGTTATTAGCTACTACAGGTGATACAGTAACTGATGCAGAAGGTACAGGTGCTATAACTATTAAGTATATAGACACATTAACAGGAACTGAATTAAAACAAGCTGTAGTTCATAATGGCTTAGCATTTAAAGAATATCTTTATAGTGCAATAGATATTGAAGGTTATAAATTAGTCGGTGATGTTGATAGAAAGATAACTCTATCGGAAGATAATCCAACACAAGAGTTAACATTTGAATATCAAAAGACAGATGCTTCAAAGGAAACTGTAAGTATAACAACAGAAGAACCTGGTAAGAGCAATTCTAAAGATAAGAATGAAAGTTTAAATGAAAAGAAAACACTACCTTTAGGTTTAAAGATTGCCGTTGGAGTAGGTGCTGTAGCATTTGTTGTTTTAGTTGCTTCAGTTTTAATCTCGACTATATCATCAAAAAGAAAAGCTAGATTATCTTCAGCAGATAATGAAGATGATGATTTCTTAGATGATGATATTTAATATATTACAGTAGGGTGCTGGTCACCCTCTGTTTTATAATACAAGTAAATCTATAAGATTTATTAATATTATAAAATAAATATATTTATATTAGTAGGAGGGTATCATGGATGAAAATGAAGATTTAAAGAATTTAGTAAGAGAAAGTTTAGCTAAAGATGAGGAGAGAAAACCTAAACCACAACGTAACGAGTTTAGCGAAAAGAGAAGAGCTTTTTTCAATAAGTATAAGATTTATAATAATCCAAAAATGAAGTATGTTAAAACAGCATTAGCATCACTAGCAGTTGTCATGTTTGTTTGTATTTCATTCCTAGCATTTAAAATAGGTAAACCAATAATAGGATTTATACTAGATGCTAATGAAATAAAACAGAACATCAATATAGATGATTTCAAACTTAATTCAAACATTCACATTTATGATAATAATGATAAAGAAATTCTAACAGCGAATCAAGAGAAGAATGTGGAATACTTACCTTATGAGAAAGTACCAAAGGATGTATTTAATGCTTTTATTTCAGTAGAAGATATTAGATTCTATAAGCATAATGGTGTAGACTTAAAAGCATTAGTAAGAGCAGGTATCTCACTATTTAAAAACAATGGTACAATAACACAAGGTGGTTCAACTATAACTCAACAATTAGTTAAATTAACATACTTATCAACAGAACAAAGTATAGAAAGAAAAGTAAAAGAAATAGTTATAGCTAAAGAACTAGAAAAACAATTTTCAAAAGAACAGATATTAGAATTTTATGTAAATAATATTTATTTTGGTAATAATGCTTATGGTATAAATTCAGCATCTTTGGAATATTTTGGAGTTACAGTAGATAAGTTATCATTAGCACAGATTTGCTATTTAAGTTCAATACCTAATAATCCAACAATATATGACCCATACACTAAAGATGAAACAGGAGAAAATCAAAAATTAAAAGACAGACAAAGTCTGTTTTTAAGAAAGATGCTTGAATGTGAATTTATAACAGAAGAACAATATAATCAAGCAGTTAATGAAAAGATAGTTTTAAAACATAGCAATGACATCAGTAAATATGATGCAAGAACCAATACTGTTCTAACAGAAGTTGCAGAAATAATAATGCAAACAGATGGCTTTGAATTAAAATATAAATTTAGTTCTAACGAAGAGCGTAAGATATATACACAACAGTACAATGAAGCCAAGAAAGCGGCTCTAGCAAAGTTATATAAGAAAGGATATTCAATCTATACTTCGCTTGATGAAGATATACAAAAATCTACTCAAGAAGCAATAGATAAAGGATTAGTTTCAAATACAGAAAAGACTTCAGAAGGTATTTATGCTTTACAAGGTTCAGCAATAGTTTTAGATAATGAAACAGGTTTAATAAAAGCAATGATAAATGGAAGAAGTTCAGATGTAACAGATTATAACAATAGGGTTACAGATTCAAAAAGACAAAATGCTTCAACCATGAAACCAATAGCAGTTTACGCACCTAGCATTGAAAACAAAGGCTTATTACCTAGTACAAAAGTATTAGATAAAAAGCAATCAGATGATGAGCCAAAGAATGTAGATATCTACAGAGGTGAAATATCAGCAAGAGATGCTTTAACATATTCGTCTAACGTAGTAGCACATAACCTTTATAAAGAGTTAACACCTAAAGTAGGTTTAAACTATTTATACAATATGGAGTTTACAAGTATTGTAGATGAAGATTTTACTTTAGCTTCAGGATTAGGTGGCTTAACAGTTGGTACAAATGTTAAGGAAATGGCAGGAGCATATTCAACTTTAGCTAATAAAGGAAGATTTAATAGACCTTCTGTAGTTAGAGAAATTAAAGATAAATATGGTGATACAATATATGTTCATAGTAAAACAAATACAGAAATCTATCAACCTGCTACAGCTGTAATCACAACAGATATGTTAAAGAGTGTTGTTGAATCCGGTACAGGTAGACCTGCTAAATTTAATCCAACTATAGAAACAGCAGGAAAAACAGGAACAGCAGATGATAGAAAAGATTTATGGTTTGCCGGTTATACTCCTAAGTACACATCTGTAGTTTGGGTAGGTTATGATAATCCAAAATCAATAGTTGGAGTTAATACAGCCAGTATATGGGCAAATATAATGAGACCTATTCATAATGGATTAAATAATCTAAAATTCGATGAAGGAAACAATCTAGTAAAACATGCGAGAATAGATAGTGAAGGAAAAGAACTACCTAAAGATAGTAAAGATGGTAGATATGAAATCTTCCCTATAGATTACAAGCTAGAACCTTCAACACAAAAGAATGAAGATTCATTACGTTCTGAACTAATTTTACGTTTAGAGAATAATATGAAAGCACCTAATGAACATCCTACAGATAGAATAGTAATTAATACAGCCATAAAGAATTTAGACTTAATAGAATCTGAGATTAATAGACTAGACATTTCAGACGAATTAAGAAAGACTTTAAGAGGACTTATAAACTATGATAGAGAACAATTAAAGTTAAGACTAGATAAGTTAAATAATAGCGATAAGGAAACAAATATATCAAGTTCAACCAATGGTGAAACTACAACTGAACACATGAACAAGGGAGATTAAGTTCTCCCTTATAAAATATTTATTGAAGTAAGCCATAAGGTTTATTTGAGTAAATATTTAGAAAGG
>ENA-UOOC01001136-UOOC01001136.1-human-gut-metagenome-genome-assembly--contig:-C48old-NODE-1136-length-23996-cov-4.889604_pt1 | contig 23996 bp, 18 predicted proteins | sample MGYA00242469_ERZ724016 | MGnify/ENA metagenome assembly ERZ724016 | reverse complement strand
TGGATACAGAGTTGTTTCAAAAGATGTTTACCTTGAGATATGGACCGGCGCCGAGCAGACGATTCTGCGCTGTCAGAACACAAGTGAATCCGGTTCGCGAGCGGCGCCTACCCTTCAGGTAACAGCAACTGATACTATCTGGCTTAAGACAGATACTGGAGCTGAACCTGTAACTTATTATGAAATAGATCGCGACGAAGCAAACAATCATGTAACAACACAAACACATGGCACACTGTTTGCTGTTGTTATGAAGTACACCGGTCCTGTTGATTCAAACGGCTACCCGACGGCTTTAGGAAGCGATAGCAGCTGGACTCCGGTTTATGGCAACGATATGTATGGTTACCAATTGGAGGATGTCAAAGCCCATGGTGGTAATATCGTTTCAGCGGCGATTGAAGCGGCGCAAAAATCGCAGGCCGAAGGAAACGAAGTTGTATTCAAGGTTTCACCGTCTTGCGATATGCAGGTGACTCTTGAAAACCTCCCAGGAAACATAGCCACTTATTATCGTATGCTTGACGATAAAAACAAGAAGAATACCCGCTATACCGTTGGCTTCTACTGGACATCAGAGAACAGCCTGTATGAAGCGACATTAGAAAATACACACGGAGTATACTCGCATGATGATGAGCTTGCAAGAATAAATGTAGTTCCGATAGGTACCAAAGGCTTTGAAAGAGCCTTCGGCGCAAACATCAGAGTTCCAAACCTTATCAACAAGATTCTCGTTCAGAAAACGGATGAAAACAACACCTTGATAAATGGCGCAACCTTTGCTATCTATAATGTTCATCAAGATGAACTCACCGAAAAAATCCTTTACCGCACAAACAGCGGCATCTATGCTGAACTTTCGGCAAACTATTCAATTGACAGCAATACCGGCGTTATTACAGATGGAAGCAACACAATATTCCCGCTTCAGACTACAACGACAAGTCAGCTTGACAGCGTTCACACAGGAACCGGTGAATTTACGAATCTTGATGACGGTCAATACATTGTCAAGGAAATCAAAGCTCCTTTGGGATACAAAATTAACACAACTGACATCATGGTTCTTGTCACCGAGGATACTATTTACGCCAACGCAGGAACTGAAAACGACGGAGTTATCGTTGGACGCGGTCCGGGCTACGTTGTCAACACTTTGAACCTTTTTGCATCGCAAGGTGAAATAGACAATACCCTTACATGGATTTACGCAAAAATGAGAATAAGTAAACCCAGTACGAGCTTCTATGACATAGGTAAGCCTGATATGTACAAGGGATATATTTCAAAGAACGAGTCAAGTGAAACTGATGGCGACGCATTTAAGACTTATCTGGTTTATAAGCCGAGCGATGCTGTTACAAGCGGTCAGGTTGCCTTCAACTACTACCCGAATAAGGATAGGCATAACGACAGTGACGAGCTTGCACAGTACAGACGTATTTTCACAACCTCCGGCTGGCCATATTACGAGCTTTGGCAGGATTATGAGTTTGGTTCAGGTAAGGTTAACGGCACCAATATCAACTATGAAGACTGGTCGGATAATGAGATAACCAACCTGTTCTCGCGTTCTACATATATCCGAGTAAGGGACGATGGGGACTCCACTCTGACGGTTTATAAGACAAACTCTGACGGTTATACACCACTGTCCGGAGCTAAGTTCAGATTGTATCGCGTAAACAGTACCGGCACAAATGAATACTACAGCAGAGATGAAATTACAGATACGGTCAGATGGGCAGATGATGAAAGCGCTGCAACCATCATCACAACTGAAGATAACGGTTACCCGGCTATAGGCTTCACCCACCTTAATGGCGGCACATATTATCTTGAAGAGGTCAGCGCACCGGCTGGCTACGTTCCCCTCTCCAACGTTGTTACGGTCACAATCGATTTAAACAACACAGATAAGGCTGTAGCCACTGTTCCCAACGGAGACAATACTGTTGCTAAAACACTTGATATTGAAACCGCATTGGACGAAAACAGCAATGTCTATACCTTTACCGTTACCGTAAAGAATACCGTCGGACACGAGCTTCCTCAGACCGGCGGATGCGGAACACAGACTTATACCGTTGCCGGAATCTCAATTATCGCTCTTGCAACAGTGCTTATAATTGTTAAAAGGCGCAAATCCGCTTGATGTGAATCATTAGCAAATAATCAAAATAGCGTCTGCCCCGGTTCGGGACGGACGTTATTTTATAGCTTGCAATATCCGAGTTTGATGTTTTATTTGATGGGCAGATATTTTTGTTATATTTTCATCAAAAAAATTAACAATAAATCAATATATTTTTTGGACAAAGTACTTGCAAATAATACCGAAATAGTGTAGAATAATATATGCATAATACTGTGCGCTGATGAAGGCGATTGTCTTTATCGGATATCAGTATAAAAACACTATTGGAGGTTTTTAAAAATGTCAGTAAAAGTTGCAATTAACGGATTCGGCAGAATCGGACGTCTTGCTTTCAGACAGATGTTCGGCGCAGAGGGTTATGAGATCGTTGCTATCAACGACCTTACCAAGCCTTCCATGCTCGCTCACCTTCTCAAGTACGATACCGCTCAGGGCGGCTACTGCGGAAAGATCGGCGAAAACGCTCACACTGTTTCCGCTGACGACGAAGCAGGCACCATCACTGTTGACGGCAAGGTTCTTAAGATCTATGCCGAGAAGGAAGCTAAGAATCTTCCTTGGGGCGAAATCGGTGTTGACGTAGTTCTCGAATGCACCGGATTCTACTGCTCTAAGGAAAAGAGCCAGGCTCATATCGATGCCGGCGCTAAGAAGGTTGTTATTTCTGCTCCCGCAGGCAACGATCTTCCTACCATCGTTTTCAGCGTTAATGAGAACACCCTTACCAAGGATGATACCATCATCTCCGCTGCTTCCTGCACCACCAACTGCTTGGCTCCTATGGCTAAGGCTCTTAATGATTACGCTCCTATCCAGAGTGGTATCATGTCCACCATCCATGCTTACACCGGCGACCAGATGATCCTCGACGGTCCTCACCGCAAGGGCGACCTCAGAAGAGCAAGAGCAGGTGCTGCTAACATAGTTCCTAACTCCACCGGCGCTGCTAAGGCTATCGGTCTTGTTATCCCCGAACTCAACGGCAAGCTTATCGGTTCCGCTCAGAGAGTTCCTGTTCCTACAGGCTCCACCACCATTCTTACCGCTGTTGTTAAGAAGGCTGACGTTACCAAGGAAGGCATCAACGCTGCTATGAAGGCTGCTTCTTCCGCTTCCTACGGCTACAACGAAGATCCTATCGTTTCTTCCGACGTTATCGGTATGAAGTACGGCTCACTCTTTGACGCTACTCAGACCATGGTAACCAAGATTGCTGACGATCTTTATGAGGTTCAGGTTGTTGCTTGGTACGACAACGAGAACTCTTACACCAGCCAGATGGTAAGAACCATCAAGTACTTTGCAGAGCTGTAATTAATTTCAGCGCACAAAGCTTTCGGCGGCGGGGACTTGTTCCCTGCCGCCTTTTTATATATCCCCTGCTATTTTTGCGATATAATAATCAGATAAGAGGTGTTTTTTACGAAGCTTTTATTTATAATGGGAGACGCCGCCGTCGGAAAAATGACCGTCGGTCAGGAGCTTATGAAGATAACCGATCTGCGGCTTTTTCACAACCACATGACTATTGAGCCGGTAATAGAGATTTTCGGCACATTCAATTCCACCGCTATTATGCGAATGCGGGAGATTGTTTTTGATGAATATGCTAAAACCGATAACTACGGTCTTATTTTTACTATAATGATGGCTTTTGATATGCAGTCAGACTGGGATTATCTTGAACACATCAAGCAGATTTTCTTAAAAGAAAAGCCCGATACCGAGATTTACTATGCCGAGCTTGTCGCCCCGCAGAATGTAAGATTAAAGCGCAACGTAACCGAAAACAGGCTTAAACACAAGGCTTCAAAGCGGGACATTGAGGTATCGAACCAAAGGCTGATTAATGACGATAATCGCCATCGGTGCGTCAGCTATGACGGCGAGGTGCCGTTTGAAAACTATATCAAGATAGACAATACCGATATTCCACCCGAAAAGGTCGCTTTGATGATCAAAGAAAGGTTTAATCTGTAGCAAAAAGAGTTAGCTTCTAAGTGGCTAACTCTTTTTTATTGAAAAATCACAAAAAATCTTTATAATATGAAATGTGGGATAGTCCGTTTCCGTCTTAATATATAGAAGCGCTTCAATATTCATTTTGGTGGTGATGATTTGGAAGACAGAGAAATAATAGCACTGTTTACCGCAAGCAGTGAAGAAGCTATAAGGCAGTGCGAGATTAAGTACAGAGCCGAATTAACGACCTTCTGCAAAAGAATCACAGGCTCCGCAGAGGATGCCGACGAGTGCGTAAACGACGCCTTCTTATCGGCTTGGAAAAGCTCCGCAGACATTCAGCCAAGCAATCTAAGGGCATATCTTTATAAAATCGCCCGCAATCTTGCGATAGACAAGCTTAGAATCAACACTGCAAAAAAGCGAAACTGCGGCACTCTGATTGCTTTATCGGAGCTGAACGAGTGCATAGGCGAAAGCTTTTACGGCACAGATGAGGCTTATTCTGTAGAAATCTCTAAAGCCATAGATGATTGGCTTGCAAGTCTGGAAAAGCAGAAAAGGATTATTTTTACAAAGCGGTATTTTATGATGCTTTCCGTTTCGGAAATCGCTTCACAGCTTGGCATTAACAAAAATACGGTTGCAACCACGCTTTTCCGTCTGCGAAACGATTTGCGCCGACATCTTGAAAGCTATGACATCAACGTCTGAATTTGTGAAAGGATGATAATTTATATGAAAGAAAGAAAATCAGACAGCTTTTTTGACCCGCTGAGGGACATGAAAAGCGAATGGATTGATGAAGCCATTGACAGCGGCGAAGTCACAAAGAAGCGCGCCAATCACATTAATCTTAAAAAGATAGTATCTATTGCCGCATGTATGGCGATTCTGATAGTCGGCACTACCTGCATTATCCACGCCGAGGAAATCACAAGCGCAATACGGTCGCTGTTTGTAAGAGAACAGGAGCTTATCGACCCTTATGCGGTTGTCAACACCGACGACAGTCAGGCGGATATTCCGCAGGACGATATCGACCCGATGGCAGCGAGTCTGAAGGTTGATAAAGTATTTATCGACGGTGAGCATTATTATATTTACATCAACATCCACAATCCTGCCGGATTTAATAACACTTTCCTCTATTATGAGGAAATGGGCATCTACACCGAAGACGGCGAAAAAGTTGTGTCTGTATTCAACTCGCGTGAGGATTTAGACCCCAACTTAATCGCCTTGACAGGTACGAATATGCAGGGCAAATATGTCTCCGATACGGATTTTGAAGCTGTTATCAAGCTGGGCAGAAGCGGCGATTCCCTGCCGCAAGGCGATTATGTCTTTAAGATTTCCGGCTTGACCGAAGCAAAACTTCTTGATGAGCCGGACGATGCAAACATGAAATGGTATGAATCGGAAATATTTGCCGACTTGATTTCGGATAACTTCACAGTCGGTGAGGACGGCATATCCCCGCTTCCGTCAAGGACCATAAAGCCAGATACCGAATTTGAGGTTGATGGGTACAAGTTCGTCTTAAACGAAATAACCATCTCGCCCATGAGCGTTGAGTTCACTGTCACAGATGAGCTGCACCAGATTATGGAAATTGGTGATATGCACTTCAATGCAATCAACCTATTCTGTTATTTTGATTTCAGCAAGGAATACGACCCATTCATACATTGCTCTCTTGAGGATACGCTCAAAGAAGACTATGTATCCACACGTCCCACGCAGGAAGAGACCGAAGCGTTTAATAAGTTCAGGGAGGAGCATGGTCTGTTTCATGGGTATTATGAGCTTGGATTTGAGCTTGCAGAAGATGCGAAAAAGTATTGGCGCGGCGGCAATTATATAAGAGAGCTTATTTTGGGAGAAGACCGCGACTACAACGCCATACGTATAAAAGCCATGTTTGACGGTCCGGTATACGAGGATGAAATACTTGCCATTGGATTTTTGAAAGACACAGAAGAAATCCCTCCTCACGATGAACGCTACGGACATTATATTGACGTTGAGATTTGGAGAAATGACGCCGAGATAGAATAGGCAACACCTCGCTTTAGTATGTCACATAATAATAGAAAGAGTCAGCGCAATTTCGTGCTGACTCTTTTCTATGGATGGTTACTTGTATTTATCAGTCCTGATTATCAGCGCCGCCCATACTCCTGAATACGCCTTCGATTTTAGTGTATTCATAGGTAACTACAGAAGGCTGCGAAAGGCTGTCCCAAGAGGTTTCTTCCTTTATAAGGCAGTTGTTTTCATCGTATGTGTATACATTTGAATAGGTTACGTTTCCTTCCGCGTCATAGCTATACATAGAAATCGGTCTGTCGTCTGCACCGTTTGTGTACACAGTTTTTGATGTAAGCAACATAAGATTGCCGTCGGTGGTGTAGTAGTATTCCGTCATAGTGGTGTCTGTATGCTCATAAGTGGTATACTCGCTAAGATTACCCTCGGAATCGTAGGATTCTAAGCGGGGATAGCTTCCGTCAACCGATTCGGTTTTCGCGGATATTATGCCGTTAAGATAGGTTGTTGTCACTTCCCTATTGCCTTCTCTTACAACCTCGGTTTTTGTCTGCTCGTTGCCGGCTTCATCATAGAGTATATCAAGAAGCAGTCTGCCTTCTGCATCAAATATGTTCTTGTATGAAGGAGTCTCACTGTCGACCTCGTAGCAGAGGGTAATAGTGTTGCCCGATTCATCCTGTGAATACTCGTATCTTTCGGAATACTCAAAACCGGTTCTGTAGTCTTTATCATATGATAATGTGGCTCTGCCCATATCATCAAATTCATAAGTCTCAGCCTGAACGGTTTCGCCGTTTTCGTCCTTATGAACTCTGCTTGTAACGTTTCCGTTTGTGTATTCAATATCAACGGTTTCAAAGTGTTCAAGGTCGGTGGTGTAGTATCTGATTTGAGATATCATATTCGGCTCGGAATATATATAGGAATAGCTCATGCCATCGCCCATAAGCTTGCCATTGCCGTCGTAGCAAATGTTTGACATAAGCTGATGCTTGCCGTCGTATTCGCAGACCTGCTTTTGATAAGCTTCTCCTCTGGCTGAAAGAAAATAGGTTATATCGGTGCTGTAGTCGGGATACTCGTATTTGTTTCCGCTGCCGTCGGAGGCTAATGCTGAAAGAAGTCTGCCCTCAGAATCGTAAGTATACTTGACTTCGGTTACAGTGCCGTCGCTGTCTACCCTTTTCTCGCTTGAAAGATACATATCCGTCTGAAGCTCGTCATAAGGGACTACTTCGCCGTTGGGAGCAGTTTCAGTATCGGTGACATTGTCGGGATTATCCACCGGCTGAGAATCTACAGGCGCTGAGGCATCCTGATTGCCATATGTTACAGATGGGCTGTCGGGCTGATCTACGGGCGTATCGCCGCAGGCGGCAAATGTCAGGCAAATGATAAGTACAAAAATGAATAACGCTTTTCTCATGGAAAATTATCTCCTTTAATATGATTTCGCTATCATTTTAGCACCGAGGATGGGTCAAGTCAATGAAAACTTCGCTACAGTTCGGTTACAGTTTGGTGACATATAAAAAGCGTCCCGACCGTATTTTTACGATCGGGACTTATAGCTTATTCGGCTTTGTTTTCCCATGCAGTAACCTTTATTATTTCGTAATCGATGTATTTTTCTATCGGATAGCTGTCAAAAACATGAGCTTCAAAATAAATGCTTTTTATATCTTCCATACTTATCGCAGATTCTGTATACAATGTAATTTCAACCTTATCTGTTTCAATGGCTCCGTATTCATTTCTAAACAACTCCACATTCGTATCTTCAATTCTACAGGTATCAGCCGCTTCGCCGGCAAACTCTATTTTAGCACCGTAGGTAATGTTACCCAGCTTGTATTTATCAATAAATTCCAATGTTGACATAAGGTCCTTTTCCACCTTTTCAAATGGTAAGAAACCGAAACCGATAAGCTTATTAGCACCATAAAAGTTCCTGTTTCCTATCTCAATGCGTTTCTTATCAAGGTCTTCAACCGTCAGCTTAACCTGAGTTGCTGTTTGCTCGATTTTATTCAGACGGAAATTGGTTCCTGCAAGCTCAAATTCCGTTTCGGGATAGATAACCGTTGCCGGAAGATCTTTAATTTCGTTTTCGTTGAAATCAAAATCTACTTCAAGCTTGTCAGCGTAACATACTTTTTTCTCTAACATATCGTTTTCGTCTTCACAATAGTAAGAGCAAAGCGCAAGATTGTTAATTTCAAAGTGATATCTGCCGCTTTCCCAAGGAAGGCATGAATACTGTGATGCTGTGTCTTCTTTGATAGGCAGCATCAGCTGACATGAAATATCCTTAGAATCATCCGAAATAATGTTCTTGAGACTTATACCGCGTAAAAAAATTTGATTTTCTCTGGTTTTCTCAAATTCATAGTCAATATATTCCTGCTTATAGGTTTGCTTTTCGCCGTTTGCTATATATTCAAGGCTATAGCTATCACAAATCAAGAATCCAGGAGCAAACGGTTCCGAGGCGTGCATTGTCAAAAACAGAATGTAATTGTCATCATCCTTAGCAACCTTCCTAACTGTCATCGATACTTTTTCAGATGAATCAGTCTGATTGATTACCTGTGAGTATGGCTCGACATACTTCTCTTCTCTTCTGAACAACGAGCTTATTACCGCGCTTATCTCGGTAGCATTGGCAAAGCAGGTCACGGTAAGCGCAATGCACAGCACTGCTGCTGCCGATATCGCCGAAAGCATTTTTACCGATAATCTCTTAACGCTTTTGCTTTTGGGAACGTAATCAACAGCTTCATCTATAATGCTGTCGCTTATGCCGCCGATTGAATCTAATATATCATTTTGCTTCATAGTATTACCATCCTTTCTCTGAGTCATGGCAGAATGTATTCTTTTTCCCTCAAATGCTTGGCTAAGGATTTTCTAAGGCGGGACAAATCAACAAGAACTGTTCCCTCTCTTAAACCAAGCTCTTCGGCTATTTCCTTTGCGGATTTCATAAAGAAATACCTGCGAACAAATATAACTCTCTTTTCCGTACTGAGCGTTAACAGCCATTCTTCTATGTCATGGGTGAGGCTTTGCTTTTCGATGAAATCAAGATCAGACCTATTGTCCGGCAGACAGCCCTCAAGCTCGTCCAAAGCGATATTCACCGCTCCCCGCTTTGCCGCCGTCTTTTTCTTCAGGTAGTTTATGGAATTGTTGCGCATAAGCTTTATAAGATATGCCCGCAGATTGTAGTCCCTTTGCTCAGTTATGGAATTCCACGCCTGCAAAAGCGTATCGTTGAGGCACTCGCAAGCGTCCTCCTCTGAGCCTACTATGCGCATAGACATTCGTTTAAGCTCAGCGCCGTATTTTGCTTCGCACTGCTTTATTGCTTCCTCGTCTCTTCGGACAAAAAGCTCCACAATCATTGAATCATCCAAGCCATCATCTCCATAAGCTCAATTTAAAAGACATCTTTCATATACTATAACAAAAAACATAAGCGATTTATTACAACATTCCGAAAAAATTATTATGCAAGATAACTTTCCTGCCGGATCCGGAATTGTATCCGTATCCACAAAAGCCCTGACAAAACAAATTACAGCCATCTTGCTGCCGTAAAGCGAGGGGCGCACCGGCAAGCAGTAGCTGTAATCTGTTATATGTTATTGGTATGCTGTAAAGATTTATTCGACGATATACTCCTCGGCGTTGGCGAAGGAAAACGGCTCTATGTACACGTCCGGAACCGATATATAGCCGAATATGTACTCGGTCGTCTCGTTGCCTTCCTTGATGGTCATTTTAGTGCAGTTGCCGGCTTCGTCATATTCAAAGCTCCTTATCAAGGTAACAGTGCCGTACTTACCGGTTTCTCTGACTTCTACTACCCTGCCGCTGTCATCCCTTTTTGAAGTGACTGTTTTAATTTTCGCGCCTGAGCCGTCATATGTCACGGCAAAATCAAAATATCCTGAAGATATCGTATGAATGGTCAGTCTGGAAAAATCATTTGGTTCCAGTCCCAATTTTTCGTAAATATCATCCTCTATATTATATTTGGATGTTGAGGATGCTGAATAGAAATACATATCCGCCGTTATTTTTCCGGTTATAGAGTTTATATCCATTGAATTCTTTTCTTCAAGGATGTATCTGCCGTTCGACTCGATATATCTATTTTCATAGCCTCTGACTGTATCGCCATTGGGATCGTATTCTTCATATCGAAGTATCTTATCCTCCGAGCGGTCATTGCCAATATAGGTTGTGTCGGATTTTACTTTGCCGGATATGCCGTCTGTAACGGTTTCAACCAGATTACCACGCTCGTTTACCTTGTAGCTGTGCCTTGCTTCCTTTACGACTTCGTTGCGGTTTGCCAGGTACTCATTGGTAATCCAGCTGTTTGTTCTATCGTAGCTCATTGTAATACTTGAATACTTTGTTTTTTCATCAACATAGATGGCTTTTCCTGCAAGCTGACCTTTAGTGTTGAAATACTCGTCATACGTTTCACCGTCGTATAATATTTTACCGTCAGCCTCATATGAGGTTTTCGCGTGGAAGTTTGAAAAATACTCGTGGACGCAGCATCCCTGATACAAGCCCTTATAGTATTTTGATTCCTTTGTTACTCTTGATTCCTTGTCGTATTCATAATCTACAGTAACATCGCCCTTGGTGGTACCGGTTATTCTGCCAAGCTCGTCATATAGATTGACCAAAAGAGTTGTCGCAGAATCGTCCTTCACGCGCAGCACGCACGCAAGATGCTTGTCGGTCTTGCCTTCTTCCGCATATGAAAGCTCAGAGGTAGTGCTGCTTATCTGCATAATGTAATTCTGTACTTCCTGCGTGCTTACGCTCTGAGAAGCATCCGGCACGGTTGTTGTTTCATAAACAATCGGCGAATGGGTTCGTTCGGAATACTCCATACATCCGCTCATAGAGAGCATAACGGCACAGGTAACAGCTAAACACAGTCTTTTCAAGTTATCACATCCGATATATTTTTATTATAGGCTTATTATACAATGTTTTTCAGCGGACTGCAACAGTTTAAAGATTAATATTACATTAAGATTAAAAGCCGCCATGCCCAAATCAAGGCACAGCGGCATATTATTGGTATATATAATTGCTTATACGTTGAAGCGGAACAGAACAACGTCTCCATCCTGCATTACATATTCCTTGCCCTCGGAGCGGATCAGTCCTTTTTCTCTTGCGGCTGCCATGGTTCCGCAGGCTTCAAGATCTGTAAACGCAATGACCTCGGCACGGATAAAGCCGCGTTCAAAGTCGGTGTGAATCTTTCCTGCCGCCTGAGGAGCTTTAGTGCCCTTTTTTATTGTCCACGCCCTGCACTCATCCTTTCCTGCGGTTAAGAAAGAGATAAGTCCGAGAAGAGAATATCCCTCTTTTATAACCCTTGCAAGACCGGATACCTCCAGCCCCATATCTGCCAAGAAGAGCTGCTTATCCTCGTCGTCCATATCCGAAAGCTCAGCTTCTATCTGCGCGCATATGGGCAGCACTGCCGAGCCTTCCTCCTCTGCGATTTTCACAACCGACTGATAGTGCTTGTTGGTGTCGAGATTGTTTCTAAAATCATCGTCCGAGAGATTTGCAGCATATATAACCGGCTTTTGGGAAAGAAGCGGGGTGGATTTAATCATCTCGCGCTCTTCGTCAGTGAACTGATAGCTTCTTGCGGGCTTACCGTCGGAGAGATGGTCAATCAGCGCCTGAGTCATGTCTATATCTGCCTGATATTTCTTATCGCCCTTAAGCATCTTCTTAGCCTTATCCAAACGGCGCTCCAAAACCTCAAGATCGGCGAAAATAAGCTCTAAATCTATTGTTTCAATATCGCGCGCAGGGTCAACCGAGCCTTCAACGTGAATAATATCGTCCGACTCAAAGCACCTTACAACGTGAATGATAGCGTCGCATTCGCGAATGTTCGCCAAAAATTTGTTTCCCAGACCTTCTCCTTTAGAGGCTCCCTTTACAAGTCCCGCAATATCCACAAACTCCAAGGTTGCCGGAGTGAATTTCTGCGGCTGATACATCTTTGCAAGCTTTTCAAGCCTTTCATCCGGAACAGAAACAACGCCGACATTTGGCTCTATAGTGCAAAACGGATAGTTTGCCGATTCCGCTCCAGCGTTTGTCAACGCATTGAAAAGAGTACTTTTTCCTACATTTGGAAGTCCTACCATGCCTAACTTCATTATACATCCATACCTTTCGTATGATTTATACTATGTTTATAAAAGTATCAATATCCGCCGACAATAAGGCGGTAAATAACGTAAACCCAGCTCATCAGACCGTGAATAAGCGCCCACAGTATTGAATGGTTTACGCTGAAGGATATTATCATTGCAAGGCAGGAACCCATTGTTATTCCCGCCGCTGCCGCTGTTGAGCCTTTGTTCATGCAAATTCTCCTTATCTGTAATCAACAAATCCAACCTTGCGGTATACCTTTGTTACTATCTTGTTGGTTATCCTGAACGCACGCTGAGCGCCTGCGGTGTAACATTCCTTAAGGTAAGCCTTATCCCCCATCAGTCTTGCAAACTCGGTTCTAACCGGCTCAAGATGATCAGCAACAGCCTCGCCCACGGCAAGTTTGAAATCGCCATAGCCCTTGCCGGCAAATTCGGACTCGATTTCCGAAGTTGTCTTTCCTGTTACGCAGGAATAGATGGTTATAAGGTTGTTTATGCCGTCCTTGCCCTCGGCGTATCTGATTTCGGTATCGCTGTCGGTGACTGCGCGCTTGAATTTGCGGATGATGGTATCCTTATCGTCAAGAATAAATATGGTTGCGTTGGCGTTTTCGTCAGACTTTGACATCTTCTTTGTCGGTTCCTGAAGGCTCTTTACGCTTGCTCCGACGTTGGGGATGTACGGCTCGGGAACAACAAAGGTATCACCAAAGCGCTGATTGAATCTTACTGCTATATTTCTTGCAAGCTCCAAATGCTGCTTCTGGTCGGCGCCAATTGGAACAAGATCTGCATTATATGTCAGTATATCCGCCGCCATCAGAACAGGATATGTGAAAAGACCGGCGTTTACGTCATCAGGGTGCTTTTTGGATTTATCCTTGAACTGGGTCATCCTTGAAAGCTCGCCGAACTGAGTGGAGCAGGCTAAAATCCAGTTGAGCTGAGCGTGGCTTGGATTGTGGCTCTGAATAAAGGCGATAGACTTAACAGGGTCGATTCCGCAGGCAAGCAGCAAAGCATACGATTCAAGCGTCTGTTGGCGGAACTTGACCGGATCGCGCTTAACTGTCAGCGCGTGCATATCAACTATGGAATAAATGCAGTCGTACTCATCCTGCAAGGGACCCCAGTTTCTGATTGCTCCTATATAGTTTCCAAGGGTGAAGACCCCGGTAGGTTGGATTCCCGAAAAGATAATTTTCTTCTTTTCAACATTCTCCGGCATAAAAAACAACTCCAATCTTAATATTTCTTCCGTGCAAAATGCAGGATGAGGTTAATACGCTTAATTGAAAAGCTTATCAGTTGATTATAGCACAAATGCATTACATTGTCAAATTGTATCGGCATTTTTTTACTCGGACTGATAAATCCCAAAAAATAAAGTATCTGTAACTAAATCAAATACATCTGAATAATATGTATAGAAGTTTAACAACTTTAATACTTATTTAGGAGGATCAATATGGCTGATTTCGGAACAAATCCATGCGGCTTCAAGGAAGCTGTGACCATAGAAGCACAGCGAATTTTTGACAGCTGTTCAGACAGAGACTGTCTAGAGGATCTTGAAGTAACCTTCCCAGACTATGAGTCAAACCGTCTTGTGAACGAAGCAACCTATGCAAAAGCAAAATGCGCAGAGGTAACCAGCGTGTTCTTCTCGACAGAGCCGATACCCTTCAACAAGGGCTTCTATTCGGTAGACATTACTTACACCTTCGATGTTGAAATCGAACTTGCCGCTTCAAACACATCTCCGACAAACACCGTACACGGAACGGCGACATTCACAAAGAAGGTCATTCTTTACGGCTCGGACGGCGGAACAAAGTACTTCACCTCAAACGAAAACGGCGCAGTATCGCAAAACGGCTGCTCCTACCAGAATCCGCCCAAGGCTACCCTTGCCGTTGCCGACCCGATAGTTTTAAACATCCGCTTGGTTAGCATACCTGCAATGAACTGCTGTGTAGACCCCAACAGTGCTGAAACAGTGGTATCGCCCGCAAGAAAGATGATTTACATTACCTTGGGTGTGTTCTCTATCGTATCTCTGGCAAGAACGGTTCCGGTTATGGTTCCCGCATACGACTATGCAGTGCCGAACAAGGAGTGCGTTTCCAGCACCGAAAGCCCCTGCGAGCTGTTTGAGAAGATCAACTTCCCGTCCAGCGAGTTCTTCCCCAAGAGCCTCGAAGACATATCGTCGAACTGCTCACAGAGCTAATCTTATACTTTTTGCCGCTTAACAAACGGTGAATAGTATTATCACCTCAGTCATAAAAATGATTGAGGTGATTTTTTTGAAATACACATTATCAGAGCTAAGAAACAAGGAAGTTGTTGAAACCAAAACCGGAATCATGCTTGGCAGGATAGACGACATTGAAATAAACGCCGACGATTCCTCGATAGATTCGGTAATAGTATACGGTCGTCCAAAGCTTTTCGGCTTAATGGGCAGAGACAGCGACATCGTTATAAAATACAGCGACATTGACCTTATCGGCAAGGACGCCATACTTGTAACATCCGATGTGAGCTATGCGCGAAGAGAAGAGGAAAGCAAGCTAATCGGAGGATGAAAGCGGCATCAGAACAAGGTCATCTGAGATGTAAGCGGCATATCTCCGAAAGCGCCCATGCTTACAAGCGCGTCGATAACCGACTTTGAAACGCCCGCCTGCATCTGAAATTCCTCGACCGAGATAAAGTCGCCCGACTGCGCGCAGGAGTAGATTGCTTTTGCGGCGTTCTCTCCTACTCCGTTCATGGAAACAAAGGGCAGGCGGATTTTGCCGTCCTCAATTTGATATATAGTCGCGTGGGACTTATGTATATCGATCGGCAGGAACTCATAGCCGCGGCAAAGCATTTCGTTGATGATAAGAAGCGTATCTAAAACGCCGTCTTCCTTGTCGGAGCGGTCGTTGCCCTTTTGCTTGTATTCGTCAATTTTATATCTCGCCGCAAGTTTTCCCCTGACGGCTGTTTCGGCGTCGAAATCCTCGCCACGAACTGTGAACAGCGAAGCGTAGAACGCCAGCGGCTTATGCACCTTATACCAAGCAAGCCTTATAGCGGCGGTTACATATGCCGCCGCATGAGCCTTCGGGAACATGTATTTTATCTTCATGCAGCTGTCGATATACCATTCCGGAACGTCATGCTCGCGCATGGTCTGCTTCATTTCGTCTGTTAAAAGCTTGGGGGCGTTGCCCTTACGGACAATTTCCATTATTTTAAACGAAAGACTTGGATCTACACCGTGATAAATCAGGTAGGTCATAATAGAGTCTCTCGTTCCGATAACCTGATCGATGGTACAGGTGCCGTTTTTGATAAGCTCTGAGGCGTTGCCCAGCCAAACGTCGGTACCGTGCGAAAGTCCCGAAATCTGCAAAAGATCAGAAAACTTGGTGGGCTTACATTCAAGAAGCATTCCGCGGACAAACGGCGTTCCCATTTCGGGGATACCCAGCGTTCCGGTCTGGCTGTCTATTTCCTCAGCAGTCACTCCCAAGGCTTCGGGAGATGTAAACAGCGAATATACAGCAGGGTCGCTCATGGGCGTTTCGGTTATAACCGTTCCGGTCATGTCTTCGAGATATTTATACAGAGTGGGCACATCATGACCCAGTTCGTCGAGCTTAAGAATTGTATCATGCAGCGAGTTGAAGTCGAAGTGGGTGGTGACTATATCAGAATCGGTCTTTTCGGCGGGGTGCTGAACCGGAGTGAAATCGTAAACCTCGTAATCGCTGGGGATAACTACCATTCCACCGGGGTGCTGACCGGTGGTTCTTTTTATACCGGTACAACCCTTTGTCAGACGTGCAACCTCCGCCGAGTGAACCTTTCTTCCACGCTCTTCGAGATATTTCATAACATAGCCGTATGCAGTCTTATCGGCAACGGTGGAGATTGTTCCCGCCTTGAAAACGTTGTCCGAGCCGAACAGCTCTTCGGTGTACTTATGCGCCCTCGACTGATAGTCGCCCGAAAAGTTAAGGTCGATATCAGGCGACTTATCGCCGTTGAAGCCAAGGAATGTTTCAAACGGGATATCATGACCGTCGCGGTGCAGGTCTTCGCCGCAGTTTGGACATTTTTTAGGTGGAAGGTCGAAGCCGGAACCCACCTCACCCTTTGTGAAGAACTCCGAATACTTGCACTTTTTGCAGACATAGTGCGGCACAAGCGGGTTAACCTCGGATATTCCCGACATTGAAGCTACGAACGATGAACCAACCGAACCACGCGAGCCGACCTGATAGCCATGCTCAACCGAGTTTGCAACAAGTCTTTTTGCAATGACGTACAAAACCGCAAATCCGTGCTTGATAATTGATGTAAGCTCCTTGTCGAGACGCTGAGATACTATATCCGGTATCGGGTCGCCGTAGATTTCCTTTGCCCTTCTCCAGCATATTTCAGTAAGCTCTTCGTCTGCACCATCGATATGCGGGGTGAAGGTGCCCTTGGGGAAGGCGCGCAGCTCAGGATCTGTCATATCGGCAATCAGGTTTGAGTTGGTTACAACAACCTCATAAGCCTTTTCTTCGCCGAGGTATGCAAACTCCTCAAGCATTTCATTGGTGGTTTTAAGGTAAAGCGGAGCCTGAACGTCAGAATCCTCGTACATAACAGAGGTAAGAATACTGCGGAAAATACCGTCGCTCTTGTTTAAGAAGTGAACGTCTCCGGTGGCGACTACAGGTATTCCAAGCTCTTCGCCGAGCTTGACAATGGTGCGGTTGAAGTTCTGAAGCTCCTCCACCGAAGAAACGCTTCCGTCACGCAGCATAAACATATTATTGCCCAGCGGCTGAATTTCGAGGTAGTCGTAGAATCTGGCTATTTCGCAAAGCTCGTCCCACGGCTTGCCCTGGAATATTGCTCTGAAAAGCTCTCCGGCTTCGCACGCCGAGCCGACTATAAGTCCCTCTCTGTGCTTGATAAGCTCGGATTTTGGGATTCGCGGGTTTTTATGATAATACTTCAGATTTGAATAGGAAACAAGCTTATAAAGGTTTTTAAGTCCTGTCTTGTTCTTGGCAATGATTATCTGGTGGAAGGAGGGCAGCTTGGAAATATCCGTCTTAGGGAGAGACGAATTGATTTTATCCACCGTCAGCTTTTCGTCGTTCTCCAGAAGCCTTCTTGCAAGCTTTATAAATATTCCGGCGTTGATATTAGCGTCGTCGCAGGCTCGGTGATGGTTAAAATCTCCCAAGCCCAGATGCTTTGCAACGTTGTCAAGAGTAAACTTACCCAAAGCGGGAAGCATGTTTCTCGACATTGCAACGGTATCTATATAAGCAAAATCAAAATCTATGCCCAGTCTTTTTACAGCCGCGCGGATAAACGATGTATCAAAGCCCGCATTATGAGCGACAAGCACCGGCTTATCGCTGCCGCAGAAGGAAATAAACTTTTCGATAGCTTCCTTCTCCAAGCAGGCTCCCTTAACCATAGCGTCGGTAATGCCGGTAAGCTCTATAATCCGCGCAGGAATCGGCTTTTCGGGGTCTACGAATATATCCATCTTGTCAACAACATCTAGTCCCCTGACCTTTACCGCGCCTATTTCTATAATGCGCTCGTTTGCAGCAGAAAGACCTGTTGTTTCAAGGTCGAATACGATAAACTCATCTTCAAGGCTTCGCTCGTCCGAACCGAAAACAATGCTGGTTTCGTCGTTGACCTGATAAGCTTCAACGCCGTAGATGACCTTAAATTCACCGCCGCCCTTGCGTATCTTATCAACCTCATACATAGCGTCTGGAAAGCCTTGACATACGCCGTGATCGGTTATTGCAAGTGCGCTCATGCCCCAGTCGAACGCCTGACGGACTATCAGGTTTGAAGGCGTAATACCGTCCATAGTGGACATATTTGAGTGGCAGTGAAGCTCAACACGCTTTACAGGTGCTTCGTCAACTTTCTTTTTGCGCTTTACAAGGCTTATATCCTTGGGCTTGATGTTAATCTCATTATCGTATGTATCGAACACGACATCGCCGCTTACAGCAACCGTCTTTCCGGGCTTAACGGCTTCAAGGATGGCTTCAGCCTTTGCAACAAGCTCTATTATCTTAACAGACATCGAGCTTGAATAGTCGGTGATTATGACGGTTAAAATCATCCTCTTGCCATCCTTGGTTGTCCTCGAATCAACGCTTACTATATCGCCGACAACTGTCACCCTTCCAGACTGGTCGTTGAGGTCAACAAGGTTTGTTATCTCGGAAACGCCGGTTATTGCCCTTCCCATGATAATTGTAGCGTCGGGCAGGATATCGTCAGACGGAAGCTGGATATTATATCCTCCCAAATCAGCGGGAGCGGGTTTAGCTCCCCCTGCCGAAGATGACGGCGGCGGGGGCGGAGGAGTCATTTTGCACAGAGTCTCAACCCGTTCGTTTTCAAGAAATTCGCGGTCAACGCTCAGATTGCCCGAAAACTCCACCATTTTATTTAAACCAAACCATTTCGATATGATGCGAGGTATAGCCTCCTCCGCGCCTGAACGTTTAAGGATGGATTCTCCACCGTTTTTAAGAATTATACGGACAACCTCGCCATCGATTATATATTCAGCGTTTTCAAAGAATCCGTTTACAGGACAGCGGCGCTTTAATTCCTCTATTACCGCCAGCATAGCGTTTGCGTTGAACAGCTCCGGCGCATATTTCGGACCTATGTAAACCTCGCTGATTCCAAGCGCGGATTTCAGTCCCACGGCAAAACGCTTTAAATCCTCCAGAGATATGACCCTTGAAAACTTTATTTCAATTGCCATGGAGGTGTTATCCTTTGAAAAACCAAAGCGCAGAATTTCGCCGTCTGCGCAGGTTTCGGGGATTATATTCAGATACGCGCTGAAAAATTCAGCAACCGTTTTAATAGCCATCCGATTCTCCTTGATGTTATCAAAGCTTTTCTATTTCGGCAAGAAGTGCAGTAAATGCTTCCTCCTCCGAATACTTTCCTATTATCTTGTCCTTTTTAAAGATGACCGCACAGCCGTCTCCTCCGGCAAGACCGATATCGGCTTCTTTTGCCTCACCCGGACCGTTTACTATACAACCCATAACCGCGACTGTAATATCCTTGTCAACATCTGCAAGAGCCTCTTCTACCCTCTTTGCAAGTCCGATAAGGTCGATTTTGGTTCTTCCGCAGGTCGGGCAGGAAACAAGTCTTACTCCCCCGCGCTTGCCTATCGCTTTAAGGATATCTATTCCTGCTTTTACCTCTTTCACAGGGTCGTCGGTGAGCGATACCCTTATAGTCTCGCCGATACCGTCGCACAAAAGCGAGCCTATTCCTATCGCGGACTTTATAAGTCCCATATTATATGTACCCGCCTCGGTAACTCCCAAGTGCAAGGGGTAGGGACACATCTCACGCATTAAGCGGTATGCTGCGATATTCCTTTGAACATCCGACGATTTTATAGATACAACGATGTCGTCAAAATCAAATCTTTCCAAAAGCTTAATATGCCCCATGGCACTTTCACACAAGGCTTCAGGCGTCGGAGAGCCGTATTTTGCAAGGATATCCTTTTCCAAGGAACCGGAGTTCACGCCTATCCTTATCGGGATTCCACGTTTTCGGCAGCAGTCTGCAACCGCTTTGACTCTATCGACGGAGCCTATATTTCCGGGATTTATGCGAATCTTATCGATTCCTCTTTCAGCCGCAGCCAAAGCCAAGCGATAATCAAAATGGATATCTGCCACCAGCGGAACGCTAACACTCGCCTTTATCGCTTGGATAAGCTCCAATGCGGATTCATTTGGGATAGACGCCCTTATTATCTCGCAGCCCGCCTTTTCAAGAGCTACAGCCTGCGCGACGCTTCCGGCTATATCGTCGGCGCGGGTGTTTAGCATCGACTGAACATATATATGTCTGCCGTCAAAGGTAAGGTTTTTTAGCTTTACAGGCTTAACTACCATAGTATCATTCCTTTAAAACAGTTTCATAACGTCGCTGACAGTAACAACAAGCATCAATATCAGCAGAGCAACCATGCCGATCAAGTGAACCATTCCCTCATGCTCCGGCTTTATCGGCTTGCGTCTTATTCCTTCTATGATAAGGAACAGCGCCCTTGCGCCGTCAAGCGCTGGTATGGGAAGAAGGTTAAAAATTCCGACGTTAATGGTTATGAAAACAACGAAAGAACACAGATTTGCAAGCATTTCTCCGAAGGCTATGCCGTTCTGAGTCTCACCAACAACCTCACCGATTGCACCGACAATTCCCACAGGTCCCGAAAGGTCGTTGATGGAATATCTGCCCTTAACAAGGTCTGCAAGTGAAAGCCATATCATTCTTGCAACCGAAACGAACTTGCGCGAAGAATACCCTATTACAGAAGCCGGCGTAACCTTCTCGCCAACCACTCTGAAATCGATATGAACAGCCTTTGTGCCGTCCTCAGTGTCGGTAGTATCGAACGTTACCGACGGCAAAACAACCTTCTGACCGTTTCTTATAACCGTCATTTCAAAAACGGCGTCTTCATCCATCTGGAACTGGTAGGATATGTCGGTGTCGGTATACACCTTCATCCCGTTTACTCGTACAATTTTATCTCCCGATTCTAGTCCGCTGACATGAGAGGCGGCGTCTTCGGTGTAGAAATCCGCTACTGTGGTTGAAACTATAGCATCAGAGCATGCGGTAACTATCACAAGTATAACAAAGCCCAGAACAAGGTTCATAAAAGCACCGGCAAGCACAACCAAAAGCCTTTGCCAGACCTTTTTATGACGGAATGCACGAGGGTCTGCGCTGTCATCATCCTCGCCTTCCATGGAGACAAATCCGCCTATGGGAAGAGCACGCCACGAATATTTGGTTTCGCCCTTGCCCCACGACACGATTTTAGGACCCATGCCGATTGCAAATTCGTTGACCTTTATTCCGCAGAGCTTGGCAACAGTGAAATGCCCCAGCTCGTGAATCATTATGATAATGCCGAAAATCAGTATCGCAATAAGAATATAAACAACAGTCAATGCTCTGTTCCTTTCTAAGCTTTATGCTTCACGCTTTGCTCAACGTAATCCCTTGCGGCTGAATCCGCTTTGAGAACATCGTCAAGTGAATTTACTTCACAGCTTTCTATTTCTTCAACAGCCAACTTTACAAGCTTTCCGATATCCAAAAAGCCGATTTCATCTTTGAGAAAATGCCCTACCGCTGCTTCGTTTGCGGCATTTGCTATCGCCGGCATAGTAGTATTCGGCTTATGCGCAGCTTTTATGCAGGAGGACAGGCAGTCAAAAGTCTCATAATCCGGCTTTTGGAATGTCAGGCAGCCGTATTCCGTAAGCGATAAATGCTTTACACCGGATTCCGGTCTTTCCGGACAGCACAGAGCGTACTGTATGGGTATCCGCATATCCGGAACGCCCATCTGACCGATAACCGAGCCGTCCTTATATTCAACCGCAGAATGCAGAACGCTTTCGCGGTGGATCACTATTTCTATCTGCTCAGGCGTAACGCCGAACAGCCACATAGCTTCGATAAATTCAAGACCTTTGTTCATCAGCGTTGCCGAGTCTATCGTTATCTTCGCGCCCATATTCCATGTGGGGTGCTTTAAAGCATCTTTGGCGCGAACGCCTGCAAGCTCAGATCTGGTCTTGCCGAAGAACGGTCCGCCCGACGCTGTCAGAATGATTTTACTGAGGTCTTCCCTGCGGCTTCCCTGAAGCGATTGGAATATCGCGCAGTGTTCGCTGTCAACGGGATATATTGTAACCCCATGAGACCTTGCACTGTCGGTTACAAGTCTTCCTCCTGCGACAAGTGTTTCCTTATTGGCAAGGGCTATATTTTTTCCCTTTTCTATGGCGGCAAGCGTTGGCTTAAGACCCACCATGCCGACAACCGAATTTAAAACAATATCCGTCTTGTCATATTCGCTGACCTCGCAAAGACCGTCCATCCCGCTGACTACGGCTATTCCCAACGGCTTTAATTCGTCCCTTACCTGCTCTTTCTTATTATTGTCATATATGCAGACAATATCCGGGCGAAATTCCTTTGCCTGAGATACAAGCGAATCAGCGTTTGATTTCGCCGCCAAAGCGGTAACCTTCATTCTGCGGCGTTTAATAACATCGAGTGCCTGAACGCCTATAGAGCCGGTCGAGCCAAGAACAGAGATATTCACGCTTTGTCACCCCTTAAAACAACGTTCCGAAAATGCTGAAAACGCTCAGTACAGCCGCCATAAACGGAGCAACAAACACCATGCTGTCGAACCTGTCAAGCGCTCCACCGTGACCAGGCATTATTTTTCCGAAGTCCTTTATGCCGCATTCGCGCTTCATCAGAGAAGCTGTCAGATCGCCTATCGTGCCCAAAACTGCATTAACGATTCCCAGAACTGCAAGAAGAGCATAATTAACCACAAGTCCCTTGCCGAGTACGGAAATCAAATATCCCGCAAGCATCATAAACAAAGCATTTGAAACTATTCCTCCGGCAAGCCCCTCAACCGTTTTCTTAGGGCTTATTTCGGGACAGAGCTTATGCTTGCCCAAAAACGCTCCGACAAAGTAAGCTCCGGTATCGGCAAGCCACGCTCCGCAGAAGGTAACCACAAGGTTTTCAAGACCCATTGCGGGGTCGGAGGTTTCTATCACGGAAATAGAAAACACCATGCCTGCAATCAGAACTGTATAGCCGCATATAGTTGCAAATCTGCCAATTGAAAGAGTTTTATGCTCACTCAGAAGTATTGAAATCGATATGCATATATATGCAAGTACACACAAAATATATATTCCGAAATTGGACTTATAGTCCAAAAATCTCGGCATAATTGCAAAAACAGCAGTGATTATTATGCTTATGGCAAGAAAGCCAGCTCTTTTCTTCTCATTATACGCTCCGAAAAGCTCATAAACCATAAGCGAGCCTATCAAAGCGAAGGCTATATTAAATATAACCGTATTATGTACGCACAGCACCGCAATAAGCAGAGCGATTGCAACTGCGGCTGAAATAATTCTTGTTTTCATCAATAAATCCTTTTGTCAGGTATTTTTTACTCCACCGAACCTTCTGTCGCGGGAGGAGTATTCCTTTATTGCAGCTAAAACAGCCTTTTCGTTGAAGTCGGGCCAAAGCGTATCACAGAAATAAAACTCAGCGTACGAGATCTGCCACAGCAAAAAGTTGGAAATTCGCATTTCCCCGCCTGTTCTGACGAGCAAATCTACGTTTGGGAAATCCTTTGTATCTAAGAACGACCGGAAAAAGTCGGGCGTTATGTCCTTTGAAGTAACGTAGCCCTCCTTGGCAAGCTCGCAAATTTTTCCGGCAGCGCGACAGATTTCGTCATATCCGCCATAGTTTATGGCGATGATGACCGTCATACCGGTTTTTTCGGCGGACTGCTGTTCGTAATACGCCATTTTTTCCTGAAGCTCCGGCGAAAGCTTTGTTCTGTCTCCTATAAAGCGAAGCCTTATATTGTCGCCAACGTACTTTGTCAGGCTATCAAGCTGTTCGTTAAATATCCTCATAAGCTCGGAAACTTCATCATCAGG
>ENA-UOOC01001112-UOOC01001112.1-human-gut-metagenome-genome-assembly--contig:-C48old-NODE-1112-length-24226-cov-21.187456_pt1 | contig 24226 bp, 25 predicted proteins | sample MGYA00242469_ERZ724016 | MGnify/ENA metagenome assembly ERZ724016 | reverse complement strand
CTGCCCAGAAGCGTTTGGGGCAATGGGTCATGCGGCCTTTTTCGTTGTGGCGCGCTTTGATTTCCAGCGTTTTGTAGAACTGCGTCCACAGCGCCTGAAATTGCTGCTCCCGCGCACTGGGCGGCGGCAGCTCCAAGGGCGCTGCCAGCTCCAGCAGCCGGGTGCTGTGTCCCTCGTGCAGCAGCACCGCCTGATGGACGGCATCATAGATCATGAAATCCTCCTCCGGGAAGCGTCCGCAGAAGTGCGGGCGCAGCAGGGGGAGGATATAATTTTTGGGGTGGATGACCGCGCCCAGCATCCCGTCGTGCTCCTCGAACCGCACAAAGCCCTGAAACTTGTCTACTTCCCAGTCCAGACTTTTTTTCATGGCGTAGAGGGGCGCGACCACCGGGTGTCCCTCCCGCTTGACCGTGCCCGGGCCCAGCGCAAAGGCCAGATGCAGAAAGCGGAGCAGAAGCAGTTCCTTGTCCTCCTGTCCGGAAAGAAAATCCCGGCTGACGAGGTACTCGGTCTCTGCGCCCAGCTTTTTGCCAAAGCTGGCGAACACCCGCCGGGCAACGGCGGGGTCGGTAGCAATGTCCTTGACCGGGTAGAGGGTGGCGGTCTCCTGCTGGGGCGTCCATACCGCAAAGGGAAGCTCGTGCTGGGCAAAGCTTTCGTACACGCAGCACAGAAAGCCCTCAAAGCTGCCGTCATACAGGTAGACCACGTCGGCATCGTGCAGCTTGCGCGCCCCCTTGGGATTTACAGCGCCTTGGCAAGACATTGCACCGCCTCCTCCCTTACCATGCGGACGGCCGCCCGGGGCGGCACGCCCTGCCCGATGAGGTTGTCCACGGCGGGCGGGCTGAACAGGCTCAGCTGCTCGCAGCTGCCGCTGAATACGTTGGGGTCGATGAGCGCCCGGGTAATGCGCTCCCGCCCGGCGGTGCCGCGCCCCGGGTGCGCCCCGGAAAAGCCCCGGCAGGTGATGAAGTACTGCGCCCGCTTAAGCACCACGCCCATGCGTTTCAGCTCGTCCAGACCCAGTGCCGCCTGCTTGCGGGCGCGCCAGATGCGCCGGGCGCTTTTGGGGCCGATGCCCGGCACCCGCAGCAGCATCTCGAAGGGGGCGCGGTTCACGTCCACCGGGAACAGCCCGTAGTGCTGCACCGCCCAGTTGCATTTGGGGTCCAGATAGGGGTTGAAGTTGGGGTTATCCTTATCTAAAATTTCGTCCGCCTCGAACTGGTAGAACCGCAGCAGCCAGTCTGCCTGATACAGCCGGTGCTCCCGCAGAAGGGGCGGCTTGGTGTCCAGTGCGGGCAAGCGGGTGTCCTCGGCTACCGGGATGTAAGCAGAGTAGAACACCCGCTTCAGCCCGTACTTCTGGTACATCCCCTCGGTCAGCTTTAAGATGTGGTAGTCTGTCTCCGGCGAAGCGCCTACGATCATCTGGGTGCTCTGCCCGGCGGGGGCGAACTTGGGCGCGTGGCGGTAAAGGGTAAGCTCTTCCCGGCTGGCGGCGCCGGATACCGCGATCTGCTTCATGGGGCGGAAGATGGAATGCCGCCCCTTGTCCGGGGCCAGCAGGTTCAGGCTGCGCTCGCTGGGCAGCTCCACGTTCACGCTCAGACGGTCGGCCAGATACCCCAGCTGCTGCAAAAGCTCCGGGCTTGTGCCCGGGATGGCCTTGGCGTGGATATAGCCCCCAAAGCGGTATTCACCCCGCAGCAGCCGCAGCACCGCCAGCATCCGCTCGGTGGTGTAGTCCGGAGTGCCCAGCACCGCACTGGACAAAAACAGACCCTCGATGTAATTGCGGCGGTAGAACTCCATGGTCAGCTCTGCCAGCTCCCGGGGTGCAAAGGTGGCGCGGGGGATATCGTTGGAGCGGCGGTTGACGCAGTAGCCGCAGTCGAAGGAGCAGCAGTTGGTCATGAGTACCTTGAGCAGGCTGACGCAGCGGCCATCGGCGGTAAAGGCGTGGCAGCAGCCCGGGGCATAGCAGCTGCCCACCGTGCCCGGGCGCGCGGTGCGGGACGCCCCGCTGGAGGTGCAGGCAACGTCATATTTGGCGCTGTCCGCCAGAATGGTCAGCTTGTCCATCAGGGTCTGTTCCATGCAGAATGCACCTCCATAGGGGATAAAACCGGGAAAAAGGGTCAAAAAATAAAGCCATGCGCAAAACAGCAGATGGCTTTATGAAGATAGGGGAAGCCTTCAGCAGCGAAATTTTAAATCGCCCGGCTTACCACTTGGCCTTGGTTTCCACCACGCGGCCTGCAATGTGCAGGTGGTTCAGGTCCTCGCCCCTGATGACCATTTCATGATAGGCGGGGTTGAAGGGCTGCAACACCACGCAGTTGCCGCGCTGGATGTAGCGCTTCAGGGTGCCCTCGCCCTCGTCGCCGTAGATCAGCACGCCAAGGTCGCCGTTTTCCAGTGTGTCCTGCTTGTGCACAAGGGCAAGGTCGCCGTCCTGAATGCGGGGCTCCATGCTGTCGCCGCGCACCACCAGATAAAAATAGTTGGAGGGGTCCTTCACGCGGGCGTACTCCTGCCCGTAGTCCTCTTCAAAGGCCAGTGCGCCGTAACCGGCCTTCACCGTGCCGATGACCGGGATCAGGCTCTCGGTGTAGCTGCCGAAAAAGCGCTCCTCGGGGGCAGAAACGTTGCTGACCGGGCGGTACAGCCCCAGCAGATAGTCCGCCGTGGTGTTCAACAGTTCCGCAATGCGGGCCACGGTGGAGGGATCGGGGGAGGACTTGCCGCTTTCCCACTTGCCGACAGCCTGCTGGGTGACCCCCAGTCTGGAGGCAAGCTCCGCTTGGCTGACGCCCTGCTTTTTGCGGCACTGCTTCAATAGCTCTGAAAACGACATGATGATGCTCCTTTTCCCAATGGGTGGTTTATGTTGGTTTTATTATACAACAAAAGGATGTTTCTGTAAAGAGAAAATCCAAAAAAACTTCGAATAAAGGTTGTGATAAATGCGCCTGCTGTGCAGCTATCGTACAGAAAAAAGAAAAATTTGCATAAGGGCTTGACAGAACGGCGCAAATCTGGTAAAGTAAATAGGCATTCGACACGGCGTAACGCGAGTGTCCACAAGGAGAGATGTCCGAGTGGTTTAAGGAAGCAGTCTTGAAAACTGCCGTACGGCAACGTACCGTGGGTTCGAATCCCACTCTCTCCGCCATTTTTTATTGAATAAGTGTAACACACTTTGCTCTGGAGTAGTACTCAAGAGGCCGAAGAGGCGCCCCTGCTAAGGGCGTAGGTCGTCTAAACAACGGCGCGAGGGTTCAAATCCCTCCTACTCCGCCAAGAAAATCCCTCGTAGTTTCGTGAAAACTGCGGGGGATTTTCCTTTTGTCAGAAAAATCTAAAACGCCACAGACTGTAAAAGCCTGTGACAGTTGCACCCTCTGATGCACCCTGTTTTCTCTGCATCTGGCAGCTGGTGCGACAAATAACAAAAAGCCCCGGGGATCCATTAAGGTTCCCCGGGGCTTTGCTATGTAACCATTTTCGTGGCGCAACGAAAATGGTTATGTTTTCGCAACGTCACGAAAACATTAGTATACGTTTTTCCGCTGCCGTTCCAGATACTGATCCGCAGCAATGGCCGCCGGGGTGAAAGAGTTATTCTTCCACCACGAGATCAACGCGGCCACGGTGGTAATGCCCGCCGTGACCAACTGCTCCACGGTGGCGCTCTCGATAGGCAGCACGGGCTTGCCCAGAGCGCTCAACACCTGATTGGTCAGTGCCAGCAGCAGGACAGCGGTGCGGGCGATGGTTGCGGTAGAGATGTGATACTTAGACATGGTTAGATCCTTTCTGCTCTGTGGAGCTTTCTGCTTTTTGCTTGAGGATATCCACGGCCTTGATAATGACCGCCGGGATCGGCAGCCCCATCAAGCCCGCGTTTTCGATGATGGAGATGGTTTCGTTGGCCACGAACGCGATAACGGCAGCGTCCCGCACGAAGTTGGAGCCCATCACGGCATCCAGACGGCAGGCAACCAGTACGATCAGCAGGGTCTCTCCCTTGCGGATCAGCCCCTTCCAGCCTGCGCGGCTTTCCAGTGTGCCGGTCTCGGTCTTGGGGCTTGCGTGGAAAACGCCCGCCACGATCAGACCGGTGATGTAGTCGATGGCCATAAAAATGACCAGCGTTTGCAGAGATGCGTCCCAGCCGCCGAAAAGGCTGGCGATCATGCTGCCGATCGCGCCGATGGCAAAACATACATAGTCTTTCACGGCTCGCCTCCTCACATCGTCCACCGGCTTTTGTTCGGGCGGGTGTCAACGTGCACCCAGCCCTTTGCTCTGCCCGCCTTGACGGGGTAGCGTCCTACGCCGCCCCAGTCAGGCATCAGGCTTTCGGCATAGGCAGCTACGTCCTCCACGCTCACGCCCGCCACCTGGATGTCTGCCGCCCTGCCCAGCAGGTGCTGGCTGCTCTTGGAGCCGCCCACCTTGGCGTTGTGTGCGGGGGTGCGGTAGCCGCTGGTAATGGTCACTGCCTTGCCGAAATGCTCCCGGATACACTGGAGCAGCAGCACCAGCGCCTCGTCCACAAGGATCTCGTCAGAACCATCCTTGCAGCGAAACTCCCGCACGCGGAAGTCCGGTGCCAGCAGCTTTGCCCCGTCCTTGGCAAGACTATATTGTCGGATCATCTCTCCACTTCCTTTCCTTACAGCCGTTTCAGCAGTGCTGCGATGGGCTCCATGTAAAACCGCTCGTAGCCGGCCTTGTTGGGGTGTGTGCCATCAATCGTGTACTTGTCGCTCAGCTCGCTGACGCCGTGGGTACCCATGGGCGGGGCGCATTCCTCAATATCCACATAGGGCACGCCCCACTTTTTAAGCGCCGAAAGGATCGCGGGCTTGTAGGTCTTGTACCAGTTTTCGCTGCTGGCAAACAGTCCGCCGTGCGGGAACACATAGGCCACACGCTTATCACTGTGCTTTTTGGACAGATCGTCCAGCATCGCTTCCAGCGTACCGATCGTGTCCCCCGAATAGAACGCCGGATCAAAGCTTCCGTTCAGCGCGCCTAGCTTGGCATTGTTCCATGCATCATTCACGCCGCCCTCCAGCAGGATGTAGTCTGCCTTTTCCAGCTCCGTAGAGCTTTTCACGGTCATGCCGATGCTGGTGCGGTAACCGCCGTTCACATTGTCAGGGACCAGTGTCGCCAGCGTTGCACCGTCCACCGCTTCGTTGATCAGCTGCATTCCGTACCGGTCTGCAATGCACTTGCCGTAGCCGCCCGCGCTGCCCTTGCCATAGGCGATGCTGTCGCCTGCAACGTACAGTGTTTTTCCCGCCAGCGGGTCAATGATCTGACCGTTGATGTCGTATATCTCCATCTTACCACCCCTTATTGATATATGCTTTTATCCGGTTATCACTCAGCAGGCCCTTGTACACCTTGCACTGATACAGTGTGCCCGGCCAGAACTGCTGCTTTTTGCTGCCGTCCGCGCTCTGTGCCGCACCGATCAGGAAGGTCTGGGGCACATCGGTGATCGTGCCGTTGCAGGTCAGCCATTCAGTCATCGGGCAGTAGGTGCTGCCGCCGCGGTACTTTTTACCGTCAAGCTGCACCACATACCGCGTGCGGGTCTTGAGGTGCTCGATGCTGTCCGACAGGGTAACGCCGCCGTAGTTGTAGTAGGCGAACTCCGTCTTATTATTCAGCGGACTGCTGGTGGAGTTAAAGCCGGGCAGGTTGGCGGTGCTGCCGGTCTCGGTCAGGCAGTGCAGGAGGGCTGGCCATGTGCTTGCATCAAAGTTATCCCCCGCCTTTGCGTCCACCAGAATGGTGTACTGCGGCGACTCGGTGGAAGCGTGCTCCAGCAGCTTCAGACCGGTATCAAAGCCGCTGGTCAGCTCCGTTTCGGCGGGCAGAGTGTAGATCAGCTGTGCTGTCTCCGCCTGCGCAATATTCACCGTGCAGCTGGCGCTCTTGCCGCCTGCCGTAGCTGTCACCGTGCAGATGCCGGCCTTCACGGCAGTCACCGTGCCGCCTGCCACCGTAGCAAGGCCGGCGGGCGAAACGCTCCACCACACCAATTTGTTGGCAGCGTTCGCGGGCAGCACCATGGCGGTCAGGGTCTGGCTCTCGCCCTCGCTCAGGTTCAGGATCGCGGCGCTCAAGCTCACGCTCTGCACCGGAATGTCCTGTGCACTGCCGCCCCACTCTGCCCGCAGGGCATTCAGGGTTGGCTGCATCGTGTCGGTCTTGTAGGCTGCGTTTTCAAACAGGGTCAGCAGCAGCGCTCTTGCGCTGCCAGTAAAGCCCTCGCCCGGGTCTCCCTTGTCGCCTGTGGCGGCGGCTGCAATGCCATCCTCCATGTGGTTCAGCTGGGCAGCCGTCAGGGTCTGGCCGTCCACAAAATTCTGTTTTACGTAGCTCATTTGTTCCTCCCTAAGATCATTTTTCCAAGGACTGCCTGTCCCAGCACAGCAGAAGCCGTGTCCGTCGGTGGATCCGGCTGCGGAGGGTCTGGCTGATCTGGAATGCGGTCTTTCGGCCATGGGTTACAGGTTGCGGTGATCTTCACGGCAGCCTTGTTCTCGCCGGGGGTCATCTCCACGTCCAGCTGCCCAGCCCAGACCTCACCGTCCCGAACAAAATAGAAGTGCAGCCATTGCCCTTGCAGCAGCGCTTCCAGCTGCGCACGGATAGACGCCCACTGTGCTTTGGGTCGGTCGCAGACAAACTCCATCGAGATATTCCGCTTTTTGTGGTGTACGCTGCCGTCTACGGCGCGGGTCAGATCCAGCAGAAAATCCGCGCCGGGCACCTCAACGAGCATAGAATCGGTTTCCGGTTTGCCGATCTGTGGAGAGTCGCGCTTGAGCCACAACCCAAAGTCCGACCGCATGGAGAGCGTGCCCTTTGGCGTTGTGATACGCATATCGTTCAGGCGGGGGCTTTTGGCAGCAAGCGCTTCCAGTGCGGCATAGTCTCTCATGTGTAGGTCACCTCGGTTCCGTCATCAGCGATCTGCACTGCAGGTACTGGAGCGGCGGGAGACTCAGGCGGGCTGTAGATTAGTTTTTTGCCGTCCCATACATAGTCGCTGCAGCTCGTGCCGTTTCCAGTCTCGGGAAATTCGTCAAAAACAGCCTCGTTGGGCTCAGGTACGGGCAAAAAGCTGATATGGTACCATGCGCCATTGTACAGTCTGCCATCAGAGCAGACCTTTGCCAGATACTTAAAGCCTTCTTTTTTCATTACATAAACCCATAAATCTTGTACGGTACGCACATACCGGCATCTTCTGACCAGCCGTCACCGCCTGGATTTTGGAGGTTGAAAGACCAGATACCCAGAACGGTCGTTCCTGAATAACTAGAGGTTCTTTCGTACCCGCTGCCGAACACGATACGGTCGGCGTATACGGTCACGCTGCGTTTGTGCACGGTGTTCCATGGGTACACCATACTCATTTCCACGCCGTTCACGGGCACGATCATAGAGACCAGTCCGGCATTGCCGCCTCCCGCGAACCACGTCCCGCCTTTTTGGCTGCGGAACAGGATCAGCAGCGCAGAGTAGCTGGACAGGCCGCTCGGTCGGATAGTCTGGGCACCAAAAGTCGTTTCGCTGTTATACCAGAGCTCCTGCTTGTTTCGGATGCCGTTGAACGTAATGGCACCGCTGCTGATGGAACAGCTGCCCATGCCGTCCGTAATGGAGATGGCGTTGGACTGGATATTGACCATGCTGCTGCCATCCATGACCCGGATACCATCGTTCAGGATCTGTACCCGTTTGCCGGGCAGAGAATCGTGCCGGACGATGAGACCGTTCTGCGGGGTGAACTCCAGAAAGTTCGTGGCAGTTTTGGCAGCTTCGGCTGCATCTTGCTTTGCCTGATTTGCGGCGGTGTCATCGGTATACTTAGACGCTTTCACCCAGTCAGCAGCCTGATAGCTGCCGGACTGGCGGGCGGTCTGGCAGCGCAGGATATCACCGCTGTCGCCCTGCATCCAAATGTCGCCTACATCATAGGGCGGGGCGGGTGTTACGCAAAAGCAGCGCACCTTGCCGTCTGCGGTGGCTTGCGCCGCAGCAGCGTCTGCCAGAGCCTTGGCAACGCCCGTGTCACGGATGACGGTCCAGCTGTAGGTGCTTCCATCCAGCACCCAGCGGTAGCCCAGACCGGTGAGCTTGTCGTAATACAGATCGCCGATGTGCTGCTTTTTGGAGGTGTCGGTCGTCCAGTTTTTTGCAGGCTCGTTTGCAGCGGTGGGCGTGCCGGCATAGAACCAGCTGGTGATGTTATCATCGATCTGGTTCTGCAGATCTCCCATCTTCACGACAGCATTCGAAAGCCCCTTGGAGATATCCGATAGCTTACTGTCTGTGCTGCTTTTGTAGGCAAACAAGCGCTTCAGCATATCCTGATGGTATTTCTCGGAAGTATAGGCGCTTTCCTGCAGCAGATTGGTCGTGCCCATGTTGGCCACCTGCCGGTCAGTCAGGGTGCGGCGGGTCATGCCGAAGGTGAACTCTTTCTGCGCAGGCTTTTCCAGTGGCTCCACTAGTTTTGTGCAGAGCATCACGGCATCCACACTGTGCGGTGTGCTGACGATGTGGGAGTACATGGAAAAATCAAGCCGGTCGGTGTCGTAGCCTGCATCCACAAGATCCACTGCCCGGATGACGTAGCTGGTCTTCATGGCGTAGTTCTGCTGCAATGCCTGCACACCGGCTGCAAAGGTGTCGTTGGCGCTGTCGGTGTCCAGCTCTACAATGCGGGTAATGATGCCGAACTTCTGCACGGCTGCATCGTTCTGGATCCAGCCCTCTTCCAAGTTGTAGGAGTAGCCCGATGCAGGCAGATACTGCGCAACAGTAGCGGCATCTGTTTCCATGATGCCCCAGCGCTCCTCGTGCTTATCCTTGGAGGTGTCCCGCCACCACATAAGCTTGTAGTACCACTTGGAGGTGTCCACCGTGTGCTTGTTACCGATAGGGTAGATGCGGGTATAAAGGTCGGTGGCGTCGGTGGTTTCGCTCAGGTTGAGCAGATTGCGTCCGTACTCGATTTTCTGGGCGGTCTGCCGCTTGGCTTCCACTGCCTGATCGCAATAGTTCAGCACGTTCAGGCCGGTGGAGGAATCAAAGCTGCAATAAAAATACCCTCCGAACACCTTGAGCACCAGCTTGTCCAGAATGTCCCACACTTTACCGTAGTCCTCGCCAACGCCGTACTGGTCGGCATCGCCGAACTGCACCACAAGGTTGCCCAGCGCCGCCGTCACGGTGCCAAGCTGGAAGCATTTCATCTTGCTTTTGACCTGATCGTTATGTGCGTCGATCAGGTGCTGCAAAAACTGGCGCAGCGTGCCCTTGTAGTTGAAGGGGGTGATGGAAGAATCGTTGAAGTAACTCAGTGCGCCCTCGCAGTACACCACCCGCCGGTTGTAAAAATCGGCCTCGTGCTTCAGCACCCGTCCGCGCCAGATCTCTTTGCCATCCCGCCGCACCTGTACCACCGTGCTCAGTTTTTGCAGCATATCGTACTGTGCATGATCCCGTGTCATGGTAAAAACAAGGCTGCCGCCCTTGCTGACCTCACGGGTCAGCTTGGGGGACAGCACCAGTGCCTGCGGGTCGTTGGGACGATAGAGCAGCAGCTTTGCGTCCGGGTTGCCGTAGGGGTATGCGTAGATCTCGTACATATCAGTTTCCTCGTTCGCTCAGCACCGTAAGGTCTCCCAGGCTTCTGTTTACGCTGGGGGTGATGATGCGTCCCACCTGTTCACCGTCCAGCGCGATCACGCTGTTTCCGGCTTCCGGCAGATATTTCTCCACTACACCGTAGAGCCGCTCCATCTGCGCCTGCATTTTGGCCTGATAGGCCAGCATGGCGTTGTTGTCCGGGTTCATGACATAGGGATCGGTGCGGTAATCGTAGCCCGCAAAGGCACGCTCGTTACCGTACCAGTATGCGTCCTGAATGTCCTTGTAGGAGTGCGCCTTCTGCGTGCTGGTGGTCTCTTTGCTCTTGCCGAACTTTGCAAACAGCGCAACGCCCAGCGCCACCACACCCGCCACAATGGCGATGATCGCGGCAACTTCCGGGTTCGAGATGATCAGGCTGCCAACCTTTGCAATCAGTCCGCCTACGCCCTCTGCGATCGTGCCAAGGCTGCCCATGCTCCCGGCAAGGCCTGCAATTTTGGCGCCAGCTTCGGTTGCAAAGGTGCCTATGCTCGTGCCGATGGTGCCCAACACACCCATGATCTTGCTGCCGACGTCGGAAACGTTGATGTTAAGTCCGTTCAGGATATCCTGCACCCCGCCGTCCTTGCCCAGTGCATTGCCCAGACCCTTGGCAATACCGTCAGCGATGCTGCTGCCGATATCCCACGCCTTCTGCGAAATGCTGCTGATCTTATTACCCAGCGCCTTGTTCAGCTGCTGGATGAGGTTCTGCCCGAAGTCATCAATGAACTTCTGGCTTTCCGGTGCAAGGCCGTTGTACAGTGTGGACAGCACCCACTGGCCGATGGACTTCCAGTCCTTGCTTTTTACGGCAGAGATCAGCGTGCTGAAGGTGCCCAGCACGCCCTTGTCGGCCTCCTTCTTCCAGCCTTGCAGCAGACCTGAAAAGTTCTTGGAGGAGGCTTCCTCCAGCGTTTTCGCCACCTGCTCGGTGCCGTCGGCGGCGATGGTCTTTACCTCCTTCACCGTGCGCAGCGCACCGTCGATGATGGCGGTGTAGGTCTTGGTGATGGTCTGTTTCTGGCTCTCGGTGCCGTCGGTCAGGGTCTCGGTCACGGTCTGGATGGTGGCGCGGATGCCGTCCACCAGCGTTTCGCTCGTGGAGGTAACGGAGGAGGCAAGCTCCCGCACCGTTTCCATGGTCTGCTGCACGGTCTTTTTGCCGTTTGCGCCGATGGTGGTAACAGTCTTGATGGCCTTCAGCACACCGTTCACCAGCTGGCGGCTGGTCTCGGTGATGGTCTGCTTCTGCTGTTTCTGCCCGTTGGAGAGCACCTCGTCGGTGGTCTGGGTGGTGCGGGTGACCTTGCCCAGCACCTCGGTGACAGTGTCGGCGTAGGAGCTGACCACAGAGGCCGCCGTGGCGGTCTTGGATGCCGCCGCTGCGGCTTTGGAGGCCGAAGCCGCGGCAGCGTCCCCGGACTTGGTATAGGCCGGGATGGCGATCTCTGCCACGGTCTGAGCGCTGCTGCCAAGGCTTGTGTTGGCGCTTGCCCAGCTGGCAGCCCAGTTGTCCTGTTTGCCGCTGGCGGTCTCGGCCAAAGAAATACCGGCAGTGACAGCGGTGGCGGCATTGCTCACCACATTGCCCTTGCCGGTCAAACCCTTGATAAAGCCCTTTATCAGGTTTTTGCCCCACTTCACCGCCTGCGCGGGCAGGCTCTTGATCCAGCTCAGCGCGCTGGAAAAGCCGCCCTTGAAGGCGGTCAGCATACTGGAGCCCATGCTCTTTACGCCGTTCGCCACGCTGGTGAGGATGTTCTTGCCGATGTTCAGCCAGTTGATGGCAGAGATCACAGACAGGATCGCCTGTAAAATTTTCTGCCAGTTGGCCAGCAGGGCAGGCACGGCCTGTATGATGCCCGCGATCAGCTGCACGATGATGGAAACACCCTGCGCAAGGATCTTGGGCATATTGTCGTTGATGATGCCCGCGATGTTGATGATGATATCCGGCACATAGGCGATCAGCTGCGGCAGACCGGCGATCAGGCCGTTGAGCAGCTGGGTAATGCAGTTAAGACCTGCATCCACAAACTGCCCCGCGTTGGCGCGCAGCTCCTCGGTAAAGGAGAGCAGCTGCGGCAGGGCAGTGGACAGAAACGCCGGGATGCCCTGCGCAAAGCCTGCTGCCAGACTGCTGACCAGCTCCGTGCCGGTCTGGATCACCTCCGGTACAAGGCCGTACACCAGCTGCGGGATGCCCGCCAGCACGTTGCCGATCATGGGCAGCAGATTGCCCTGCAAAAAGGTGCGGGCGGTATCTGCCAGTGCCTGCATGGGTGCGGTCAGGTCTGCGCCGGTGCTCCAGTCGCCCAGTACGTTCTGCGCTGCTGCCTTCATAGCTGCAAAGCTGCCGGTCAGGGTGGTGGCGGCTTCCTTCGCCGTGGTGCCGGTGATGTCCAGATCGGTCTGTATAATATGGATGGCGCTGTACATATCGGCCAGATTGCCCAGCTCGTAATGTACGCCAGAAAGCTTCTCTGCATCGGTCAGCAGCCGCTGCATCTCTGCCTGCGTGCCGCCGTAGCCGAGCTTGAGGTTGTCCAGCATGGTATAGTTCTGCTTCGCAAAGCCCTGATAGGCATTCTGGATGGATGCCATGTCAGTGCCCATCTTGTTAGCGTTGTCCGCCATGTCCACCATGGCCATGTTGGCCAGCTGCGCAGCGGCGTTTGTGTCCTTACTCACGCTGGACAGCAGACTGGCGGCAAAGCTGGTGGTCTGCTCCATGTATTCGTTGGCGGACAGACCCACCGTCCGGTACGCCTGTGCGGCATTGTCAAAAACAGTTTGCTGGGACTGCATCAGAGATGCATATTCGTCTTTGACGGCATCCACCGATTTGCCCACGGACTTGGCATATTCTTCTATGCTGCGTCCGCCCGCACCGAACAGCGTTTCGATGCCGCCGATGCTCTGCTGCAATGCGCCGCCAAGGTTCAGGGAATCCGAGATCATCTTGCCGATGCCCGCAGCAGCGATCACCTTTTTCAGGGTGCCCACCAGCTTTGTGCCCAGCAGCGTGCCGGCGCTTTCACCGGCAGAGGATGCCTCGCCGCCCATGATATGGCTGATGCTGCCCTGAATGCCATCGGCAGAGGGCACGATCTGGACATAAGCCTTTGCCAGTTCAATGCCGTTTGCCATCTGGTTCACCTCCTTCTGCGGCGCGCATCGCCGCCTCAAATTCCTCGGGACTGTCAAAATATTGCACCGGACTGTCCTCGGATTCCGCTTCTGTCTTGCCCAGCAGGGTGTTCAGAATGGATGTGGGCGGTTTCTCGTCCGCATACGCAAGCCGTCCGATGCGCCAGCAGATGGCCTGCAGGGTGTCTAGTTCAGCCGCCTGCAGGGTCTGCGCAAGGGTCAGTTTCTGCCCATGCAGCACCATCATGCTGCGGCTGTCCGGCGGCAGACCGGCGGCCAGAGTGGCCGCCAGCCGCACCGGTAGGGCACGCCAGTTCAGCAGGTTGTAATACTGGACAAAATCGCAGATCAGTGCGTCCTCGTCCGTTGCGATCAGTTCGGCGAGGATGCAGAGTTTTTTCCGGCGTTGATGGACTGGAACAGCTCCATGATGGCGCTCTCAACGGCAGACGCAGGCACGCGGCCGTCCTCGGTACGCAGATGGTCGTACAGGCGCTTTTTGCCGTCCTTGCCCAGCAGCTTTACGACCAGCCGGGACATGGCCAGCGGGTTGCCCTCGTCCAGATCGGACAGTGCGTCCAGCACCTCCATGTTGTCCAGCGTGCTCTCTTCCAGCTCGATGGAAAAGCCGGATTCAGTTTTTGCAGTGATCATGATAGTCCTCCTTACTTACCGGCGCTCTGCATATACTCGTAGTGGGTCTTGCCATCCGTGTCGGCGATCGCGGTAATGGTGGTCTGGTAACCAACGGCAGTGCCGTCTGCATAGGTGATATCACCCACAGAGGTCACAGTGCCGCAGGGGATGACTACGCGCTTTTTCACATTGTTCTTCAGCACCATCTCCACGACGTAGGCATAGAAGGGCAGATCGTCGGCGCTGGCCTTAACGGTGATACCGGTCTCCAGCGTGCCGGTGACGTTGTCGGCGCCGTATACGGTCTTCAGCACATCAACGCTCATAGCCTCGATCAGCGTGCACTGGAAGGTATCCGGGCGCTCGGTCATCAGGCTCAGCACCGTGTCGCCGCCCCATGCAGCGGTATTTTCGTTAGAGGGAGAGTTAGAGTTGGTCAGGCCGTCCTTGGAGATATAACCCAGAGACTTGAACTCCGGGTCCAGATCGCTCTTGGCGTCCGTGGGCAGAGCCGTGCCCAGCGGTGCGCACCAGATAGCGCCGCCGACCTTGGGCTTTGCTGCGGTCACATTTTTTGCATTCATAGAAAATGCTCCTTTCGTCAGTAATGCACCACATCGAAAACCGCCTGATACCGGGGCAGCTTGCGGGTGGTGTCCGGGAAATTATAGTCGGTATTCAGCGTGCAGGAGACGATCTCCGGCAGGGTGTCCGCGTCCAGCATGGTCTGCACCACGCGGTGGCTCAACTGCGCGGCGGCATAATCGCTGCTGCCGTAGGACTGCACCGCCAGCGTGGCGGTAAAGATGCCATCCTCGTAGCCGGAGCCGGTCTTTTCCAGCACACAAAAATTGCCGGAGGGTTTCTCCGGCACGGACGTATAACAGGGGAAAGCGTTTTCACGCAGATAGTTCTGGATGATTTCTTCGATCATATCACTTCAGCGCCTTCAGAATAGAGTTGGTGTCGGCGTTCTCCTTGCGGGCGGCGGGGCTTTCGGCGCTCACCTTAGCCACCACGCGGGTGCCGGCTTTGTAGTAGCTGGCCTTGTAGCCCTCGCCAAGGCGGTTCTGCGCCGCAAAGGCAATGCCGGTCAGGGCGTTCTCCATCTCCGGGCTTTGCAGCAGCTGCCGCACGCCCTTGCGGTTCAGCTTGATGGTCACCTTACTCATAGCGTTCCACCTGCACTTTCTTGTTCCAGCGCAGCGGGATCATGGCTTCGATACCCTGCACAGCCCCGCCGCAGGTGCGGAAGATCTGCCCGAAAAACGCCACCCGGACGTTGTCCCAGTTGTGGGTATCGCCCTTTGGGATTGCCAGCGTATAGGCGATGCGCCGCCCGGTCAGCTGCAATTCGGTGGTGATCTCCTCGGCAGTGGGCTGCCCCACCAGTACGTTGTGCACGGTGACGGGGCTTTCCTCGTAGATGGGATCGTGGAAGCCGTCCTCGCCGGTCTTGGTCTTTTCGTACAGGATGATATCGATACCCTTCAGCATAAGTCCTCCAGCGGGCTGTGTGCGCCCAGCCTACTGCCCACGCCCAGCAGCTTTTTTTCCAGCTTGGAAAGATACAGCTCGCCGGTAGAGCCGCCGCTCATGGTCCAGCTCTGGCTGTAGCCCAGCGCCGTGGCAGTTCCCTGCGTTGCGCCCATGGGGAAGGTGACAGCGTCCCCGCTGTCATCCTCGCCCAGCTGACGGCGCACCATCCGGCAGGATACCAGCCGCTTGCGGTCAGCGTCGGCATCGGCGTTGTAGGTGTCGATGATAAGCGCCGCCTCGCTCAGCAGGGCGGTACAGCGGCCGCGCTCCTCATCCGACAGGACGCGGAAGCCTGCCTCCACGTCCTGCAGTTCTGCGTAGCTCATGGCGGCACCTCATCAGGTGGCGGTCTCGGTGCGCTTGATGTACAGGGTCTGGGGCTTGGAGACCTTCAGACCATACACCTTGCGGCCCTGCACAGCGGATGCACCGATGTACTTGCCGGAGCCGGACAGATCCTGCAGGTGCACAGCGGTCTGCCACTCCATAACGCGGTGGCACCAGTTGGGGTGACCGGCAATGAACTCGGTGGTGGTCTTTTTGCTGCTGACGCGGGTGGTGGACTCGTAGTCCATGTTGTTGCTCTCGAACACGTTGAAGCCCGCAATGCGGCCGACAACGCCCTGCTGCACCATCTCCTGAGACAGGTCGCCCTGCTTGATGAAGTGCTCGTCCAGCATCAGCACCTCCAGATACTCCGGGGACGCGATGAGGAAGCGGCCCTCGTTGGGTACGCCCTTGCGGCCCAGCACCCGCTTGGCTTCCAGTGCCAGCTTGTAGGCGTTGGCCTCGGTGGCGGCGGTCTTGGTGGCGCTGATGGTAGCACCGGCTGCGCTTTCCAGCGCGTCGATGGACTTCTTGTCGATGGACAGCGCCAGAGAGTAACCGGCACTGTCCAGACGCTCTGCCACGATGTCATCGGGCACGCTGTCGGCATCGTAGCCGTCGATCAGCTCGTTGACAGCCTCGTCGTGGTCGATGTTCAGATCCAGATAGGTGGTGGTGCCCACATCGGCAGCAACGCCGTTGGCCTTGTCGTACTCCTTGACGGCCACCTCGGTGTCGCGCACCGGGATCTTGACCTTGCCGGAAGTGGGGTCGCCCTCGTAGCGGCTGTTGAAGATGAGATTGTCGCGGGTCACCAGCGTGTTACGCAGCTTTACGTCCACATAGGATGCCCAACGCTCCTGATTTGCATGTGCCATAAAAATACCTCGCTTTCTCCGTGCTGCTGCACGGGTCAGATTTTCAGATTCGGGTTCAGTTTGCTGAAGGCAGCCAGAACGCCGTCCGGCTGGCTGGGGATATGGTTCGGAGTACCGCCATCCCGGACGTTGGGATACCCGGCAGGCGGGGTGTCGCCGAACGCCCACGGGTTCGCCTTGACCGCATCCTCCAGCGCCTTGTTGATGTCGGTGGTGCGGTCTTTAGAGCCCTTCAGGGCATCCAGATCCAGCAAAGCGCGCACTGCATCCACGCTGCGGCCCTTCTTGCCGAGGATGGCGGTGTTCAGGGCACTGTCAAAGGCAAAGCCATCGGCCTGCGCCTGCATATCCGCCTTCAGCTTGGTCACCTGCGCCTGCAGCCCGGCAACGTCCACACCGTCAAAGGCCTTCAGGCCGTCCTGTGCGGTCTTGAGCTGTGCCTGTGCGCTGTCCAGCTGGGTCTGCAAGGCTGCGGCTGCGTTTTTCTCCCGGGTGATGTCGCTGCCGTTCTCCTGCATGAGCCAGTTCAGCTGCTCCTCGGTAATGCCGGGGATCTTGTTCTTTACGTCTTCGCGTTTCATGGTGGAAACTCCTTTCTGTTGGTAAAACCTCGGTTTGGTGACGCAGTTCTCCGTCTGCGTCCGGTTGTGGGCAGGGTACGCACTGCCCGCTGCGATGGTGCCCGTTTCGTCCTCATGCGGGCAAAATGGGCATAAAAAAGCACGGTGCAGTCTGCATCGTGCTAAAAATAGGTAAACAAAAACCACGGTGCGTGTGCATCGTGGTTTAATCCTTATCTGCAAGGGCTTTGAGATATTCACCGTACAGACGCTTCTGCTCGGCTCGTTCTGCTTCAATCTCAGGGGTGGAAATCGTAGCACGGCTCGGAACGCGATGCGTCCTTTTGTACTCTGCGACAAGGTCACGCTCCCGTCTTACACTTTCCTTCCACAGTTGTTCTATCTGCTCTTTGGTGTGGCTCACTTGTGCACCTCCCAGCGACTATAACTAGTCACGCCAAGCTGCTTGCAGGTTTCTTCAATGATAACGTGCAGCTCGTTTTCTTCGATATCATCAACGCCCATTCCACGCTCGGCCATGTACAGCAGTGCATGATCTTGCACATCACTTCTGACACGATCCCACTGTTCAAAAGTGATGTTTTCAGGAACTACAAAGCGATACCTGTATTTGTGATCAACCGCTTCCATGATTCGGGTTCCATCTGCAAATGCTGCCGGAATGTCCGCATCGAGGCTAAAGGAATACTGTGTAGTATCTGGCGGGTGTGTATGGATGTTGTAACTATCTTTCAGTTTACCATCCAAATACGAACAGTCAACCCCTCTGGGATTGTTGTCTGTCATATAATAGACTTCGCCGTTCCGGGTGATGACCATCATGTTCTCGACTTTGGAACTGGCGTAATTGCTGCAAAAAGAATCCTTGAGGGCTTCTACCTGCTGAGCGTCGTTCAAATCAACTTTTCCAAGGAACCTGTGAACTGTTTCACCGTTTTGCCCGGAAGAGCCACCGCTGCCGCGCTGGCTGTGTAGCGTGGCCTCAGCCTTTCTTGCCGCATACGCCGCCCGCTTCTGGGCGTTGATGGTATCCTTCCGGGCGGCGTAGTCGATGCGGCGCATGGCGTTCACATCGCTGCCGGCATCCCGGTACTGCTTGAGGTATTTCTCCGGGTCGTAGCCCGCAACGCTTGTGCCGGAATGGAACCGCACCGCAAACTCACAGTCGCAGTTGGAATGGATGTGCTCCGCGTGCCCATTCTTCAGCAGCTTCTGGCTGGCGGTCTGCCAGCCACGGGAGGCCAGCGTGATGCAGAAGGGGCAGGTATCCCCGTGGGGCACCCATGCCCACTGTGCGCCGTCCCGCACCGCGTTATGCAGGGTGGTGTCTGCGCTCGCCCGCTTAACCAGACGGCTCACGCCGCTGGGCAGGTTCTCGGGGTTCTGGTCCTTGGTGGCGTGCACCATGCGGGCAACCTCGCCATAGCTGGCAGTGGCGGCAGGCTCTGCTGCGGGCAACAGCATCCCCTCTGCCTCAGCCAGTGCATCGTACATCTGGCAGGCCAGCTCCGCGCTGCCTTCGCCGTACCGGGTGATGACCGCGTAGGCGTAGGAGATCAGCGCCTCGGTATCGTCCGTGCCGTGCAGCCGGATGTACTCCCGCATCTTCTGCCCGGCAGCCTCGTTCAGCCGGGAGAGCCGGGCAATGTAATTATTCCACGTCCGTGTCGTTATCTGCATCGTCCATCTCCATCAGCAGCGCCTGACCGCGCGCCCGCTGCTCCTGCGCCCGGATGCGCCGGATATCCGCCTGATCAAAGCCGATCATCTCCAGAAAGGTGTCGGTGCTGGCGAACTCCTGCCGGGCAGTTGCGATCTTGATGGCAGCGTCCGCAGTCACCGCCACGCTGGGCATGGCGGGGTTTTTGAAATGTGCCATCACGCCGCGCTCGTCCTCGGTCAGCTCGGTCAGCGATACGTTCCGGGCAATGGCCTGCGCCATGCAGGCGATAGTATGCAGGGCATCGCCGTTGCCGGTGTTCAGCTGCTGCGCCATCAGCACCAGCGTCTGGCTCTGGGCAAGAATGGCATCGCTGCTGGTGGGGTTGGCATCGTTCACCACGCCCACGTCCATCTCGGTCAGACCGGTGGCTGCCGCAAACTGGGTGGCGATCATCCGCATTTTCTCCACATGGGGCTGTAAGTTGCCCTGCGCCAGCTGCCCAAAGACTGGGTTTTCGCCTGTCTCCGGGTTGGAGGTGGCGGCGATGAGCGCGCCGACATACTGCTTGAATTTATCGGAGGTAATGGCGTCATACTGTTCATCGGTCACACCGAGAATGTACTTCTGGGGCGTGGTGTCAAACTCCAGCGCAATGGTGGCGTTGGCCACGGTGCGCACATAGTCGTCGATGAGGGAACGGATGGCGCGCTTCAGGCGGCTGCGGCCAAAGGGCTTATTGCTGGTGGCGTTCCAGATCAGCGGTTCCATCAGCGGACGCCCCATCCGGTTGGGCTTCCGCTCCGCCGCCCAGCTGCTGCCGTTGGATCTCAGCACGATGACGTCGGTGTCGGTGTAGAAGTTGACCAGCGCAGGCCGCCAGCTGTCTTTTTGGTGCTCGTCCTGTACCGTGTCGATGATGGCAAGCCCGCAGTCGATGCGCCCATTCTCGCCGCTCCAGAGCGCGGAGGCGGCGGCAGGGGAGTGAAAGCGGATGCGGCAGCCGATGTCCGCATCTGCGGACAGTGTGGCGAACACGCAGCCGTATTTCAGCTGATCCCGGCAGGCTTTGGCATAGGCCGCAATCAGGCGGTTATCTGCCACCAACTTTTGCAGGCCATCCAGTGCGCCGCCGTTGCTCACAAAGCCATCGAACATACTGCGGGATGCCAGCGCGTCCACCGCTTTTTGTCCCCAGTTGCAGCCCACCTCCAGCTTGCTCAGCCCCTTGGGCAGCGCAATGCCAAGGTTCACGTCCTGCAAGGAGACGTGCCCCTCGTAATACTTGTCCTTGGTGGCGTTGCGGCTCTGGTGGTAATTGTAGGCTTCGGTCAGCTCAGTCAGCTGCCGCTGCTCATCCCCGGTCAAGCCCGGCACAGTGCCAAAAGAAAAGGTGGTGGTCATGGTGCTCCTTTCACCCGATGCGCATCTTGCGGGTCGGGTCGCGTTTACAGGTCTTTACGCCCCACAGCGCCAGCGCACAGGCTTCTACCGGCAGGCTGTTGTCTCCGCCAAAGCCGTACCCGCCGCCGATGGGGCGCTTGATGGTGGTGCGGGCGCTCTCGTCCAGCACGGTCTGCGGCTGATACCATGTCAGGCTGTGCTCGCTGATGCTGTTGGTAAAGCCGCCCACGGCGGCGATCATGTCCTTGGTACCGGGGCGGATCACGGCGTTCTTTGCCCGCCACACCTCTTTGATGCGGTCTGCCAGCACGTCCACGCCGTTGCGTCCGTCAATGACCACGCAGCTGGCTTTGCCGTACCGCTGGTTCAGCCAGTCCGCCAGCCATGCAAGCCCCTGCCCGGTGGGGCGCAGGTCGATCAGGGAAACGCGGGCAGGGCCGTCCTTTGGCAGCACCGCGCCGCACAGGCAGACCGCGCTGCCGTCCGGTGCAAACTTAACGCCGTAGGCGGTCTTGCCCTCGGGCTTTTGCTCCTCGCTGGCGCAGGCTGCCCACGCGGCGGGGTCGATGGCAAGATCCAGCTGCTGGGTGGCCTCCGGGCTCCACCAGCCCAGACGTTCCCGGGCAAAGGTGTCCGGGTCCAGCTGCTCGGCCTCGCCCTCAATGGTGGAAAGCTGAATGCGCCGCCCCAGTGCGGGGTTGGCGGCTGCCCAGCGTGCCGGGTCCTTCACGTCCCCGATCTTGTCCACCGAGAACTCGAACCATGCGGCCTTTTTGGCATCGCCGTCCAGAGCACGGCGGCGCAGCGAACGGAACACGGTGCCCACGGCATCCGGCCCCGGTGGTGTGCCCACATAAATGGTCTGCGGGTTCAGGCTGGCAGAGATGGCAGGCAGAAAAGAGCCCTGCGCGGTCTCGTCCAGCTCCTGCGCCTCGTCAAAGATCAGCAGGTCGCCGTGCTGGCCGCGTCCGCCGTTGCGGGTGCGTGCCAGAAACTTGATGCGGGCACCGCTTTTCAGGATGATCTGCTCCCGCCCGAGGGCGGTGCGGATCTCCTCCACATACCGCCGCATCCGCGCACCCTCAAAGAAGGCGCGCATCTCCTCAAAGGTCTCGGTGGCGGTCTTTTGCAGGTGGGCGGTGTAGATGACCGTTTCGTTGAACAGCAGCATCCCGGCCTCGGCACGTCCCTGCACCAGCAGGCTCTTGCCGTTCTGCCGGGGCACACTGCCGCCCGCTGTGGGCGCTGCCCACTTGCCGGAAGGGGTGCGCCCCATCCAGTCCTCCAGCACGTCACTCTGCCACGGATCCGGGATGGTACCGCCCGCCCGCAGAATGCGCACGGCATCGCCGCCGTCAGTGCTCCGGTACGCCGGAGCGATGCGTGCGGACGGCTCCTGGCTTCCCATCCTGCTGCCGCTGCGCGAGGATCGCGCCGACTTCGTCGTCATCGCTGGGTGCTCCCTCCATTTCCTCAATCTCCCGGATGGTGTCACGGTACTGCTTTGCCAGCTGGGGCAAAAGCCGGGCATCCTCGCAGCTGTCGATATTCTTGGCCAATACCAGCGCTAGCCGCTTGAGCTGCTCCAGACGGCTGCCGCTGGAGGTGATGCTTTTCATGGTCGCCATGTCTGGATGCCCCTTTCAAAAAACTTCCTGTGTGTAAATCGGCGCTGGACAGCGCGGAGTCGCCGAGGGCGGCGGGAGGGGGACCCTCCCCACCCTACCACTCGCCGTCACTGACCTGCGGAATACGGCACGGTTTTGCCCCTTTTTTGCCGGTTTTCGGGCTGTTTTGCCCGGTTTTGTTGCCTTTTTGCGCATTGCAGAAATAGTGCGCCGCTTGCAGGTTCGTCCAGTCCTCGGCCGCTGCCCGTGCCGATGGATACCCGAACTGCCGCCATTTAGATACAGGCCGGATCTCGTCCACCACAAAAGAGAGCGGATGCTGCGCGTCTGAAGGTTCATCATAATGAATCGGACCGAAACGACCATGACAGATGCCGCATTCGCAGCCCATTGCCCGCAGCCGCTCCCGATGCTTGCGCCGCAGGTTGCCGTTGGCATAGCGCGGGTTCGTCATGGTGCAGGCCTCCTTTGGCAGCGTTGTGGTTATAGCGTACAGTGCCCTCATAGCCCGCTGCACTGTGCAAAGCCCCGGGGTATTTGCAGGGGGCGGCACTTGCGGGAGGAGCAGGGTATAAAAAGACCCCGGGGGTGTTTTACAAGCCCGGGGGAATATAACATAAGCCGTTGGCCGGATTCGAACCGGCACCACAAGAGTTTCAATCCGTCCGGGGACAGGCCGGACAGGGCCGCTCTTGCGTATCGTCAATGTGACCCGCCTTAAATGGGCAGCGCTCTGCGTTGAGCTACAACGGCATAGGATGGAGTGCGCAGCTGCCAGCAACAGCAGCTTGCTGGGTAGGATGGTGACAAAGGAACCCGCTTGGCGATACGCTGCCACGCACTCCGGGATGATGCTGCAATGACTCCCATGTATACCCAGTGACCCCGCCGGGGTGGTGCCCTCAACAGTGCCACGGATACCAAAACATAAATTGCCCAGCTGGTACATTCAGGCTGTTGGTCGGTAAGGTGTTCCCCTGTCGCAGCCGGGCAATACAAAAGCCGCAGGGTGTTGGATGTAGCAGAGTTCCCATAAAACAGTATTTGCAAAAGCTCCCGAAATGGGGAAGATTTGGCGTGACTTCGGTCACGCCTTTTCTTTTGCTTCCAGTTCATCCAGAGGGATGTACCCCAGCCCATCGTACTTGATATGGATGTGCTGCACCCGCTTTCCGCTGGACTTATCCGGGGCATCCACATAGATGGCCGACACCAGTTCACGGAGAGCATAAGGGGTGAGTTCTTCAATATGAACGTACTTGTGCGCTTTCTGGACGAACTTTTCAATATTCCCAATCTGCTGTTCCTGTACTTCAATTTCCTGCTGGATAGAGAGGGCTTCCTCTTCCAGATGCTTCTGTTCGGCATCGTAGCTCTGGCTCATCATGTCAAAGCGTTCATCGCTCAGCTTTCCGCTGGCGTTATCCTCGTAGATTTTCATGAACAGCCGTTTGAGGTCTGCAATCCGCTTCTCATTCCGGGCAAGCTGCTTCTTCAGGACGGTCAGCTTTTCGGTGCTTTCCACCCGAAGCTGCTCCTCCATGACCTTGCGGAAGTAGTCTTCATGACGGAGAATGTAGTCCGTCACCCGCTGAACATGACTCAGTACACGTCCTTCCAGAACCTTTACCCGGATGAAGTGTCCCTTGCACTTGCTCCCGTTCTTCTTGTGCAGAGAGCAATCAAAGAAGTCTTGACTGAAGTCCCTGTTATTGGACGAACCATATTGCATCTTGGAACCGCAGTCAGCGCAGTAGACCATACCGGAGAAAATGCTGCTCTTGCCTGTCCGGGTCATGCGGTGACGCTGGTTACGAATCTCCTGAACCTTTTCAAACACATCATCGTCAATAATGCGCTCATGTGTATCCGGGAAGATAGCCTGATTTTCCACGGGATTCAGATGTCTCTTTTTATCCCAGATAGAGTTAGTATAGGTCTTAAAGTTGACTGTGCAGCCAGTGTACTCCAGGCGTTCCAGAATCGAACTTACTGCTCTTTTATCCCAGCGATAAGGGTCTTCCGGGGCGGGTGAGTTCGTACTCAGGCCATGGCTCAACTTATAGGCGGTGGGAGTCAGAACTTTGTCCACCCACAGTTGGTTTGCAATTTGGGTCGGGCCACGGCCTTCCATGCACATGGAGAAGATGCGCTTCACGATTGCAGCCGCTTCTGGATCAACAAGCCAATGTTTCGGGTTCTCCGGGTCTTTCACATAGCCGTACGGCACATTGACCGTCAGCGGTACTCCACGCTCTCCCTTGGCCTTCTGAACAGCCCGAATCTTGCGGCTGGTATCACGGGCGTAAAACTCGTTGAACCAGTTCTTAATGCCTGCAAAATCGTTGTTTACGCTGTTTGGGTCAATGGTGTCGTAGTTGTCGTTAATGGCAATGTAGCGAACGCCATACTGGGGAAAAGTGAAGTTTGTGTACAGACCTGTCAAGGCAGAATTGCGTCCCAGTCGGGACAAATCCTTCGTGATAACGATTCCTACACGCCCCGCTTCAATCTCGACCAGCATACTCTGAAAGCCGGGGCGGTCGTAGTTCGTGCCGGAATATCCATCGTCCACAAAGAACACCGGGTTCGGAAAGTGATTCTTCTTAGCGTATTCCAGAAGAATAGCCTTCTGGTTCTCAATGGACAGGCTTTCGCCGAGCCGTGCGTCCTCTTGCG
>ENA-UOOC01001092-UOOC01001092.1-human-gut-metagenome-genome-assembly--contig:-C48old-NODE-1092-length-24461-cov-15.133983_pt1 | contig 24461 bp, 10 predicted proteins | sample MGYA00242469_ERZ724016 | MGnify/ENA metagenome assembly ERZ724016 | reverse complement strand
AGAAGCGTAAGATCAGCGTTGGCGATAAGATGGCAGGCCGTCACGGCAACAAGGGTGTTGTTTCCCGCATTCTGCCGCAGGAGGACATGCCGTTCCTGCCTGACGGTACCCCGCTGGATATCGTGCTGAACCCCCTGGGCGTTCCTTCCCGTATGAACATCGGTCAGGTGCTGGAAGTCAACCTTGGCTATGTTGCCAAGGCCCTTGGCTGGCATGTGCAGACCCCCGTGTTCGATGGCGCGCACGAATCCGATATCCGCGACTGCCTGGCCGAAGCCCGCGATAAGTGGCATGGCGACCATGCACCGGAATATCCCACCAAGCTGCCCCGCCTGATGGGCGATAAGGGCCACATCATCGATTTCAGCAAGATCGACCTGACCGATGACGGCAAGACCACCGTTTACGATGGCCGTACCGGCGAAAAGTTCCCCTCCAAGGTTACTGTCGGTTATATGTACTACCTCAAGCTGCATCACCTGGTTGATGATAAGATCCATGCCCGTTCCACCGGTCCGTACTCTCTGGTTACTCAGCAGCCTTTGGGCGGCAAGGCCCAGTTCGGCGGCCAGCGTTTCGGCGAAATGGAAGTTTGGGCTCTGGAAGCTTATGGCGCGGCTTATACCCTGCAGGAAATCCTGACTGTCAAGTCTGACGACGTTGTGGGCCGTGTCAAGACCTACGAAGCAATCGTCAAGGGCGAAGATGTGCCGAATCCGGGCATCCCCGAAAGCTTCCGCGTTATGCTGAAAGAACTGCAGAGCCTTGGCCTGGATATTGTTGTTCAGGATAAGGAAGGCAACGCTGTTGATATGCGTCAGGAATATGACGATGACGATGCCAACTTTGACAACAGCGATATCGGTGATAACGTTCTGCTGGAAAGCGAGCTGCAGGATGATTACAGTGTCAAGGATGCCGATGAAGGCTTTGACGACGACCTGGGCGATGAGGAGCCGGATGAAGCTTCTCTGGCACAGATCGAAGCCGACAATGGCGACGACCTGTTCGACGGTGAATGATCGGAATGCTGTTTACGTCACGATTAAATGAGAGGGTTCGCTGAATGGAAAATAAAGAGTTCGATTCTATCAAGATCGGCCTTGCTTCTCCCGACCAGATCCGTGCCTGGAGCTATGGCGAGGTCAAGAAACCTGAAACCATCAACTACCGCACCCTGAAGCCGGAGCGCGACGGCCTGTTCTGCGAGCGCATTTTTGGACCTACCAAGGACTGGGAATGCCACTGCGGCAAGTATAAGCGCATCCGCTATAAGGGCAAGATCTGCGATAAGTGCGGTGTCGAAGTTACCCGCGCTAAGGTCCGCCGCGAGCGCATGGGCCACATTGAGCTGGCTGCACCCGTTTCGCACATCTGGTATTTCAAGGGCATTCCCAGCCGCATTGGCCTGATGCTGGACATCGGCCCCCGCCAGCTGGACAAGGTGCTCTACTTTGCAAACTATATCGTTACCGATCCCGGCTTTACTCCGCTGGAGAAAAAGCAGCTCCTGACCGAACGCGAGTACAAGGAGATGCGGGAAAAGTACGAAGATACCTTTGAAGCCGGCATGGGCGCCGAAGCCGTCCAGAAGCTGCTGGCTGAGATCGACCTGGAAGCTCTGTCCGCAGAGCTGCATGAGGAACTGGAAAAGGCTACCGGCCAGAAGCGCGTCCGCCTGTTGAAACGCCTGGAGTGCGTTGATGCATTCCGCCTGTCCGGCCAGCGCCCGGAGTGGATGATCCTGAACGTTGTTCCGGTCATCCCGCCGGATATCCGCCCCATGGTCCAGCTGGATGGCGGCCGCTTTGCGACTTCCGACCTGAACGATCTGTACCGTCGCGTGATCAACCGCAACAACCGTCTGAAGCGCCTGCTGGAGCTGGGCGCTCCCGACATCATCGTGCGCAACGAAAAGCGCATGCTGCAGGAAGCAGTTGACGCCCTGATCGATAACGGCCGCCGCGGCCGCCCGGTCACTGGCCCCAACAACCGCGCCCTCAAGAGCCTTTCCGATATGCTGAAGGGCAAGCAGGGCCGCTTCCGCCAGAACCTGCTGGGCAAGCGTGTTGACTACTCTGGCCGTTCCGTTATCGTTGTCGGCCCTGAGCTGAAGATGTACCAGTGCGGTCTGCCCAAAGAGATGGCTCTGGAGCTGTTCAAACCCTTCGTTATGAAGGACCTGGTCCAGAAGGGCATTGCCTCCAACATCAAGGCTGCCCGCAAAAAGGTCGAGCGTGCTTCCACCGAGGTGTGGGACTCTCTCGAAACCGTCATCAAGGGCCATCCCGTTCTGCTGAACCGTGCACCTACCCTGCACCGCCTGGGCATTCAGGCATTTGAGCCCGTTCTGGTCGAAGGCCACGCCATCAAGCTGCACCCGCTGGTCTGCACCCCCTTCAACGCTGACTTCGACGGCGACCAGATGGCTGTCCATCTGCCGCTGTCCACCGAAGCACAGCGCGAAGCCAAGATGCTGATGCTGGCTTCCGGCAACCTGCTGAAGCCGTCTGACGGCGAACCTGTCACCGTGCCCACGCAGGATATGATCCTGGGCTCTTACTACCTGACCATGGTCAACCCCGAAGACCCCGGCCACGACAAGGTGTTCCGCGATGAGGACGAAGCCCTGATGGCTTACGCCGAGCATATCGTCACCCTGCAGGCTCCCGTTAAGGTGCGCCGCACCATGGACTTTGGCAACGGCCCCGAAACCGCCCTTGTCACCACCACTGTCGGCAAGATCATCTTCAACACCCCCATCCCGCAGGATCTGGGCTATGTGGATCGCAACGACCCCGAACATAAGTTCGATTACGAAGTCGATTTCCAGGTCACCAAGAAGAAGCTGCCCGACATCATCAGCCGCTGCCTGACAAAGCATGGCACCAAGCGCTGCGCTATCATGCTGGACCACATCAAGGCACAGGGCTATAAGTATTCCACCCTTTCTGCCATCACCGTTGCCGTGCCTGACGCTATCATCCCCGAAGAGAAGCCGGAGATCCTGGCTGCGGCTGACAAGAAGGTTGAAAAGGTCATGAAGAACTTCAACCGTGGTCTTATCTCTGATGAAGAGCGCTATAAGAACACCGTTGAGATCTGGCAGGCAGCTACCGAGGAAGTTTCCAACGCTCTGTCTACCAACCTGAAGACCCACCACCAGCGCAACCCCATCTATATGATGTCCGACTCTGGTGCTCGTGGTTCTATGGACCAGATCAAGCAGCTGGCCGGCATGCGCGGCCTGCTGGCTAACACCGCAGGTAAAACCCTGGAAATGCCTATCCGTGCAAACTACCGCGAAGGCCTGAACATCTTGGAGTACTTCATCTCTTCTCGAGGCGCTCGTAAAGGTTTGACCGATACCGCACTGCGTACGGCTGACTCTGGCTACCTGACCCGCCGTCTGGTTGACGTTTCTCAGGAAGTCATCATCCGCGAGGAAGACTGCCACGCTACCGAGGGTATCCTCGTCAGCGAGATCAGCGAAGGCAACGCTACCATCGAAAGCTTCTCCGAGCGTCTGATTGGCCGTTATGCTCTGAATGACGTGAAAGATCCCAAGACCGGCGAACTCATTGTGTCCAAGGACAAGATGATGGATATGTTCGACGCTGAAAAGATCAAAGCTGCCGGTATTACCGAGCTGGAGATCCGCAGCGTGATGACCTGCCGTGCTCACGTTGGCGTCTGTGCCCGCTGCTACGGCTCCAACATGTCCAACGGCCAGTGCGTTAAGGTCGGTGAATCCGTCGGTATCATTGCGGCACAGTCCATCGGCGAACCCGGTACTCAGCTGACCATGCGTACCTTCCATACTGGCGGTATCGCATCTGCTGAAGATATTACTCAGGGTCTTCCGCGTGTTGAAGAACTGTTCGAGAGCCGCCGCCCGAAGGCAATGGCTATCATGTCCGAGATCGCCGGTACCGTCCATATTGACGATACCAAGAAGAGCCGCCACGTTGAAGTGACCGGTGTTGACGATAACGGCGCACCGGTTACCAAGAGCTACCTGATCCCGTTCGGCCACCGCCTGAAGGTGATGGAAGGCGATGTGCTCGTCAAGGGCGCACTGTTGACCGAAGGCCATGCTTATCCGCAGGATATCCTGGCTGTCAAGGGCCGCATTGCTACCCAGAACTACCTGATCAGCGAAGTCCAGAAGGTTTACCGTCTGCAGGGCGTTGAAATCAACGATAAGCATATCGAAGTTATCGTCCGCCAGATGATGCGTAAGGTTCGTATTGACGATGCAGGTTCCAGCGAGTTCATCATGGGCAGCGTTGTCAACCGCCGCGATGTGATGATCGAGAACGAGAAGATTCAGGAACGCATTGATGCAGGCGAAACCGACCTGAAGCTGGTCCAGGCCAGTCAGATCCTGCTTGGTATCACCAAGTCCAGCCTGGCAACCGACAGCTTCCTGTCCGCTGCATCCTTCCAGGAAACCACCCGCGTTCTGACCGAAGCCGCCATCAAGGGCAAGGTTGATCCGCTGGCCGGTCTGAAGGAGAACGTCATCATCGGTAAGCTGATCCCCGCCGGAACCGGTTTGCCGGAGGTTGAAGAAGAGCTGGCTCGCGCCGAGGAAATCCGCGATGCCGAAGGCAGCGCTTACGACCACGCTGAAAAGTAAGACTTTTCTTATCTGATAAGCTTAGCCTGACAATAAAACATAACATCCCCCACAGTATTCTCCGCACGGGCAACTGCGAACGGAAAGGGTACTGTGGGGGATTTTTTATGCTGCTTTGCGGGGAATGAAACTGCTTATTGCGGAAAAGTGGCAGAAAAGTGATACAAAGTTGCTTGAAAATAGTAGTACAGCTGTGCTATGCTGGCCCCAAAGAAAGGGGGATAGCACTATGACATTGGGAGAGAAAATTGCATCCGCCCAGAAAGAAAAAGGCATGACCCAGGAAATGCTGGCAGAGCAGCTGGGGGTGACACGGCAGGCTGTGGCAAGGTGGGAAACAGGGAAAGCTCTGCCCGGCACAGCCAACCTGTTTATGCTGCGGCAGCTGCTGGGAATTCCGTTGGAAGCAGCGGATATGGAAGCGACTGATTTAGAAGGGACAACGGGAACGGAAAAATCGGGAACATTAGCAAACACAGAAAAAGCAGAAAGCCTGACAGCAAAGCAGAAGTGGATGCTGCTTGCGGCAGCGGCAATTCTGCTGTGGTTTGCTCTGCAATTTGTTGGGCTTGGCGCGGCAGTGGGGCTTCTGCTGCTCTTGCTGATTCTAATTATTGTGCTCCTTTTGATAGCAATAGGGAAAAGCGGTATTGTGGCGGCTGCAAAATCAACAGGCAAAAGAATGTTGTATCTGATAGCGGCAATGCTGCTGGCACTCGTTCTATGGAGCGTTGCTTTTGTGGCATAAAAACGGATTTGTTTTTTCTAACATTTGGTGTATAATACTTTTATACTGGGTTTGTCTGTGCAGGATGGATGGTGCCTGCACAGGGGACGGGGAAGGCTATCCCGCGTCTGGCCCGGAATGACACCATACAGAAAAGGAGAATCCGCCATGTCGGAAGCATTGAAAGAACGCAAAGAGATGGACCCGCAGTACCAGTGGGACCTGACCAAAATGTACGCCAGCGATGCGGAATGGGAAAAGGCTTTTGCCGCCATTGACCCCAAAATTGAAGCTTTGGCTGCCTGGGAGGGCAAGCTGAACAACGCTGCCAGCATTCGTGAGTTTTATGATGCAGAAATCGGCGTGTTCCGTGAACTGGAAAACCTGGCTGTCTACACCAGCCTGCGTCTGAGCGAGGATACCCGTGCTGATGACGCCCAGAGCATGGATGCCCGCGCTACCGCCAAATATGTAAAGGCTGTCGGTACCATCGCCTATGCTCAGCCGGAAATCCTGGCACTGCCGCAGGAAACCCTGGATGCCATCATGGCTGACGAGCATGTTGCCCCCTATCGTTTTGCTCTGGAAGACCTGCTGCGTGCAAAGCCTCACACCCTGACCGCCCCGGAAGAAAAGCTGCTGGCTGCTTTCGGTGAGGCATTCGGCACCCCGAAAAATGTTGCCGATAACCTGGAAGACGCCGACATGGTGTTCGATTCCGTCAAGGATGGCGAGGGCAACGATGTGGAGCTGACCGCTTCCAACTACATCCTGCTGCAAACCTCCAATGACCGCGTGCTGCGCAAGAATGCTTTTGAAAGCTACTACAAGAGCTTCCGCCAGCACATCAACACGCTGGCTGCCTCTTACTCCGGCGCTGTCAAGACCGCTACCGCCGAAGCCTCCGTCCGTCATTATGAATCTTCCCGCGCCATGTCCATGGCAGGGGAGAACGTGCCCGGCCAGGTCTATGATAACCTGGTGGCTACTGTGCGCAAGCACCTGCCGGATATGTACCGCTATGTTGCTCTGCGCAAGCGCATCCTGGGTGTGGACGAGCTGCACTACTATGATGTGTATGCCCCGCTGACCAAGGGCGTCAGCGCCCATTACACCTATGACCAGGCCAAGCAGATGGTTCTGGATGCCGTTGCACCGCTGGGCGAAGAGTACGGCACCATCGTTCGCAAGGGCTTTGCCGAGCGCTGGATCGATGTGTTCCCCAACAAGGGCAAGAGCGGCGGCGCTTACTCCGGCGGCAGCTATGATTCCAACCCCTATATCATGTGCAACTTTACCGGTACGCTGGACAGCGTTTCCACCATTGCGCATGAGATGGGCCACAGCATGCACAGCTGGTTCAGCCGCCATACCCAGCCTGCCCAGTATGCCGACTATACCCTGTTTGTCGCAGAGGTCGCTTCCACCGTCAACGAGAACCTGCTCATTGAGCACCTGCTGGCAGAAAAGAACCAGGATCCCGCAACCCGCCTGGCCCTGCTGAATCAGTACCTCGAAAATTTCAAGGGAACCGTCTACCGCCAGACGATGTTTGCCGAGTTTGAGCGCGATGCCCACGCCATGGCCGAGCGCGGCGAAGCCCTGAATCCCGCCGCCCTGAACAATCTGTACAAGAAGCTCATTGTGGACTACTTTGGACCGGAGCTGGTTGTGGATGACGAAGTACAGTACGAGTGGGCACGCATCCCGCACTTCTACCGCCCGTTCTATGTTTATAAGTATGCAACCGGCTATTCCACTGCCGTGGCATTGTCCGAGGGCATCCTGAAGAACGGCGAACCGGCTGTTAAGAAGTACCTGGAGTTCCTGCACATGGGCGGCAGCGCTTACCCGCTGGATGAGCTGCGCCATGCCGGTGTGGACCTGACCACCCCCGCCCCGGTGGATGCTGCCCTGGATAAGTTCGGCCGCATTCTGGACGAAGCCGAAGCCTGCGTGGCACAGCTGGAAGCTGCAAAATAAGCAGGGGAAAGTCCGAGGGGGTATCTGATTCTTTGCTTTCAGATACACCTTAAACGCAAAATTAGAACCCACGGTGCAGAAAATCAGCATCTTGCACGATTATTTGAAATATTTTTTGTGAATACTCTTGACAGAGCGTGGTTTATCCGCTATTATAATAGATGCGTGAGTTAAGGGGTCAAGTGCGGCCAAAATGGAAGCACAACCCCCGCAAAAAACTGCGCGGAATAATCAAGAAAGGAGAAAAGAAATGCCTACTTTTAACCAGCTCGTACGCAAAGGCCGTGAGGTCCTGGTAACCAAGAGCACTGCTCCTGCCCTTCAGAAGAGCTACAACTCCCAGAAGAAGCAGTACACCACCATGAACAGCCCCCAGAAGCGTGGTGTTTGCACCGCTGTTCGTACCATGACCCCCAAAAAGCCCAACTCTGCTCTGCGTAAAGTTGCCCGTGTCCGCCTGACGAATGGTATCGAGGTCACCTCCTACATTCCTGGTATCGGCCATAACCTGCAGGAGCACAGCGTTGTCCTGATCCGTGGCGGTCGTGTTAAGGACCTGCCCGGTGTCCGTTACCACATCATCCGTGGTACTCTGGATACTCAGGGTGTTGCAAACCGTAACCAGGCTCGCAGCAAATACGGCGCAAAGCGTCCCAAGGCCGGTGCCAAGAAGTAAGGAAACATCTTTTCGCCATAAAATGGTCAGCTGACCCTTTTGTGGCATAACGGGAGTTTTCTTTAACTTTCGAGTACCGATGATATCATTAATGTGAAGGAGGGAAGAAAGATGCCCAGAAGAGGTAAAATCGCAAAGCGCGAAGTTCTGGCTGATCCTATTTACAATTCCAAGCTCGTCACCCGTCTGGTCAACAGCATCATGCTGGATGGCAAGAAGGGCGTCGCTCAGAAGATCGTTTACGAAGCTTTTGAGACTGTCAAAGAGAAGACCGGCAACGATCCTCTCGAAATGTTCGAGAAGGCCATGGAAAACATCATGCCCAGCCTCGAAGTTAAGGCCCGCCGTGTCGGCGGCTCCACCTACCAGGTTCCCCTGGAGGTCAGCCCCGCCCGCCGCGAGACCCTCGGCCTGCGCTGGCTGACTCTGTACAGCCGCAGCCGTGGTGAAAAGACCATGTCCGCTCGCCTGGCCGCCGAGATCATTGACGCTACCAACAACGTTGGCGGCGCTGTCAAGAAGCGCGAAGATACCCACAAGATGGCAGAAGCCAACAAGGCTTTCGCGCATTACCGTTATTGATCTGCTTACTGAGGAGGTTTAAGCCATGGCAACGCCGAGAGACGTATCCCTGCAAATGACCCGAAATATCGGTATCATGGCCCACATCGACGCAGGCAAGACCACCACCACCGAGCGCATTCTGTACTACACCGGTATTAACCATAAGATCGGCGAAGTTCATGACGGCGCTGCTACGATGGACTGGATGGAGCAGGAACAGGAACGTGGTATTACCATCACTTCCGCTGCAACCACCTGCTACTGGAGCCACACCGAGACCCAGCACGATCCGGCTCTGTTCAAAAAGAACCGTCATCGTATCAACATCATCGACACCCCGGGCCACGTTGACTTTACTGTTGAAGTTCAGCGTTCTCTGCGTGTTCTGGACGGTTCTGTTACCGTTCTGGCCGCAAAGGGTGGCGTTGAGCCTCAGTCTGAAACCGTTTGGCGCCAGGCTGACGAGTACAAGGTTCCCCGCATGGTTTACGTCAACAAGATGGATACCATGGGTGCTGACTTCTTCCGCTGCGTACAGATGATGCATGATCGTCTGCATGCCAACGGTGTGCCTATCCAGCTGCCTGTCGGCCAGGAAGACACTTTCCGCGGCATCATCGATCTGATCGACATGAACGCCGATATCTACTATGATGATATGGGCAATGATGTGCGCGTTGAGGAAATTCCTGAAGACCTGAAAGAACAGGCTCAGGAATATCATGACAAGCTGATCGAAGCTGTTGCTGAGACCGACGAAGAGCTGATGATGAAGTACCTGGACGGCGAAGAGCTGACCAAGGGAGAAATCAAGGCTGCTCTGCGTAAGGCTACTATTTCCAACGAGATCGTTCCTGTTGTCTGCGGCTCTTCTTACAAGAACCGTGGCGTTCAGAAACTGTTGGATGCAATCGTTGATTATATGCCTGCTCCGACCGACGTTGCGGCCATCAAGGGCACCAACCCGGAGACTGGCGAGGAAGAAGATCGCACTTCTTCCGATGATCAGCCGTTCTCTGCACTGGCATTCAAGATTATGACTGACCCGTATGTCGGTAAGCTGTGCTTCTTCCGCGTGTACTCTGGTACCGTTGAGGCTGGCACCACTGTTTACAACTCTGTTAAGGATCAGGACGAGCGTATCGGCCGTATCCTGCAGATGCATGCAAACAACCGTAAGGATATCGACATCTGCTACGCTGGCGATATCGCCGCTGCTGTTGGTCTGAAGAACACCACCACTGGTGATACCCTGTGCGATGAGAAGCATCCCATCATCCTCGAGTCCATGAACTTCCCCGAGCCGGTTATCCGCGTTGCCATCGAGCCCAAGACCAAGGCTGGCAGCGAGAAGATGGGTATTGCCCTGTCTAAGCTGGCTGAAGAGGACCCGACTTTCCGTACCTGGACCGATGAAGAAACCGGTCAGACCATCATCGCCGGCATGGGCGAGCTCCACCTGGAAATCATCGTGGACCGTCTGCTCCGCGAGTTTAAGGTCGAAGCTAACGTTGGCGCACCTCAGGTTGCCTACCGTGAAACCATCCGCAAGGATGCTAACCAGGAAACCAAGTACGCACGTCAGTCCGGTGGTAAGGGCCAGTATGGTCACGTTAAGATCAAGATTGAGCCCAACCCGGGTAAGGGTTATGAGTTTGTCAACGGTATTGTTGGCGGCGCTATCCCGAAGGAATACATCCCCGCTGTTGACAACGGTATCCAGGGCGCGATGAAGTCCGGCATTCTGGCTGGCTATCCCGTCGTGGATGTCAAGGTCACTCTGTGGGACGGCTCCTATCATGAAGTTGACTCCTCTGAAATGGCGTTCTCCATCGCCGGCTCCATGGCATTCAAGGATGCTATGAAGAAGGCTGATCCCGTCATTATGGAGCCCATCATGAAGGTTGACGTTGTTGTTCCTGACGAGTATATGGGCAACGTCATTGGCGACTTGAACAGCCGCCGCGGCGCGATCCAGAACCAGGAATCCACCGATGGCACTGCCCGTGTCACCGCTATGGTTCCTCTGTCCGAGATGTTCGGTTACGCTACTGACCTGCGTTCCAAGACCCAGGGCCGTGGCCAGTACTCCATGGAGCCGGCTGATTACCAGCAGGTTCCCAAGAGTGTTGCAGATAAGATCATGACCGAGCGCAATAAGGGCTGATTCTGCACAAATTCGCGCAAAATACTTGATTTTTCTTGAAAAATCTAGTATGATAGCCTTACAACAGGCTATTTTATCTGTTTGAATTAAAGGAGGATACTTCCAATGGCTGAAAAGGAAAAATTTGACCGCTCTTTGGAGCATGTCAACATCGGTACCATCGGTCACGTTGACCACGGCAAGACCACTCTGACTGCCGCTATCACCAAGGTTCTGGCTCTGAAGGGCGACGCCGATTTCATGGATTACTCCAGCATCGATAAGGCTCCTGAAGAGAAGGCTCGTGGTATCACGATCAACACCGCTCACGTTGAGTACCACACCGCGAAGCGTCACTATGCCCACGTTGACTGCCCGGGCCATGCTGACTACATCAAGAACATGATCACCGGTGCTGCTCAGATGGACGGCGCTATCCTGGTTGTTGCTGCAACCGATGGCCCGATGCCGCAGACCCGTGAGCACATCCTGCTGGCTCGTCAGGTTGGCGTGCCCAAGATCGTTGTGTTCCTGAACAAGTGCGATATGGTTGACGACGAAGAGCTGCTCGACCTGGTCGAAATGGAAGTTCGCGAACTGCTGGACAGCCAGGATTTCGATGGCGACAACACCCCGATCATTCGTGGTTCCGCTCTGAAGGCTCTGGAGAGCACTTCCAAGGATCCCGATGCTCCGGAATACAAGTGCATTTGGGAGCTGATGGACGCTGTTGACAGCTACATCCCGACTCCGGACCGTGCTGCTGATAAGCCGTTCCTGATGCCCGTTGAGGACGTTATGACCATCTCCGGCCGTGGCACCGTTGCTACCGGTCGTGTTGAGCGTGGTACTGCTCATGTCGGCGATCAGATGGAAATCGTTGGTCTGAAGGAAGAAAAGCTGACCACCACCATCACTGGTCTGGAAATGTTCCGCAAGAGCCTCGAGTTCGCTCAGGCTGGCGACAACATCGGCGCTCTGCTGCGTGGTATTGACCGTGACCAGATCGAGCGTGGCCAGGTTCTGGCTGTTCCCGGCTCTGTTCATCCCCACACCACTTTCGATGGCCATGTTTACGTCCTGAAGAAGGAAGAAGGCGGCCGTCATACCCCGTTCTTCAACAACTATCGTCCTCAGTTCTACTTCCGTACCACCGACGTTACCGGCATCATCACCCTGCCCGAAGGCACTGAGATGTGCATGCCCGGCGACAACGTTGATATGCACGTTGAGCTGATCACCCCGGTTGCCATGGAAGAAGGCATGCGTTTCGCTATCCGCGAAGGCGGCCACACTGTTGGTTCCGGCGTTGTTTCCAAGATCGAGAAGTAATTTTCGGCTTGTGATATAGCTTTCAAGGCTCCTGCTGTTAAGGCAGGGGCCTTTTTGTTGTGTACGACTTATGGGACGGGGAGGGGGCAAAGGCCGGGTGTGGAAGACCAAGGAAGGCATCATGAAAACATCAGGAATTGTAGATAGGGGAGAGGACACCATTCGGAACTTTGAAAAAGTGGAGCAGAAGGGGGCACTCACACCGCCCTACCTTGGGAAGGTGTGTTTCAGGTCGCGGTTAAGGGGCAAGGGTTGATCTATCCCTAAGTTTTCGGAACGGTCAGGAACGCTCTCTACAGTACAATTTATAATGGGCAATTCTCAACCTCCAATTTTCCCTTCAAGTTTCCTCCAATCTCTGCCAAATCTCTCAACAACAAGCCAAACCGAAATGGCAAAAAATGCGCGATCACAATACCGGGTAATTGTATTAAGAGATTGCAAAGAACATTATCGGGGTAAATGTTCAATTATTTGATAAAAACGGGAATAAGTCATTCAAAAATGTTAATAAATACCGCCAAAGAGTCACCGCATCGCAGCGCAAATAATGTGCGAAAAACAGGTTTCAGTTGATTCAAGGACAAAAATTTACCTAGAAACCGCTCTAATTAACTATGCAAATTCTGGCAACTGTGATATAATGTATATACCTGGATGTGTCGGAAAGGCTATCATTTGCGGGATCAAGGCATGCAGCCGGTACAACGTTTTGTCAGCCACTGTGCCGGGGCCAAAAGCCCCAAAAGCAGGCCGCAGCCCGGCAAGGGATCGCCAGACCGAGGGGGCATAACCAGGCGTTTTGCAATCAACACCTGCAAAGTGCCGCACATCTGCCGTACCACTTTTCACACAAAAGGGGAAAGTAGTAACACTTAAGGGAGGATAAAACTATGAAGAAAAACCTTCAGCGTTTTGGTGCATCCGTGTTGGCAGCAGCCATGGTTGCCCAAAGCGTGGCGCTTCCCGCAGCAGCCGAAACTACCAAGATTGATTCTTCGGTAGCGCAGTCTGTTGCAGCTAGCGCAGCAAGCGCGGCCAGCGCTGTGCAGTCCCTGCCCAAGTTCACCAGCACCGCAGACCTGATCAAGCAGACAGCCCAAACGCTGGCTGCCCAGGGCGAAGTGCATGAACTGGAGCAGGACGATGCCAAGCTGGAAGCGACTGCACAGAGCAAGGCGGGCATGAGCCTTGCAGCGTTGGAAAATGCACTGGCCGATGCCATGTACGCCAACGCCGCAGCCGGCAAGATCAACACCGAAGCCTATGGCCTGAACAAGGACGAGATGGCATCGGTGATGGCTGCCACCATCAAAACGTATCATCTGTCCAGCGCCGTTACCGACCTGGGCTATGAGACGAACGCCGCAGGCGTTGTGACCGCCGTTACCTTTACCGGCAGCTCCGGCATGACCTCTGCGATGGAGTCCATGACCAACAGCGATGATGAAGTGATTGCGCAGCAGGCTGACAGCTACGCACAGGCTTACGTTGCTGAAAACTCCGATACCTTTGCGGCCAGCGCCGCTGCAGACGGCCATACCTATGGCGAGCCGAAATGGTACTGGAATGACACCAACCCGGAGGATGGCCACACCCATAAGTGGAAAGAGACCCCCGACGGCTACTGGACCAAGACCGATGACGGCTGGGCTTACACCGCTGTGTATACCTGTGAAAAGGACGATGCCTACCAGAAGGTAGAAGGCACCGTAACCAAGGATACCACCGATGCAAAGCCCGGCGTTGCCGGCAAGACCGTTTACTCTGCCAGCGTGCCCGCTGACAAGAGCCCGGTTAAGAAGGAATACAAGGAACCCACCACCCGTACCGACGACATTGCCGCCCTGCCCTGCCAGAGCCATGCCGTGCCCAAGGATGCAGATGGCAACTTTGTTGCTACCTTCAACTGGGAAATGAAGAAGGTCGAGGGCAAGCTGGAAGCTGACTACAGCAACGCCCAGCTGTTCTATGACAGCGAAACCAAACAAATTTCTGCCGGCGCTCCCGTTACCATTGACTGGGAATGCACCGGCATCACCTTCAAGTGTGCTGCCTGCGGCGAAGAAATCAGCACCAAGCCGGTAATGACCATGCCGGTCAGCGTTGTGGTAGACCAGAATAACAATTCCGTCTACATCAACGTGGGCGGCACCCCGACCCTGGATACCACCTCCGGCGGCGTCGGCGTTACCCTGGTGTCCGCAATGGATGGCGGCAACTGGTACGATATGCAGAACAACCCGGTTGACGCAAGCAAGGTGAACTTCACCTATCAGAGCGGCGACAACAAGGGCAAGAACAGCCTGCTGCTGTACGACAGCCAGAAGACTGCCGTGTATGTGGACGACCAGGGCAACCAGGTCACCAATACTTACGATGTCTCGACTGCGCAGATGAACTACTACTACTTCCAGCTGTCGCAGTTCAACCAGGACGAAGCAGAGTACTTCGGCGTGGCTGCTCCGTTCTGGACCTCCAAGGGCGTTCAGAAGCAGGGCGAGGATGGCAGCATCACCGGCACCATGGGCGCAATCAAGGTATTGTGCAGCATTGATCCGAACGATGATGTCCCGCCGACCACCATGGCATTTATGCTGCAGTTCCTTCCGCAGGGCTTTATGTCTTACGTTATGACCTATGGCGAAGCTCTGAAAGCCATCCGTGATGCAGGCCTGGCACAGGTTGCCAAGCTGGGTGACAGCGCTGACTATGTCACCAAGCTGCTGGTCCTGCACGACTGGATCTCCCAGGTTGCAGAATTCGATATGGGCTCCATGGGCGATATCACCGGCGGCGGTAACAACGACCCCATCCAGATGACTGCTTTCGGTGCCCTGCTGGGCGGCGGGATCGGCGCTTCCGGCGTTGAGTATGGCTGCATCTGCCTGGGCTATGCATCTGCATTTAACTACATGGTCCAGAATTTGCCTGACAACAAGAGCATCTATAAGAATGAAGACGGCACCTGGAAGACCCCCGATGAAGTAGGCGATAACGCTGTTGTTGACTTTGCCCAGATCCTGTATTACTGCGATACTGCTGATACCAGTATTGCCGGTAATGCGTTCGGCGGCGGCATGTTCAACAACGTCCACTACTTCAACGCAGTCAAGGTCAACAAGCTGCAGGGCGACAGCAACTCTGCTACGATGACCACCGGCGAAGCCAACAAGAACTGGTACTATGTTGACGTCTGCTATGACGACGTGAACACCGAGTGCATGGCCCAGACCCGCGTTGAGAACGCAGGCGACATGCGCCATGTCAACTTCCTGGTTTCTCCCTCCGGTCTGGAAGGCCGTTACAGCAAGTACTATGATTACATTGACTCGCTGTACGATGGCTACACCTACACCAAGAACAAGAATCCCGATGTGGATGATGACGGCAATGTTGTGTTGAACAACGGCAAGCCGCATTACTCTTACACCAAGGCGGAGAACAAGAACGAGACCCGTTACACCGATACCTGCTACGAGGATACTTGGTTCACCTCTATCTGCAGCCCCATCTACTTCGACGATAATTACTTCTATTACGTTGATACCACGACCAACCAGAACCTGTATAACAACATGCGCCGCCAGCAGTCCGAGAACGGCAACAACGGCAACTCTGGTTCCGGCAGCTCTGGTAACAACTCCCAGATGCAGCAGTTCATGAAGAAGATGCAGAACCAGGGCCCCGATACTCTGGAAGCACGTCCGCGTAATGCGAACTACTATATCCGCAAAGAGGATTCCAGCAGCTCCGGCGGCATGAACTTCAGCATGAGCAGCTTTACCAAGACGGATGACCCGTATGATATCATCCTGATGTACTACAACGATCTGAAGAAAACCAGCAGCAACTTCAATGATGACGACAGCAATGCCGAGGTTCTGGCCGAAGCTGGCACCATCTATAAGATCGATACCAGTGCAGCAGATAAGCATACCAAGGTTGAAAACAACCTGAACACCGAGTGCCTGGCAGACGCTGCTGCAAAGCGGATCTACCCCGCACTGGTACACTCTACCGCACTGTATGATGGCAAGCTGTACTTCAACGTCAACAACGCCATCTACCGTATGGACCCGACCACCGGCGCAGTGGAAGAAGTGAAGGAATACAACACCGTCTATGGCGGCATTAAGCTGACCAAGGATAAGGACGGCAACAAGGTTCCCGATACCCACTTTCCCGGCATGAGCATGGTTATCATGGACAGCCCCCAGAATACCGACAGTGTGCAGTATCTGAAGACCTTCATGAACCATCCTCTGGCGGGCCTGACCCTGCGTGACAGCTACAGCTTTGCTACCACCACCCAGCAGGGCCAGACTGTGATCACCGGCATCAACACCACCAAGGATCAGCTGGTCGTTTCTGTCGGCACCAACCTGTCCAACACCTATAAGGAACTGGTGGACGGCAAGGCAGAAGTCAAGACCGATGCCTCCGGCACTTCTTATGCAAACCGTAAGAGCTACAAGACCGAGTCCTGGAACTACAACCCGAGTTACAACCAGAACATGGGCAGCTCTGACGAGAAGAACAAGAACGAAGAGTTCATGTGGTGCGCTAACCTGGTTGAAACCATGCCGATGTCCGACATGGTCAGCGACCTGAGCAGCGGCGCAACCACCGATGTTTCCGTTGAAGCATGGTGTGATACCCCCGCTTACACCCAGGCCCGCACCAACAAGTACGGCCTGACCAAGGGTGAAAAGAAGTACGCTGACGGCGCACTGCCCAAGGGCCATACCTGGGCTCTGGACGAGCTGGAAACCAAGTCCGTTGGCAACAATGTGTACCTGTGCTCTGATTGCCATACCGCAACCGAAAGCACCCCCCACACCGTTACCCTGCCCAATGCAGTTGAAGGTGTTAAGCTGACCCTGGGCACCACCAACAACACCTACATCAAGGACGATACCGTTACCCTGACCGTAGAAAAGGAAGGCACCGATATCGTTACCGTTACCGCAAAGAACGGCAATACCGATGTTGCTCTGACTGAAGTTCAGGAAGCAGCGCAGGACGAAGCCGCAGCCCAGGCTACCACCGAAAAGGCGAAGACGGTTTACACCTTCACCATGCCGGACGGCGATGTGACCATCAGTGTTACCAAAGCCGCTAAGACCTATGCGGTCAAGGTGGCCGATGCTAACAAGGATACGTTGAAGATCACCAGCCCCGAAGCTGACCTGGATAAGGTTGCTGAGGGCACCAGCGTTACCGTTGTGGCTACCCCGAAGGATGGCTATACCCTGACGGCTGACGGTGTGGTGGTTACTTACGGCGACAATCAGACCCTGAAAGCAACTCCTGACACAGAAAAGGCCAACACTTACACCTTTGCAATGCCCGCTGGCGATGCAACTGTCAGCGCAGAGTTTGAAAAGGTTAAAGAGTACACAGTTAAGGTGAATCCTGTTGAAGGTGAAGTCGCTACTGTTACCGTAAATCCGGACAAGGCTGCGCAGGATACCGAAATTACCGTTACTGTTGCTAACATTAAAGAGGGCTATCAGCTCAAAGAGGGCGGCCTGACTTACAGCTACAATAACGGTGAAAAGACCGAGACCGTGACGCTGACCCTGAATGAAAAGGGAGAAGCAACCTTCAAGATGCCCGCTGCTGATGTTACCGTTAGCGCTGCGTTTGAGCCTGTTAAGGTTGAAACCTACAGCGTTACGATCAACCCCAGCGATAATGGTACTGTGACGGCTGACAAGACCGCTGACCTGAAGGCAGGCGATACTGTTATTCTGACCGTTACCCCGGCTGATGACATGTATAAGCTTGCACAGCTGGCAGAAAAGGGCTTGGTGATTAAGGCCGGCGAGAGTACTGATGTTACGTATACGGCCGGCGAGAAACCCAACACCTACACCTTTAAAATGCCTGCTGCTGATGTGACCGTTACCGCAAAGTTTACGATTGTTAAGTATGGCATTGAAGTTGAGATGCTGGGCAAAGGCAAAGGCACTATCACATTTACTGATGGTGAGACCAATGATGAGACCCGCTTCGCGGCAGGTACAGCAGTTACAGCTACCATCACGCCGAATGGTACCACCTACGAATTGACCAAGGTGATGTATGATGATGGCAGTGAGAACAAAGATGTTACGAGTGAGTTGAAGAACGGTTGCGAGTATACCTTCACTATGCCTGCAAACCATGTGAAGATTGAAGCAACCTTTGGAGAGGCACCGTCTACTGAACCCGAAACGCGCACCGCTCACGGCGCTGCTGAAAAGACCACCATTACCGCAATGGCTGTCTTTACCTGCACCGATAAGAACTGCGCAAGCGCTCAGTTCGTGGATGCAACGGTAAAGCAGACCAGCGGCGTTACCACCGCTGCTGTCAACTTCAACGGCAAGGACTACACCGCCAAGTACGGCGAGAAGAACGGCTGGGTTGAAGAAAACGGCAAGAAGTACTGGTACGAAAAGGGTGTGAAGCAGGGTACCACCGGCCGCGGCAAAGAGATCTATGATCCCGATTCCGACGCCTGGTACTGGCTGGATGCTGTCCAGGGCGGCGCAATGACCGTCAACAAGGACGTTTACCAGGAATCCGCCGCCGGCCAGTGGGCTGATAGACCCGATGGCACCGGCAAGTGGGTCCGTTACGATGAGAACGGCCACATGGTCAAGGGCTGGCAGACGACCGATAAGGGCACCTACTACTTTGACCTGATCACCGGCGCTATGGCTAAGGGCGCAGGCGATATTGACGGTGTACCTTGCGCATTTGACGAGTACACCGGTATCGCTCTGGACGGCCAGTGGCTGACCATCAAAGGCGCTGACTTCTGGTACGAAAATGGCGTTCGCCAGGGTCTGGAAGGCCGCGGCAAGGAAATCTATGACCCGGCTTCCGATGCTTGGTACTGGCTGGATGCCGTTGACCAGGGCAAGAAAGCCACCAGCAAGGATGTCTATCAGGAATCCGAAGCTGGCCAGTGGGCTGATAGGCCCGATGGTACCGGCAAGTGGGTCCGTTACGATGCACAGGGCCACATGATCAAGGGCTGGAGCGCTGACAAGCGTTACTATTTCGACCCGATCTATGGCACCATGGCTAAGGGCGATGCAGTCATCGATGGCCGCACTTATCATTTCGATAAGAACACCGGCATTCGGCAGTAATCCCACAGCCTGAACAATGAGCTGTAACCCAGCCCATTAACCCCTAAATAGAAATGCCGCAGCAGATGTAACAGTCTGCTGCGGCATTTTTGTATTTGTGGGCATAGGTTCGGTGAAATATTTGCCAGGCCAGTAGGGCGGGGGACCCCACCCTGCCGAAATACTGGGAACAATACACAATTTAAAAATTGCAATATACCTTGCTACGCCGTAGGGGGCGGCGTCCCCGACGCCCCGGAGGAGCGTATAAATTACAGGCCTTTTGTTGGTAACTGTACGGTAGGGCGGCCAGCCCATTGGCCGCCGGATGAGCCCAGTCACAAATCTCATTTATCAGGCTCTGCGCGAGGAACCACCCCTCACCGGCTTTCGCCGGAGCTCCCCTCTAAGGGGAGCCAGTATCTTACCTTATGATTGCGGTGGCTCCCCTGGAGGGGAGCTGGACGCGAAGCGGCCTGAGGGGTGGTTCCTTGCCGCAAACCTAAGGCAATACCGCACAATTCCCGCCTGACGGCTTAAGCACCGCTCCGGCGGCTGCGGCACGGCATCTGCGTTGCCAAAATGCTCGATAAGACATCCAGTATTATCTGCGCTTTTGGCTTGGCATCTGCCGCACCTCGCTCGCCGTATCGGCGCTTAGAATTATGCGGTATTGCCCTAAAGCAATCGAATCCAACGCCTTGGAACAGTCACTGCGCCCGCAGGCACCTTGCCCTGCCACAAATCCCATCACGGCCAATCGGACAAGGCCTCGGAACGGTCAAGACCGTTCCCTACAGAACAAATTATAATGGGCAGCACACCCTTAAACAATCAGTAGGGCGGGGGACCCCACCCAATAGTACACGATTAAAAAATCGCAATTTACCTTACCCACATAATAAAGGCAACACACAAAAACATGGCGAACACATCAGGCCGGTGCAAGGGCAAAACCTACTAAAAAGCTGCGGCTAAATTTGGCAAATATGGCGCGCGAAGTATAATTTTTGGAGGATATCACAAGCAGAACAAACAAACTTTGTCAGTTCAAACAACAAAAAAACAACAAACTGGCATGAATGCCAAAGAATGCGGCCGCGAATTGTGAAAGATTTTAATATATTTTCTTCGTTTTCTCCTTACCTGTTATCATTTGAATTTGCAATCGAAATATGGAACTTGTATAATAGAATAAAAGAAAAGTGCAAACTAAATGGGCGAAGAGGATTTGGTGTAATGGATGATAAAAATAGATTCAGCATTCTGCTGGAGCATTTGCTGGAAGTTGCGGAGGTCAAGAACTATACCCTGGCCAAGCGCCTGCAATACGATGTTTCCTATATCAGCAAATGGGTCAGCGGCCGCATGCTGCCTGCCAAAAAGACTGAAAAGCGCGTGATGGAGGGCATCAGTGCCTGCGTGGTGGATGAAGCCACCGATGATGGCCGTAACCTGCTGCTGCGGGAATACAGCGTTAGCATCCCCAGTGACCTGAAAGCCGCCATTTATGATAACCTGATTGCTGAATATGATTATTTGCAAGAGGAGCTGGACAGCGGCGAGGCGCGCATTGGCCCCTATACGGACTTTTGGGCCGAGCTGAACATGCTGCAATACCTGACCAAAATGGCGCACCCCGTGCTGCGCCGCGTCAGCCAGCTGGACATTGTGGCTGTGATGGACCTGATGGAAATGGCGCGTGAATACCGCCTGAAAGTTGCCAACCTGCAAAACGGCCAGCTGGTGGACCAGCGCAGCTATGATAACGTCTATTTCAAGCTGATGATTGATATCAGCCGCGAAAAATGGGATCCCATCTATGATGCCGCGCTCATTATCAACGTGCTGACCAACTTCAGCCATATTCATTTCAAGCTGTTTGGCAGCACCGCGGCTGCCGGGCGCGCGGTGTTTGTGGTCAAGGGCGATTTTGCCATTACCGGCCTGTTGGTCAGCCACAGCCGCTGCGCTGCCGTTACCGCCACCGAGGACACGCAGAACTGCGAAAGCCTGTATGATAACTTCTCCAAGCTCTGCGTGCGGGATGACCAGCTTTTCCGCGATACCAGCATGCGCCAGCTGATCAGCCAGTACGACTATATGCACACGCTGCTGGCCTCCAATCTGCGGTGGATGTTCGGCCACCTGAATGAGCTTCTGCTGCCGGATGACTTGTTTGAAGAGATCCTGACCGCCCACGAGGCCGAGCTGAAAGATTTTTTGGGTGCTACCCCTGCGGAGCTGCGTAGCGTACACAACCTTGCCAAAGGTGTGGTGGAGGAAACAAACATCCGCATCCTGATTTATGAAGCTGCATTTTCCTCCATGGCGGTTTCCGGCGAGCTGGACTTTTTCAGTTACAAGGTCAGCCTTACCCCGGATCAGCGCAGCCGGTGCATCAGCTATGTGCTGCAGCTTTGCAAGCAGCGTGAAAAACTTGAATTCCGCTTGATCAGCGGCCGCATTGTGAACGATTTCCAGTATGTGGCGGACCCCAATATGTTTCTTTCTGGCGCTGCATCGTATCTTCGGCTGGATAACAACTGCCCCGTCAACCGGATTGCAATGGTCAACAACAGTGTGATGGAAGACCGCCTGAGTGAATATTTTGATCAGGTCTGGAATTTGGATGACCAGAACGTGACAAAAGAGCGCAACGCCATTGCGGAGCACATCCATCATGTCCTGCAGGGAATCCATCTGATTACCCGCGCCAAAAGTGATGAAATGGAAGAACTGCAAGAGAGTTGGATGAACAAAATCTAAAAATACAACATACATACGAATAAACATAAAGCCCTGGCTGCTGCGGTAGCTGGGGCTTTCGTTGTACCGAGGAAAATGAAATTGCAAGAAAACTCCATGCCAAAGCGTGAAAATTCATGTGAAAAAAGTGAATCACGCGGAATCAATTTCTGGAAATTTGTGCCATGGGATTCTCGTGCTTTCCGTAAACAGGAATGGTATACTATGTTCAGCACCGAAGATAATTATAGCATTATGGTTCGGCGACGCTGTGCAACGATGTGCACAGCAGGGGAAAGCGCCATAAAGGTTTGGCGTGATTTGATTTGGATAATTTAATTCCCTGCAACTATAAGGGAAAGACATTTGGAGGAAATTGCAATGAATGAAAACGCGATGTTGACTGGCAAGCCCAGCATTGACCGCCCCTGGATGAAGTTCTATCCAGATGTTCTGCGTGGTATCCAGGTTCCGGCCTGCACCGTGGAGCAGTACCTCTCCGTGCGCGCTGCAGACCCTAACGTGATTGCCATGCACTACTATGGCGTGGATATCACCTGGGGTACCGTGTTCCGTAAGGTGGACGCCACCGCCCGCGCTCTGCAGGTGCTTGGCGTCAAGCAGGGGGACCAGATCCCCGTGTTCCTGCGTTCTGTGCCGGAATTCATTTATCTGCTGCTGGCAGCCGAGCGCATCGGCGCTTCGCTGCTGTGCCGTGACAACACCCTGGAAGAAAACATTGAAGCTGTTCAGAAAGCCAATGCCAAGGTGATTTTTGTTCACGACTTCTTCTCCAAGGCCGAAATCGAAGCCTACCGTGAGCAGACCAACGTGAATACCTATGTTATCGTTCCCGCTCTGGAAAGCGGCGACCGCGCCGCTATGCCGGTTTACCTGCAGCATTCCCTGGATGCCCTGTATTCGGATGTTCCCGCCCGTGGCTCTGATACCATGATGTGGGCTGATTTCTGTAACATGGGCCAGCGTTTTCGCGGCTTTGTGCCCGCTCCTGTCAACATTGACCGCCCGCTGCTGCGCGCCTACACCAGCGGTTCCACCGGCCCTTCCAAGCAGGTCATCCATTCTGCACACAGCATCATCGGCGTGCTGGCCCAGATGAACTTTTATGGCTCTTCGGATAAATTCCGCCCCACCTGGCTGCTGACCATCCTGCCCCCGGCTCTGATCGCTGTTGTGGTTTCCATGATGCTGCTGCCCCTGGCCGGCGGTATGCTGCTCATTCTGGATCCGTTTGTGGATGTGTACGATGTTGACCTGGAAATGATGCGCTACCGCCCCAACAACTGGCCCCTGATCCCCATGTTTGTGGAGGTTATCCGCCGCAGCAAGCGTCTTCCGGCTGACTATGATATGTCCCACATGCTGGCCATCGGCGCCGGCTGCGAGGCATTCAACAACAAGCAGCTGCGCAATGTTGAGGAGTTCCTCAAGCAGCATAACTGCAACCTGCGCTTTACTGCCGGCTACGGCAGCAGCGAGGCCGGCTCCAACGCCACTCTGCCCATGGCTCCGTTCCCGGTGCGTGACGGCAACGTTGGTGTGCCGATGATCCACAGCGTCATCAGCATCTTCAAGCCCGGCACCCAGGAAGAGCTGACCTACAATACCCCCGGTGAGATCTGCATGACGGGCCCTGGCGTGATGCTGGGCTATGACCGCCCCGAAGCAACCGCCAAGGCACTGCAGGTCCACGCAGACGGCAAGACCTGGCTGCACACCGGCGATATTGGCTATATGTCCGAGGACGGTGTGCTCTACACGATGACCCGCGGCGCATCCCCGCGCTTTGGCGGCGGCGACCTGATGGTGCAGCCGCTGGAGAACATCGTGGCCGATGCCGACATCAAGGGCATCAAGGACGAGTTCTTTGTTATCGTGCCGGATGATGAGCACGAGGGCTGCTTCCTGCCGTACCTGTACGTCCAGCTCAAAGATGGCTACACCTTGGACGATGTGCGCGATAAGATCAATGCCTGCCTGCCGGAACGTTACATGCGTCCGGTGGAGATTTTCACCGTACCGGAACGCCCGTTCTTCCACTTCAAGACCAACCGTATTGGCCTGAGCAAAGAAATCATCGCCAAGCGCAACCAGCAGAAAGAGAAAGCCAAGCGCAACAGCTTTGCCGATGGCTGCATTGCCTGATGACTTTGGCGTGATAAAATCATAATAATGTAACGGCATGTGCCCACCTTATGATAGAGATAAGGGGGCACATGCCTTTTGTTTTGGGGTGGGGGAGCGGATGAAGATGAACGGTACGCGCGGTTGGGGGATAGGGGAGAAGGGCAATCGGATTCCGGTGCGGGGGAGATACTTGTGAAGTTGTAAAATAAAACTTTGAAATCCATCCGCGGATGAAAAGGACGATAGGGCACTGTATCATTAGCCACATGCTGAAAAAATGCTGTAGGGAACGGGATTGACCGTTCCGCAGCCTTATGGCAACACCGCACAATTCCCGCCTAGCGGCTTAAGCACCGCTTCGGCGGCTG
>ENA-UOOC01001091-UOOC01001091.1-human-gut-metagenome-genome-assembly--contig:-C48old-NODE-1091-length-24480-cov-6.820102_pt1 | contig 24480 bp, 24 predicted proteins | sample MGYA00242469_ERZ724016 | MGnify/ENA metagenome assembly ERZ724016 | reverse complement strand
TTCATAAAAGGCAGTCGCTTGGTGGTGACCCGAATGGGAAACGGCTCGATCTCCGATGCCCACACAGGGGTAATGCCGGAAATCAAGCCGCCCAAAGGAAAACCGCCGGAGCCGTCAAACAGACTGCCCAGGGTCAAATTATTCATGTTGTACCTCCACTTCGGAGTATTTGTAGGTCAGACCATCACGCTGCACGGTAACACCGTCCGAGCCGCCGACCTGCTCGATGTACCGCTTTACGATTACATCGCAGAACTTTTCATCCAGTTCCACGGTGTAACAGATGCGGTCGGTCTGCTCACAGGCTATCAGTGTACTGCCGCTACCGCCGAAGGGGTCAAGCACCACGCTGTTGCTCATGGAAGAATTCATAATAGGATATGCCAGGAGCGGGATCGGCTTCATGGTCGGATGGTCACCGTTCTTCTTGGGCTTATCAAATTCCCAGATGGTGGTTTCCTTCCTGCCGGTGTACCACTGATGCTTGCCGTTTTTCTTCCAACCGTACAGACAGGGTTCATGCTGCCACTGGTAAGGAGAGCGTCCCAGAACCAGGGACTGTTTTTTCCAGATGCAACAGCCGGACAAATAAAAACCCGCATCGGCGAAAGCCCTGCGGAAGTTCAGACCCTCGGTGTCTGCGTGGAACACATAGATAGAAGCATCATCCGCCATTGCGGAGTGCATCTGCGTGTACGCATCCAGGAGAAAGTTATAAAAGGCATCGTCTGCCATGTTGTCGTTTTTGATTTTGCCTGCGCTGCCTTCGTAGTTGACGTTGTACGGAGGGTCGGTGATGACCAGGTTGGCTTTGGTGCTACCCATCAGAAGGTCGTAGGTTTCAGCCTTGGTACTGTCACCGCAGAACAGGCGGTGGCGACCGAGCATCCAAATATCACCGGGCTTCGTCATAGCGGGCTTTTCCAGTTCTGCGCCTACATCGAAATCATCATCTTTGACACCGTCCTTGAGGGTGTCTTTGAAGAGGTCATCGATCTCGGCAGGCTCGAAACCAGTGAGGGACACATCGAAGTCTGCGCCTTGCAGGTCGGCAATGAGCAGAGCAAGTTTATCCTTGTCCCAATCACCGCTGATTTTGTTAAGGGCAATGTTGAGGGCTTTTTCCTTGTCCTCGTCCATCTCCACCACAACGCAGTCCACTTCGGTGAGACCCATATCCACCAGCACCTTCAGACGCTGATGACCGCCAACCACACGGCCGGTGGTCTTGTTCCAGATGACGGGTTCCACATAGCCAAACTGCTCAATGGAGCGTTTCAGTTTTTCGTATTCCGCATCACCGGGCTTGAGGTCTTTGCGGGGATTGTAGTCGGCAGGCAGAAGGTCTACCGTGTTCTTTTTCTCAATAATCATACGAGACCCCACTCAGCGAACTTTTCAAATCCACCCAGGGACTGAATGAAAGCCCTCGCTGTTTCTACGATTTTTTCGTAAGGAATGCCGTCCACGGTCTCGTCACCGATGGCGCAGCACAGTTCCACAGGCTCGCCGGTTCTCTGGGCTTCGAGCCAAGCGTAGAGGTTCACGCTGACATCAGCCTTGGAGAGGTCTTTGCCGTGCAGACCACCACCTGTAATGGAATCCGCCATATCACTGCCCAGCTTGCGGTTGGTAGCGCCGGTGTCCACATTGTAGCCGCCGCTCCAGTCACCCAGGGGATTGACCTGGGCATTGGGGTACAGCTTCTGCAGCACCTTGCTGGCAACATTACTCTGGCAGATAATGAGATGTGCGCCGTCAATGATGTACTTGCCATCAGCGGGTGCAAAATCATAAATCTCTCTTGCGATGGAAGAGAGGGCTTTCTGCTCCTCGGTCACAGGCACACCCTTAAAAATACCATTGTCACCGCAGCGAATGGCATCGGCCTGGTTACGAGCAAGATGGGCATCCTGGGGAACGATGACAATATCGTGGGCAACATTGCCTGAGATACGGACGATGGCTTTTGCCACATCCACCTCTCCAATGGGAGCGGAAGTTTCGATGATGGCATGGCAGACACCGTGACCAATCAGAACCTCGACCGCTACCTTGGGGTCATCCTGAACTTTGTATGCCAGGTCAACGATAGCCCCGGCAATTCTGTCCGCCACCTTATCGGGATGGGCGGGATTTACTTTCTCAAACATAGTTAACCATTTCCTTTCCTTGCACGAAGCAATCGTTCCATCACATCATCCTGGGGATTACTGCCAGCGTATTCGCCGGTGCAGTTCTCACGGACGATCTGAAAAATCTCTGACCATAGACGGTTCGCCTGGGTCATGTATGTGTTTGCGATAGCCACATAGGGTGACTGAATCGCAGCACCCGTAGTGGGGTGCTTTGCCAGAAAGCCCAACTCACTGGTGATGGTTTCACATTGAATCCATCTGGCACTTGCCATAGCAAAACGCTCAATCAGCTGCGGAGATACGATGGCAACGCATCCACGGTCGGATAGCCATTTCCATACATTTTCGTAAATCTCGGCAGCACAGAGTGTGGAGCCGTCTTTCTGTTTTGCGGAAAGGAACTCGGATGGCTTGGGCATAGCCTGTCCTTCCAGGTCAGCCGCGCTGTCTTTGAAATCAATTACAGTCAGCGGTCTTTTGCCGGGATTACCGTCCGCAATCTTATCTGCGATAGCCTTTTTCGGTCTGCCGCCGGAGCCGGGTTTGGGTCCTCTTTGGCCCATATTTTCACACCTCCTTTGTGCCGGGGTCTATTCCCCCTAAAACTTTTGCGATTTTCAACACGAAGCCCCAGGCCGCTGCCCGCATTTTTTAGTCCTGGAGATTTGACCGCCCCTACCGGTCGCCAATTTCGTGGTGGATCTTGGTATGGCAGGAACGACACAGGCTCATCAAATTGTCCCTTGCGTGAGTGCCGCCCTGTGAAATGGGCTTTTTGTGATGCACTTCTTCTGCAGGAACAAGTTTGCCTTGCTTCTCGCACTCCTCGCAAAGCGGGTGCTGACTGATGTGTCGGTCTCGGATTCGTTTCCAGGCACGGCCGTATTTCTTGTTGATGTCCGGGTCACGCTGGTACTTGTTGTACTGTCTGCGGGCTATAGCAGCGTGGTCAGAACAATACTGTCCATCTGTAAGGTTGGGACAGCCGGGATAAGAACATGGTCGTTTGGGTCTTGTTGGCATGGGTTCACCTCCTACGGAATCGTTTGCCCAGCTTGTACTTGATGATGTACCAGACCTGTTCCAGGTATCCAATCTTGCGGTAGCCCATAAAAATTGCACCTCCATTCGTCGTTTTTGGCGGATTTCTTACCTATCTTTTTAGAAAAATGTGTGATATGATTATTCCTACCAAAGTCGGATTCCGGCTTTGAGTATTGGGTATGGAGGTAACGAAAATGGACGTCATTCATATTGGCTATATTGTACTTACCGCCACCGTTCTGATTCTGTAGGCCTTGGGCTGGATGATGAAGAAGGGTATCTTGGCGGTAAGTCCCAAGCTTGAAACAGTCGCATAGCAGGCGTTAGAAATAGTTAAATATTTCAGAATCGTTTTTGCATTGCTGAAGTCACTCAAGTAAAACTGCCCGGCAGGTATGCCGTAAAACTCCCGGCCACCCGAAAGGGTGGTCGTTATTTTTAGCGAAAAAAAGCCCCACAGGATTGCTCCCGTGAGGCCATTCCATATTTTCTTCGCATTATAATGATATCATAAAGCGAGGGTGCATTATAGTGGCTTTTAGTGGCTTGTTTCTTGGCGGTCGAGAATTTCCTGTACCACAGTCAGTGCCTTGTCATGAAGCCGGAATATCCAACGGCGGTTGCGGTAAAGGTTCATGGTGATTTCTTCCCATGTTGCACCGCAGAGATACCGCTGCTCCAACAGGATACGCAGTTCCACATCTGCGACCTGGGAAATGACATCCACGATGTCCTTTTTGGTCTGAATCAGCCTGTCCATATCCGCTGCAATTTCATTCTGTAAATCGATGATTTTGCACACGGCATCTGCCATACGGGAAGTGCTGCGGTTGGGGTTATGGGGCATTCCCGTCATAGTGGCGGTACAGCTGGTGGCGAGTTCATTCAGCGACTGTATCTGCTCGGATTTGCTTTTTATCCGCTGATCCAACAGATATGCCTGGTTCAGAAATTCCTTTGCTGTCATGCCGCCACCTCCTGTCGCACCATACGGCGGACACCCGTCATAAGGACTTCACCATCAAGGTTGGTCAGCATCCCATACCAGCCGGAACGGAAAAAACGCTCCAATGATGCAACCTCATTTGCGTAATCCTTGTTATTGGGAAAGCGGAAGTGCTGTTTGAGGGCTTTTTTGTAGTCTTTTACGGCCAGTTCTACAATGGCGTTGGCTAATGCCTGATAAGGTTCCATATTCGTACCTCCGATATTTTGAGATCCTCGGATTGGCACGGATTTTCATAGATTGTCTCAGATTTTCAAGTCCGCTTTTACGGCATCGATCAATGCCGTCTGGGTATGCTCCTTCTGGGAGAGGGCTTTCATGATGCGGTTGTCAATGGTGCCCTTTGTTACGATGTGCTGAACCACCACAGTTTCGGAGGTCTGACCCTGTCGCCACAGACGGGCTACAGTTTGCTGATACAGTTCCAAACTCCAAGTAAGACCGAACCACACAAGTGTGGACCCGCCGGATTGGAGGTTGAGTCCGTGGCCTGCCGATGCAGGGTGGATAAGCGCCACCGGTATTTCTCCGTTATTCCATCTGCGGATGCTGTTGGAGTCATCCAGCCGGGAAAACGGGATGTGCAGTTTTTTCAGCCTTTCGGATATGCGGGTGAGGTCATGCTTAAACCAGTAAGCCACCAGAACGGGCTTGCCGTTTGCCGCTTCGATAATGTCCTCCAAAGCGTCCAGCTTGCGGTCATGGATTTGGATGACTTCGCCGTTATCGTCATAGATTGCACCGTTTGCCATCTGCGACAGCTTGCCGGAGAGGGATGCTACGTTGGCGGCTGTAATTTCTCCATCACCCAGGGTCAGAACCAGTTCCTGTTTCAGTTCCTCGTAGTGGGACTTTTCTTCATCGGACAGCTGGACGGTATATTCGCTGCTGACCAGTTCCGGCATCTGCAGGTGGTCGGTCGCCTTCATGGAAATGGTGATGTCGGAGATCTGCCTGTAGATGGCATCCTCTGCATAGGGCAGCGGTTTGTAGGAGTAGATGATTTGCCCGTTCCGCTTGTCCGGCATGAAGTAGTCGGTGCGGTATTTGGTGATGAACCGCCCCAGGCGCTGACCCATATCCAAGATACGGAACTCTGCCCACAGATCCATCAAACCATTGGAGGCGGGAGTGCCGGTCAGTCCAACGATGCGGGAAACTCTGGGTCTGACCTTCAGCATTGCCTTGAACCGCTTTGTGTTGTGGTTCTTGAAGGAGGAGAGTTCGTCAATCACGATCATATCGAAGGTGAACGGGATACCGCTTTCCTCAACGAGCCACTGGACATTTTCCCGGTTGATGATGTAAATATCGGCCGGTCGCATCAGGGCAGCTTTGCGTTCTGCCTCTGTGCCGACAGCCACGGAGCAGATGAGGTCCTGTAGGTGATCCCACTTATCCACTTCAGCTGTCCATGTGTCCCGTGCCACACGCAGCGGTGCAATCACCAACACCCGGTGAACCTCGAAGCTGTCGAACAGCAGGTCATTGATGGCGGTAAGGGTGATGCTTGTTTTGCCGAGACCCATGTCCAAGAACACGGTGGCAATAGGATGGGTCTCGATATAGTCGATGGCATAAGCCTGGTAGTCATGAGGCTTGTATCTCATCAAGGATACCTCCAATCTGTTCTTCGGCATCCAGGACATAAACCGGGAAACCGAGTCTGCGTAGTAATCTGTGCCGTGAAAGCTGAAGTGGGCGGGGTTTTTCGCCGGGAGCCTTTACTTCCACAAAGGCGAAATGGCAACCAGGCAGAAGAACAATTCGGTCGGGCATCCCATCATATCCAGGAGATACGAACTTAGGACAGATGCCGCCGCGCTTTTTTACCATCAGCGTTAATTTACGCTCGATCGTTTTTTCTCTCATAATGCTTTCTCCTGTAGGGATTTATGGTCTGGGTAGACCTCGTTGAATGTCATTTACAAGACTTTTCCTTATGGCTTTTTATGAAAATTTCCCCTAAGAGGACTTTTTGTAAATGACCTTAATAGAGGTCTACCCAGGAGTGGTTTAGGACAGAAAATCCTCGTCCGCATCGGTGTCAGGCTTCAGCCTCAATCCTGCAAAGTAACGCTTACCCTTTGCGGAAATGCGTCTGAACCCCGCACCGTCCATTGCGGTGTAGAAGTCTGCCGTGCTGCGGACATACTCGTTGGTGTCCATGCAGTGATTGCGGTATGCCTGGTACAAGGCGCTGGAACTTTCACGGTAGGCGCTGCCGACCTCGCACTTCTCATCGAGGAAGTTGCCGAACCAGTCATTCTGGCTGCGGTAGTCATCGATGGCTTTCTGCACGGTAGCCGGAACCGGGAACTTGTAGCCCAGGTCAATGACCTTTTTGGCACCTTCGATGACCCAGGCAAGAATACTCTCGCCAGCGTTCTGGTAGAGGAAGTCGCCGTAGTTCTTGATATCGCTCTTGCCCTCAATCTTGGCGTTGAAGGGGATCACAATCAGACGGCGCCAGGTACCATCATCGGATGCGCTGACCTTCGGCAGATGGTTGGTGTACAGCACCAGGCTGTGGCTGGGAGAAAAGCTGAAGGGGTCTTTGTACTTTTTCTCCGCAAAGATGTCATCGGTGGAGCAGAGTTGCTTGACGGTGGAATCGTTCAGCCGAGCGCCTTCCTGCATCTCGGCGGCAATGAGCAGACGCTTGCCCTTAACCTCTGCCATTTCCGGCTTCACATTTCGACGGCAACCGAAGGTCAGAGTATCGGCAGAAATGTTACCGCTGTACAGTCCCAGGACACGGGATACGGAGTTCCAGAAGGTGGACTTACCGTTGCGACCGCAGCCGTATGCGATGATGAGGGCTTCAACCTCAACCTTACCGATGGCGGCAAGGCCACAGATCAGCTGAACATAGTCGATGAGTTCACGGTCACCGCAGAAGATGGTATCCAGGCAGTCGAGCCAGATCTGTTTGCCACGGTCGCCGGGAGAAACAGTGGTGGTCTTGGTGATAAAGTCCTCCGGGGAATGCTCCCTTGCACCTGCCATACCGAGGCGGAGATCATAAGTAGCATCCGGGGTGCAGAGCAAGTAAGGGTTGGCGTCCAGATCCTGCGGAGTGATTTCGAGCATAGGACGGGACTCCTTCAGTGTGGCGGTGATGTTCTTTGATGCACGGCGCTGGATGACATAGGACTGATATGCCTTGGCGGAGAGGAATGCCTGGTATGCTTCCAACTGTTCATCGCTCATCATGCCTTCGGCTTTGGCTTTGCTATTGTTGTCCAGAATTTCCTGGGCACCGCAAGCCTTGAGGGTAGCAAGGGCAGCCATCATATCGGAAGCTGCCTCTTTCAGCTGACGACGGGTCAGTTCGTGGGCGACAGCCTGGGCGCCGGGTTCGGTTTCCTGCCAGTACCGACCGTTGTAACGGATGTAGTGGGTTGCCGGAGAATAACGCAGTTCCCCGGAGAAGTGTTTTGCCAACACCTCGGCCTGTCCGACATCGGAGAAATCGTCCGGTTTATAGGATGTATCATCGTTGTATAATTCAGGCGGAACATATCCGTCCTGCTGCTGAACCTTGGCATAGAACTTCTGGGCGGAATGCCAGATGGTCATCAGTTCCTGCTGTTCCAGCGGAGGGGTGCATTTATCCGCCTCTTCCATAAAGCAGTTGAACGCTTCTTCGCAGTCACCGTATTTCTTGATGACGCGACCGGCAAAGCGGGACATGGTGGCATTACGGCTGCCTTCGGGAATGACCTGGTTGCCGCCGTGAGAACCGCTGCCCATATCGGCATCGAAGTCATCCCCGGACAGGTATTCACTAAGGGTCATCTCGCCGGAGAAAATCTCCACCTTGGGTTCTGCCGTGCCGAAGAAGAAACGGGCGGCATCCAGAGCCTTGGTGTCGAAGTACGGGAAGATGGTATTGACCAGCTTCTTCATTTCGCTGTACGCTGCCGGGTCGGTCATGCACTCAATGGGAAACAGCACATGGAACTTGGGACGAGCGGGTTTGCCGTTTTTCTCGCGCATATGGAAACGGCTGTAATGGACGGCAAAGGTGATACCGGGAAACGCAGCCTGGACATCAGCCGGAGTCACCCAATCGGCAGGATTCTCGGAGTGGTCATTGTCACAGTCCACGGGGAGACAGTCCGAGCCGAGGAAGTTTTCTCCGTTGCGGTAATGGTTCATATACTCGGCGCACACATAGTCACGGCTGACGGCGGCAGCGAAATCCGCTGCATCCCTCACTTCCGTTTTGTGCGGATAGGAGCAGTTGCTGGGGGCATTAATAAAATCTGCACTGTAAAGGGTGAACATGGTTTATACCTCCTCGCAAGTATTGGTGAAGTAACGCAAGCGGTAGTTCTTCCACTTGGCTCTGCGGATTTCTGCTTCCATGCCGGAGAAAATGCGGTCACCAAAGACCCACACTTCGCTGCACTTGCTCATCAGGGCATTTCCGAAGAACAGCCCCAGCTGACGCTCTTTAGGATTGTTGTCATTCAGAAACTGCGGAAACAGCAAATGCGGTGCCACGGGGATGTACCCCTTGTCCACGGCGAAGCGGCTGTACTTTCGAGCATTTTCGACATTTTCCGATACATCTCCGGCATAGGGTGAGCAGATGTAAACGATGGGACGGAAGGCACGGAGCGCTCGTTCTTCCTTTTCTACGGCAGTCATTGCCTCATAAGCGGTGGGGTCGTAATACCCCTCGCTGTTGAACTTGTTTATACTCATGGGATTTACCTCATTAATCTTTCTTATAAAAATCGGTCTCGTAGCCATCGGCACGAAGCTGTAAGCCTTTCGCCCAGGGAGGGGTTCTGCCCATCTGGTCACATACTGCCTGCAAAGACATACGGCGGTCGGCTTCGATGACCACTTCATCGTGGATATGCATCACGATGGAACAGCAGCGGAGAGTCTGCATGGCATAGCAGAGGATGTCCCTTGCCGTTGCCTGCACGATGTTCTCCACGAACTTGGGACCGTAACTATCCAGCCGTTCCCATTTTTTCGTGCCGCCGACACCCTCATAGGTGATACAGTCACCGCCGAATTTGTTTGTGCCGATCTTGGGTTTTACATAGGCAAGCTGTCTGCCGGACGGGAGCGTGATGAACAGCATTCCGCTTCTGCAGGAGAATGTGATGCCGTGGGTCTCGTTGGTGTGCTTGAAACGGACAGCCTCCATAGCGGCGCGGTCAACATCCCACCACAGTTTTGTGATGTTGGGATTGGCCTGTCTCCAGGCATCCACCAGCGGTGGCAGTTCCTCTTCGGAAAGCCCCATCTCCAAAGCGCCCATAGCTTTCAAAGCACCAACAGATCCACCGTAGCCGAGAGCCAATTCTGCGATTTTGCCTTTTTGCCGAAGATGTCCGTTGATGCCGTGCTTTTCCACGGGAACACCGAACATCTGTGAAGCAGAGGCGCAGTAGATATCCTTGCCCTCCGCAAAAACCTTCTGCCGCCATTCTTCTCCGGCAAGCCATGCAATGACACGGGCTTCGATGGCGGAAAAGTCGGCAACGATGAACTTGCGGTCGCTCTGGGGAACGAATGCGGTGCGGATCAGCTGGGATAAAGTATCCGGCACGTCTTCGTAGAGCATTTCCACACCTTCAAAGTCACCGCAGCGGACAAGACCACGGGCTTCGGCCAAGTCCTCCAAGTGGTTCTGGGGCAGATTCTGCATTTGAATGATGCGACCTGCCCACCTTCCTGTGCGATTGGCACCATAGAATTGAAACATACCCCTTGCACGGCCATCGGTACAGACTGCGGTCTCCATTGCCTGGTATTTCTTTACCGAGGACTTGGCAAGCTGCTGTCGGAGAGTCAGCACCGTCTGCAATTCCGGCGGAGCGGTCTTCAGCATTTCAGCTACAGCCTTTTTGCCGAGGGTGTCGGTTTCCATGCCGTTGAGGGAAAGCCAGCCCTTCATCTGCTGCACAGAGTTAGGATTTTCCAAAGCGGTCAGATCCTTCATAGCCTGGGTCAGTTCGGAGCGGGAGCGCCCGTCCATCTGAATAGCCTGTCGCACCAGTTCCATATCCAGAGCAACACCACGGTCATTGATTTCCTGGTCGATGTGGTATTCGTCCCACACGCTGTCTGGCACGGGATACTTTGTAAGCCGAGCCTGGATGGACATTTCGGTCTCTACATCGCGGATGTTGTACTTTTTGAAAGCCAACCACTTATCCGGGGCATGAGCAGGAAGGTTGCGGGTACGCTGTCCGTTGGTTTTGGTCGGCGCACAGGGCTGACAGAAATATTTGATGAGTTCCTTGCCTTCGGTCAGCTTCTGCTTTTCAAGACCAAGCACAGCACCTACACCCTCCAGAGAAAGAGGCAAACCCATAGTGGCAGCCCAGATCATGGAACAGCGCCAGGATTCTGGGGTAAGGTAATCTCCGGTGGGATACCCCAAATGACGGGACAGGCAGATGCGTTCAAAGGTGGCATTGAACGCCCATTTGTTGACGGTCTCGTCCGTAAGGGCGGCAATCACATCCGCAGGGATGGTTTCGCCACAGGCAAGGTCAACGATCTGAACGGGAGCGCCGTCAATGCTGTAGGAAAACAGCAGAATTTCAAAAACGGGCGACTCCACATAGCGGTACACGCCACACTTGGCAAGGTTCTGATCGCTGTAGGTTTCAATATCGATTGATAGTGTTTTCATATATTTCAGCGTCCTCCGCTAAATATTGCTTCATTCCGTCATGTGCGGCTCTGATTTTGTTGGCTCGACCCTCAAGATGCTTAATGGTATCCCGTACATCAGCTGCACTTGTTGAATAAAAGTATCCTTGGCTGCAGGAGCAGATAGGGACGCCGAGGCATCTGAGTTCGTTAACCATATGGCGGATCTCAATGCCTTTACAGTGGAAGATACCTTCGAGTGCCTTGCTTTTGATGGCATTTTCTCTGCCTGTATGTTCGTTTTTCAGATATTTTTCAAAGGTCATTATTTTTCTCCTTTCGCATACCCCAACAGGGCGGCAGATTGCTCTACCGCCCCAGGGGCATGGTGCTTATTTGTCGGGGTTGGCTTTCTTTTCCTTACGCTTACGGATTTTGTCCTTCACCCAGGACACCGCAGATGCGATGAGGAAGATGATTTCTGCGACAACCACACCAGTCATTGCACCAAAGCAGGTGTAGAGCATCAGTTCCTGAAATTCAGTCATGGCGCACCTCCATTAGTTAAGGAAGTCATCTTCGGCATCGGTTGCGAAGTCGGACTCAGCACTTGCCTTGCCGCCGAGAGGCTCACCGGCACGGATGAGCTGCAAATTATTCAGACCGCAGGCGATACCCTTGTTGCCGTTGGAGTTGAAGGCATAGAAGTTGATGCTGGCACGGCCGTACACGCCGGAGTAGACCTCGGAGCGGGTCAGCACGGGATTGCGGTCAGCGTCAACGATGCCGGGAGCGGTAGCGGAGTTGGCATTGACGAAGTATGCGTTGGCATAGGCGGGGTCATCGGGTCTCTCGACATCGCCGTCGCGCAGGGGGTTCTTAATGGCAGCGAGAGGAGGAGCGGAACGACCGTTGCCCTTCAGCTTGGCCTGACCTTCCTGGTAGGCAGCCTCGATAGCCGCCTTGATCTTCGCGACCGTCTTGGTGTCGGACTTGGGGATGATGAGGCTGACGCTGTACTTGGCTGCGCCGCCGTTGATGGACTTAGGCTCCCAGACGTTGGCATAAGACCAACGGGTGTCGGGACCGGTGATGACCTTCATGGGATTGGTAACTCTGTTTACATTGTTAGACATATTAAAATTCCTCCACAAAATCGTTTTTGGCTGTGTTCATTGCCGGACGTTTGTCACTCTCCGGCACGAGCGTCGGTTTACCTTGCGGTTTTTCAATATAGGGAGCGAGAAGTTCCTCAAAGCGGGTCTTACCCAGCAGTTTCTGCATGGCGGTGACACCGAGGACTTTTCGTTCATAGGGGTCATAGCCTGCGCCCTCTACGGTGGCGGCTACAGCGGCCTCACTGGTGTACTTGCGGTTGGAACGGCCCTCGACCAGTTTCCAGCCGGTCCATTCCTTACCGCTGATGGCTTGCTGAAGAGCATATTCCTTCACATCAGAAGCCCAGGCGGTCAGAGCATCGACCTTGCCGAGGATGTCGGCAATCTCCTCATCATCAAGGAGTGCGGGAGACTGGAATTCGTACCGGGCAAGAGCCAGGTTCGCTTCGGCGCGTTCTCTGCATTCGGCTTTTGCCTTGCAGAACCGGCACCACTCACCGCAGCTGAAGGAGCCTTGACCTTCGTATGCCAGCTGTGCCTTTTCGGTCAGTTCGGTGTCAGCCCACTCATAAAGGTCGGTCTTATCCATCATGGAACTGACCACATTGGATTTGCGGGGCTGGAAGATATGGACGCAGACCCTGTCGATGTCATAGATGCCATCGAAGATCTCCAAAGCACCCAAGGAGTAAAGGGAGAGCTGTGTGTTGCCCTCGGCGCTGACCTCCACACCCTTGCCGTGCTTGTAGTCCACGATATTGAGGACACCATCGGCAATGAGGATGCAATCGGCTGTACCGAAGCCCTCCTGAACCCAACGGGAGAAGTCCACCCTCTGTTCAATCATGACCACAGGGTCGGAGCAGGTCAGCTTTGCGGTTTCCAGAAGCTCCACCACATAGGCGGCATACCCGGCGGCGCATTCTTCCATCTCTTCGTTGTACCAGGACAGGTTCTCAATGGGGTCTTCCGCAGGAATGCCCAGAGCCTGTTTCAGTCGGTACTCGCAGAGGGTGTGGGCATCGGTGCCCTCGGCGGCATAGTCACTGCCTTTATCCTCGTAGGCTTCGCAGAGCCTTGCGGAGGGCGGGCAGTTAATCCACCGTTCGGACGAGGATGCCGAAAGGACTGCGTGTTTAGCCATCGCCCAGCACCTCCGCATCGGCAACGAGCGCCTTATAGTGGACGGGGTCGATGCCGGACAACTTGGCTGCGCCGTACTTCTGGAGCAGAGTGCGGATCTCGGCGGTGAAGCCCATACGGGACTTGTCCGCAAGAACGGCTCTGACTTGTTCCAGGGTCAGCTGGGGTTCGGGAGGAGAAACAGGTTCGCTTTCCTGAGTTTCATCCACAGCGGTTGTTGTGCTGAACCTCTCAGCCAGCCAGTTGGCAACATCTGTAATAGTTGCAGCAGCATTGCGCAGTTCTTCGATGACTGCAGCCATATCGCTCATTTTGCTCATTCTGTTTTCCTCCTTCCTTGGTTTGGCTCTGCTGGCTGACGGCTGCGATATTCCGTGCCAGTCTGCGGGACACCACACTGATGGCGGTAAGGACTTCCACGATATCCTCGTCCGCTGCGGTGCCGGGGTAGTTCTTTGCGGTGTTACTCATCGGCGTTTCCTCCTTTCCCAAGGCGTCTTGTGTTGCCTTTCATCGATCCATCTGGACAGGAAAGGAGGAAATGGCCGAAAGAGAAATAATATTTTTTAGAAATTTTCGCGGATGCGCTTCAACAGCTGATTCTTCTTATACACAAAGGTGTTTCGAGGCATATTCAGCTTTTCGGCACCGGCGCGCTCGGACAGCCCGTCTGCCAGAACCATAAGAATCTGATAGCTTTCCGGGTCGGAGTCACGCAGTTCGGAAAGAAGCTGGTTCAAGATCATGCTGTCGATGCTGATTTCTGTGGTCATGGCCTCATCGGCAAGAAAACTGTTCTTTGCGCCATTGTTGCGTACAATCTCAATTTCGTTGTCTATGGAGAGGTGCTGAACAGCATCTTTGGGAATGCAGCGGTACTCGCATTCTTCGCACAAGCCATCGCATTTGTAGCTTTTCTTATACGGAATGCAGCAAGCGTCGGCTCTCTGTTTGGCTTTGCGGATCGTGCCGATGAAGCGTTCACAATTCTGTTTTTCCTCCGAGGTGACTTCGATCCACTTGCGGAGGGGGCGATAGTAGATCTGCGGGGCGTTCTGATTGTCATTGATTTGCATAAAAAAGTCCTCCGATTTTCGATTTCTCGAAACGGAGGACTCTGGGTGCTGCCGAAAAATGAGTATAGGAAACCGACCGCAGTCCTAACGGAGTTCTCCGTTTCGGATTGCAGCAAACCCGCTCAAAAGGCAGCTACAGTATTAAATTATCTGCACCTGCCTGTTGAGCCGTCAGGGATCAGCTGACGCAGATTGATGCAGCGAGCAGTTTCTGTCTTACTCAGGACGGTTTGGTGAAGCCTTATCTCAAGTCGGCTTCAATCGCGTACAATTCGCTAAATACATCCGGGAGATGAATCGGATTCAAATCCCAAACGCCGTGAGCGCCGTACTTTTTGAAAACTGAGTCAACCACTGCCGAACCCAATTGGTTGCTGATTGCAGCGGCGCTGTTTTCAATGTTGATAATCCAGTTTTTACGTTCAGTCTTTGTCACTGCTTGTCCCTCCTTATCGCATCAGCATCCCAATCCAGAAAGGCACTGTCATTTTTGCATTCATCTTACACTGGAATATTCATGGCCGGTGAATTACAAGATGGTGTGGCGGAATTCTTCACTTAAAGTGAGTTTTTGTGGGTTAATGACTCCTTTTGCCTTGAAATATTGATTTTTTCACAAATCCGTGATATAATAGATCATCAAGACTGTTTCGGTCGGTTTTGTGAAGCCTTGAGAACTTCTCCGAGAACCATTCCGTAGGCATTTCCCACCTGCCACTTATATGGTACTTGGGCAAATTTCCGGGCGGAAGATAGCAAAGCGGAGGTTCGGATGGTTCTTTGGTTCTTTTTCGTGGTTCTTTTTGAAAAGGCGGTGAATGGATGGCAACGATGACTTTTTCTGAGTTTTGCGGTGTTGGTCAGCCGACGTGGTTCGGTTGTTCGTCGCAGGCACAATATCTAAAGGGATTGTTCAAGGCTGCAGGAATCACACGTGATTACTCTGATGATTATTTGAAGGCAGTGTATGGAGGTGTTTCCAAAAAACTGAATTCGAATATGAAAAAGCATTTTCCCAAGCCGGTAGATGAGGCCAGAATTGCGCAGTACTATGAGGAGCATATCGCTTCGGATTCTGTAGATGCGTTGATAGATGCCTTTGCTGTTCCGGCGAACTTAGAGCGAAAAAAAAGCTTTCTTTGCACGGCTCTTGCACGCCAGGTTGCAGCTTTCATTAACAGCAAAGATGAAAATGTGGAATGTGTCATTCCAGAAGCCTACGAAAATGCAATCGTTTTGGATGCCACCAGCCACTATGAAATAACCAAGCGGTTGTATGATGGTGATGATTTGTATGTTGAACAGCAGGACAGAAACCATGATGTGAATTGCTATCAGGTGTTCCAACATCAATGGAGCATACAGAACCGTGGTCGATGTGTTTGGAGCGGCAGAAAGCTGGTATGCGTAAACCCAAATGGCATCAAACCACAACTCGCAACAACCGTGATAGATATACCGGAAACAAAACCGTATGAGTATATAAAAATAGCCACGGAAGCGAACTCCCGTGGCATTGAAGGCTCATACTCCTGTGTGTGGGAAATGCAAGATTCCGAAGGAAATAATTGTTTTCCGGATAGCAGGATGGTTTTTGATTTTACTATTAATGTTAGATTCAATATTTTAGTCAGGAGGAAGACAAGTGACTGATAACAACATGATTATTGAAAAGTGGTCTACTTTAAAAGAAGTGCAGGAATATTTGGGTGTCGGCAGAGAGACGATTCTGCAATGGATAGCCAAACGCAATATGCCCGCTTACAAGGTCGGTCGCCTGTGGAAATTTAAGTTGTCCGAAGTGGATGCCTGGATTCGTTCCGGCGGTGCTGCCGATGACAACAGCAAAGAAGATGAAGAATAAGTCCCGATGGTGGACTGTGTATTATAGATCGATGAATTAACCCAAGGAAGGAAAACGAATATGGACAATCAGGTGCATAATCAAATAGTTAGTTTTATATGGGGTATTGCGGACGACTGCCTGCGTGATATTTATGTGCGCGGTAAGTACCGTGATGTTATTCTGCCCATGACCGTCATCCGCCGTTTGGATGCAATGCTTGAAGACAGCAAACCCGCCGTTCTCGAAATGAAAATAAGACTGGATGCAGCCGGAATTGATAACCAGTGGCCCGCACTCTGCAATGCTGCAGGACAGGCTTTCTGCAATGCGTCTCCGTTCCTGCTCAAGGATCTGACCAGCCGTGCAAAGAAGCAAACGCTGAAGGCTGACTTTGAAGCCTATCTCGATGGATTTTCTCCCAATGTCCAGGAAATCCTGGAAAAGTTCAAATTCCGTAACCAAATCCAGACGATGATCGATGCGGACATTCTTGGCAGTGTTATTGAAAAGTTTATCTCTTCGGACATCAATCTCAGTCCCGCACCTGTTTACAAGGATGATGCGAAAACTATCCTCAGACATCCTGGTCTGGATAATCACGGCATGGGTACGATTTTTGAGGAACTTATTCGTCTGTTTAATGAAGAGAACAATGAGGAAGCAGGCGAACACTGGACCCCTCGTGATGTCGTGGAACTGATGGCAGATCTTGTTTTTATGCCTGTTGCTGATCAAATCAAGGATGCCACCTACTCCTGTTATGACGGAGCCTGCGGAACCGGCGGTATGTTAACTGTCGCACAGGAACGCCTACTGACACTGGCAGCTCGCCGGGGAAAGAAGGTTTCTATCCATCTGTTTGGACAGGAAGTTCAGCCTGAAACATATGCTATTTGCAAAGCAGATATGTTGCTCAAGGGCGAAGGTGAACAGGCTGAACATATCAGTTATGGATCTACACTTTCTATGGACGGCAATGCCTCCCGGCAGTTTGATTTTATGCTTTCTAATCCTCCCTACGGTAAGAGTTGGAAAACAGATGCGGAAAAGATGGGTGGCAAAAAAGAAATCATGGATAGTCGTTTCAATGCCTATCTCGATGGCGGCGAACAGCTGGCTATGATCCCCAGAACAAGTGATGGTCAGCTTCTGTTCCTGCTGAACAATGTCGCAAAAATGAAAAAGGATTCGCCTCTTGGCAGCCGTATTGTCGAGGTTCATAACGGATCATCTCTGTTTACCGGTGATGCAGGCAGCGGTGAGAGTAATGCACGGAGATACGTAATTGAACATGATCTCGTAGAAGCAATCATTTCTTTGCCCGGAAATATGTTTTACAACACCCCGCTGGTGACATATATTTGGATTTTGTCAAACAAGAAAGAGGATAGGCGTAAAGGAAAAATCCAGCTGATTGATGCAACCGCCATGAAATCTCCGCTTCGCAAAAATATGGGCAAGAAAAATTGTGAGTTTACACCTGACATCTGCAAGGAAATCGTGCGTATCTTCCTGGAGATGGAGGAAAGCGAAGTAAGTCAGATTTTTGCAAACGAGGAATTTGGCTATTGGAGTGTCACCGTCGAAAGGCCGCTCCGGTTGAGAGTGTTCCCGGATCGTGAAATTCCGGCAAGCATTTTCAAAACAACTGCTGAGTTTGAGTCTGTGAAAAAGGCAATCGCATCAGCAGGAAAAACAGCCCCAATAGATGATTGGGATGCTTTTGCCAAAGCAACAAAGTTGAAAATTGGAATCCTAAAGAAAATCCGTCCGTACATCACAGAAAAGGATGCTGCAGCACAGCCTATTGCTGGTGAGCCGGATGCCGATTTAAGAGACACAGAGTTGGTTCCGTTTACCTACCCTGGCGGGATAGAAGCCTTCCTGGACAACGAGGTGCGTACTTACGCTCCCGATGTTTATGTGGATGAAAAGAAAACGCAAATTGGCTACGAAATCAATTTTGCCAAGTATTTTTATAAGCCCGCTATGTTGCCGCAAATGCACGAGATACTTCAGCAACTCCAGCTGCTTGAGGGTGAGACGGATGGGTTGATGAGCGAGATAGTAGGAGGATTGCCAGATGCCCACTAACTTATTTAATCCGGCGGACAGGCGTAAATACCCCGCAAGATGGCCTATGCGGAGAGGCAAGCAGCTATTCGAAGTTGTGGACAATCGATCCGAAGATGGTACTGAGGAACTTCTGTCGGTATCGCATATAACAGGAATTACGCCTCGCAGTCAGAAAAATGTAACCATGTTCAAATCCGAGTCTTTGGTAGGATATAAGCGATGTGAGGTTGGCGATATCGCTGCAAATACCATGTGGACATGGCAAGGCGCTATAGGCGTTTCGGATTATGCAGGTGTTGTTAGTCCTGCGTATAATGTTTACCGCCAGAGAGAGTCTACATATAACCCCCGATATCTTGACTTTTTGCTGCGTGAGAAAAATTTGGTGGCAGTATATCATTCGCTGTCGACTGGTATTCGCCCTTCACGGCTAAGGCTGTATCCGGATGTTTTTCTGACTGTCTATTTTCCCGTCCCATCTATGGAGGAACAGGAAAAAATGGTACACTTCTTGGATTGGAAGGTATCGAAAATCAATGCATTAATCAACATAAAGAAAAAGCAATTGTCGTTGTTGAAAATGCGTAAAATCGGCATTATTAATAATGCATTGAACACTGGGATTGCTGGCTCTAAGTTAAAAGACAGCACCATATATGGTCTTACGCAGATTCCGGAAACATGGATAGAGCGGCCCCTAAAATATTTTGTTACGAGCAATGATGAATCTTTAAGTGGGAAAACACCCGATGATTACGAGATTGATTACATTGATATCAGCACAACCGGGTTTAGATGTCTTAAAAAAGAACCACTTCATCTGTCTTTTGGCGAGGCACCATCCAGAGCGAGGCGTATCGTTCGTGAGGGAGATACTATTCTTTCGACGGTTCGTACTTACTTAAAGGCAGTGCTGTATATTGACGGAGATTTAGATGGTCATGTGGCTTCAACCGGCTTTTCTGTCTTGCGACCCAAAAAAGGGGTTTATTCCAAATTGCTTAGTTACGCACTGAGTTGCGATTACTTTATTGATTCCGTTATTCGGAACTCTGCGGGAACATCCTACCCCGCAATAACTGACAAGCGGTTACTTTCTCTAAAATTGGCCTTGCCGGCGTCCGAAGATGAGCAAAAGGACTTGTTTGAGTATATTACGCAGCTTACTGCAACTACAGACGATGCGATAGCCAGTCTGAATGCAGAGATTATTAGCCTGCAAAGCTTGAAAGAACGCTTGATTTCAGATGTAATTACCGGCAACATTGACACACGAAATGTTGAAGTGCCTGAGTATGAGTATGTAATGGAAACTTTAGATGCCGATGATGACATGGAATCGGATGATGAATTTACGGGAGAGGAGGAATAATCATGGCTTTTACGAACACAAAAGAAAGCGGCCTTGAAGCCCTTATCGTAAGGTGGCTCGTTGACCACAATGGTTACGAAGAAGGCAACAATGCCGACTATAACAAAGAATATGCCATTGACGAAACCCGCCTGTTCCGATTCTTACAGGACACGCAACCGGATCAGATGGACAAGTTGGGTGTGTTCAAATCTGAGCAGAAAAAGCGTCAATTCCTCAACCGTCTCCAGGGTGAACTTGCCAAGCGCGGTATCATTGATGTCCTGCGTAACGGCATCAAGGTGTACCCGGTAGACCTCATCATGTTCTATCTAACACCGACCGAAAACAATGTCAAAGCACGGGAGATGTTTGAGAAGAATATCTTCAGCGTGACCCGTCAGCTTCGCTATTCCCAGGATGCAGGAAAGCTGGCGCTGGATATGTGCTTGTTTATCAACGGTCTGCCAGTCATCACATTTGAACTGAAGAATCAGCTTACAAAGCAGAATGTGGACGATGCTGTTCAGCAGTATAAGGATGACCGCGATCCCCGCGAAGTGCTGTTCTCCTTCAAACGCTGTATGGTGCATTTTGCTGTCGATGACGCCCGCATCAAATTCTGCACCAAGCTGTCCGGCAAAGATAGCTGGTTCCTGCCTTTTGACAAGGGCTATAACGATGGTGCCGGCAACCCTCCGAACCCGGATGGCATTATGACAGACTATTTGTGGAAGGACATTCTGACCAAAGCAAAACTGGCACGTATCATCGAAAACTATGCCCAGGTCATTGAGGAAACCGACCCGGAAACCAAGAAAAAGTCCATCAAGCAGGTGTTCCCAAGATACCATCAGCTTGATGTGGTCGAGAGTCTGCTTGCGGATGTCAAGGCAAACGGTGTCGGCAAAAAGTATCTGATTCAGCATAGTGCAGGCAGCGGCAAGTCCAATTCCATCGCATGGTTGGCACATCAGCTGATTGGTCTTGAAAAAGACGGTCACCCGATGATTGATTCCGTTATTGTTGTCACCGACCGCCGAATTCTGGACAAGCAGATCCGTGATACCATCAAGCAGTTTATGCAGGTGGCTAACACCGTGGCATGGGCAGAACATTCCGGTGATCTCCGCAAGGCTATCACGGATGGCAAGCGTATCATCGTAACCACCATTGAAAAGTTCCCGTATGTCGTGCCGGAAATCGGTGCGGAGCATAAGGACAACCGCTTTGCCATTATCATCGATGAGGCACACTCCGGTCAAAGTGGACGCAACTCCGCACAGATGAACCTGGCTCTTTCCGGGTTGGCTTCTGATGACGAGATGGATAACGAGGATAAGATCAATGCCATGATGGAGGGACGCAGATTGCTGAACAATGCCAGCTACTTTGCGTTCACGGCAACTCCGAAGAATAAAACCTTGGAGACCTTCGGTCTCGCATATCAGGATGGGGATGAGATCAAGCATCGCCCGTTCCATGTGTACACCATGAAGCAGGCCATCCAGGAAGGCTTCATCCTTGATGTGCTACAGCACTATACCACCATCGACAGCTTCTACAAGCTGATGAAAACGGTCGAGGATGACCCTATGTTCGATAAGAAGCGGGCACAGAAGAAACTTCGCTCCTTTGTCGAAAGCAACGAGTACACTATTGCGAAGAAGGCTGCCATGATGGTCGACCACTTCCATGAGCAGGTTATTGCCAAGGCCAAAATCGGCGGACAGGCTCGTGCGATGGTTGTAACATCAAGTATCCCTCGCTGCATCGAGTATTATTACGCCATCAATAAATGTTTGGCTGACAGACACAGTCCCTACAAAACGATTGTGGCTTTCTCCGGTGAGCATAAATACCAAGGACAAGAGCCGGCGCTGACTTCTGCAGCTCTGAACGGATTCCCCGATGCAAAGATTCCGTCCACGCTGAAGTCTGATCCCTATCGTATTCTCATTGTTGCGGATATGTTCCAGACCGGCTTTGACGAGCCGTTACTGCATACCATGTATGTGGATAAGATGCTGTATGACATTAAGGCCGTGCAGACGCTGTCCAGACTGAACCGTTGCCATCCGAAAAAGCACGATACTTTCGTTTTGGACTTTGCCAATAAGCCTGAAATCATCCAGAGTTCTTTCTCCACATATTATCGTACCACATTGCTGTCCGGTGAAACTGACCCGAACAAACTGTACGATTTGATTGCGACGATGGAAGGGTACCAGGTGTATTCCCAGGAGCAAGCTGACAGGCTCGTTAATCTTTATCTCGATGGTGCAGATCGTGATAAGCTTGATCCGATTCTGGATGCGTGTGCAGCTCTGTACAAAATGCTCGATACCGAGGATCAGATAAAGTTTAAGAGTTCGGCAAAATCTTTTGTGCGAACTTATGGTTTCTTGGGCGCGATTCTTCCTTACGGTAACGCCGAATGGGAGAAGCTGTCCATCTTCCTGAACCTACTGATTCCGAAACTACCGTCTCCTCGCGAGGATGACCTGTCCCAGGGAATTTTGGATACCATTGACCTTGAGAGTTACCGTAACGAGGCTCGTGAGGCGGTTTCCATCAAACTGGAGGACGAGGATGCTGTTGTGCCTCCCGTTCCCGCAGGGAAGGCAGGTCATATCATTCAGCCGGAGATGGATCTATTGTCCGTTATCCTTACCGACTTCAACGATATGTTCGGAAATATCAACTGGAACGATGCGGATAATGTTCGCAGACAGATTCTCGAAATCCCTGCGATGGTATCCAAGGACGAGAAATATCAAAATGCCATGCGCAATTCTGATGAGCAGAGCGCTCGTTTGGAGAGTGAACGCGCGTTGCAGCAGGTCATTTTCGCAATCATGGCTGACAATATGGAATTGTTTAAGCAGTTTCAGGACAATCCTTCGTTTAAGAAATGGCTGTCCGACCTTGTATTTAATCTGACTTATAACAAGGAAGGAAAGCCATACGAAGCACCAAGTGATGGTGCATCTTCAAAATAGTAAGTAAATCCGTGATTTGTAATGGGCAGATTGGAGGAACCTGGTAATGAGCGAGTCTATTTCGTCAACAGTCAAACATACCGGATTGACTTTGGACAGCGTTTTTGTCGAAGTCCAGCATTCCGAGGGGCTCAGTCTGCCCAAAGCAAACCATATCAGATTTTTTCACACGACAATGCGTGGAAATAAGCTGACAACGGAGAACCTCCAGGTCTTTTTGCGCAGAAACCTTGCACGATACGTTTTTTCCAGAGCGCAGCTTGAGAATTATCGTGTGAATGATGACCTTGATTCGGCTGTGTCTGAGGCTATGCGTATCATGGCAGAAAACGGTGATTCATCTTCCGAAGGAACAGGAAATATGCTGGATGAAATCCTTGTATATGCTTTCCTTGAAGAAAAGCTGAAAGCCCCAAAACTTATGAGCAGAGTGGAACTGTACACGGAACTGGCGAAGTTCTGTAGCGAGTGTAAAGGAATACATCTTTTGTCACCAAGTGATCTGCCGGAAAATACAAAATTCCAAATGGTTTTCGGTGCCTCTAACATAGTTGATGATGTAAAAATTGCGATTGACCGCGCTTTTGAGACAATCGCAAAAATCAACGCTCATGAAAGCCGTGAGGTTCTTATGGTGCAAAAGACAGTATTGGATCAGTTCTTTAATCAGGACGAGGTAGATTTGCTGACGCAGGTTCTCATTCCACAGCCTGGTCAACCGGAATCCTATGATACAGCCTACGGTATTTTCTTAGGATACCAGCTGGGCTTGAATCCTGAAGGTCGTGGAGATGATTTTGAGGCACTTGCAGAACAGAAAATGCTCTGTGATATTAAGGAACACGCGGGATACATTGCAGAGAAGATTTCTGCTGCTGGTCTGACAGGCCATTCGTTCTATGTGTATGTTGTTCCGTTCAACGATGCTGAGCAAGAAAAAACGCAAATCATGGATGCAGTACTGAGAGGAGGGACCCCGATATGAGTCAGTCTGAAAAGGTGCGCCTCGGAGATGTCCTTTTCCAAGGTATTGATGAGAACGATTATCTGAACGAACTATATAAGAACATTCTCTACAATTACGCCATCACAATCTTGCAGATTACACATATAAAGCAGCTGCGTGGGATCAATGTTGATGATGCCCTGCGGTTTGCGGATCTGCTTTCCAAGTCTACTCATTTAGAAAAAGCTGATACGCATAAAATCTGGGCCCATGAGATTATTACCATGTTGCTTACTCTGTATCCTGATGATGAGGTCGTGAAATATTACGCTGGCTCTGTTTTGACAAGTACCGGAAATTTTATGGGTAGAAAACTGGTGCAGTCGCAATATGAAGAGCCAACCGCAATGGACGAATTGTTTTCTACGCTGAGCGACTTGTATCTTACCGTTCCTGCCGATCCGGAAAAGAAGTTCTTCCAACAGCAACGGAAAGTATACGAGTATCTGGATGATGGATGCTTCAGTTATTCGGCTCCAACCTCTATGGGCAAATCGTTCATAATGCGTATGTTCATCAAGGAGCAGATTTTAGCGGGTAAAAAGAAAAATTTTGCCCTTATTGTTCCAACGAAGGCGCTGATTAACGAAGTCAGAAGCGAAATTATCCAAAAGGATCTGCAGGATCTGTTGGACGGAAATCAGTATCATGTTGTTTCTTCTGCTAATGACATGGCGTTAGAGACACATCCCGACCATAATTTCATTTTGGTTCTCACTCCTGAAAGACTACTGTATTTACTCAACGATAAAGCAGATTTCGTACTGGATTACCTCTTTATAGATGAGGCTCATAAAATGACTGGGCGCAACAGCCGGGCTCCGTTTTACTATTCTGTTGTTGATGAATTGAGTAGGCGCGAAATAAAGCCACGCTTCATTTTTGCATCACCCAACATCCCCAATCCGCAGGAATATTTGAGCCTCCTTGCTTCCGGCGAATATGATAAGCAGAATGCAATTGCTTCTTCGTTTTCGCCTGTGGTTCAGTTCAAATTTCTGGTAAATCTGAAAACGAAGCAGATTTACATATATAATGACCACT
>ENA-UOOC01001080-UOOC01001080.1-human-gut-metagenome-genome-assembly--contig:-C48old-NODE-1080-length-24667-cov-4.137331_pt1 | contig 24667 bp, 22 predicted proteins | sample MGYA00242469_ERZ724016 | MGnify/ENA metagenome assembly ERZ724016 | reverse complement strand
GACAAGGTAAGCGCAGTTGGCGACAATCTGATAGCACGTATAAAGTCTTCAAAACAGTGATATAATAAAAAGCACGGCTTCCATATGAACAAACGTTCAGCAGGGGAGCCGTGTTTTTGTGTCTTTATCAGTCCAAATAATTAAAGATACCCTCTTCGCCTTACTTCTTCAAGAAGCTTGGGCTGAATGGCAGGGTATGTCCAAGTAAAGGCATGGTCTAAATCATCTGTAATCAGTATTTTTTCGATTTCGCTGTGAAGCTCTTTTTCAAAGGAAGCAATATCGGCGAAAAATATCATGCCAAAGCTTATATCATCGCTGTTTTTATTCACTTTTGTTTTGCCTTTTACAGAATACACGCATACGGGTGAAATATTAAAATCGACTGCACCCGTTTCCTCCATAAGCTCTCTTTTTGCAGTTTCGATTATAGTCTCACCGGGTTCTCGGTGCCCGCCGGGGATTTCATATGTATCTCTTTCATTATGCTTGCAAAATACAAATTTACCGTTTGTTTTTGATACGATAACCGCAAATTTCAAAAGTGTATCTTCAACATTATTGTAAAATTTGACTTCAATACTCTCCATATTTCTTCACTAACACCTCAATAAAATACAGCTCACAAATTAAAATCCGAATGCATTATATTGTGACAATCTCTTCATATTTAACCTTTATTTTTGTCTGCATCTGTATTGTCGGTCTTTTTATGAGATTGCCGCATATTCGCAAGGGGAGAGCTTTCAGCCGCTTTTCTACGGTCTTTATCCGATAAGTGCGTGTAAATTTCGGTAGTTGCAAGGTTGACGTGTCCTAAAATATCCTTAAGAACCATAACGTCCACATTGCCATATTCATACATCAAGGTGGCGCAGGTATGACGGAGCTTATGAACCGATATTCCCAGATTTCCAAGCCCAGCACGCTTCAGCTGATCATCAACGATCCGCTGAATCCTTCTTGTAGATAGCCTTGTCAGATTGTTTGCGTGAGATGAAAGAAAGATGGCGTTTGTTTCTACCGTTGACTTTGGTCTGACCTTTATATACGCATCAAGAGCCTCAATGCAAGCCTGATTCAGATAGACGATTCGTTCCTTCTGACCTTTACCAAAAAGCCACAGAGTCGCACCGGATTTTGACTTTGCATAGTCGTTTAAGTTAAGCCCTGCAAGCTCGCTTAAACGCATACCGCAGTTAAGGAAAAGCGTTATTATGCAGTAATCACGCTCCTGATTTCTGCTATCAATATTTTCCAATAGCTCCTGTGACTGTTCAAGCTCGAGAAACTTCGGAAGCCGCTTTGCAGGCTTTGGATGTTCGAGATGCTCCAATGGGTTATTATTGAGAACCATCGACTTATTGTGAAGATAGTCGAAAAATCGCCGAAGTGAAGAGGTTTTTCTTGAACGCGCTGCATTTGAATTTTTGCGAACATCATTAAGATAGCTCATGTATTCATAGGCGTCATTAAGTGAGAACTGCTTGATGTAGTCCAGCGGAACATCTGCAATAGTGATTTGATTGAAGTTTGCATCTTCGGAAACGTCTTCATGTATAATCTTAAGATAACGCAGAAAGACCCGCAGGTCGGTGTAGTAAGCTTCTTCGGTGCGCTCGGTGTGGTTTCGCACAACACGGACATAGCGAAGAAAATCCTTTAAGTATTCGGGACAATCGTTAATGTATTCCTGACGCATAATAAACACCTTTATTAATAGATTCTGTGACGATGGTTGATATGTTGAATTTTTGGCGAATGAGCACTATGATGAGCATTATGGGGGATTGCGAAAAATATATATGCTAATGTACGCTAAATAAAAATTTAGCGTACATTAGGGCGGAGGCTTTGAAGCGTTTTATGGTAAGACCCTTCTAAAAGTTGTTTTATGGTAAGACCCTTCTAAAAGTTTATTTCAGCTCAATAATAGTCACGCCGTCTTCGCCTTCACCGTACAATCCTTTGCGCATTGATTCAACCGACGGATGCTTTCTAAGATGATTTCTGACGGCAGTTTTTAAAGCACCTGTGCCTTTGCCGTGAATTATCGTGCAGGATTTATTGCCGCTCATAATAGCTCTGTCAATGAACGAATCAAGCTCATAGATTCCTTCGTCGACTGTGTAGCCTCTGATATCCAGTTCAAGCTCGGCTCGGCGCGTCGCGCGGCTTTCAACGCCTTTGGTGCTGACATTACCTTTAGGCTGCTTTTTCTGAATCTTTGCATTGTTAAAGGTCACGTTCTTTTCAACAAGTCTCAGCTTTGAAACATGAACCTTTGTCTTCATTATTCCTACCTGAACCATGCAGTTGCCCTGAACGTCCGGCGGAGATATCAAAATGCCTGTCTTGTTGCCGTCCTTGATTATAACGTCGTCGCCTTTTTTTAGCGGTCTTGGCAGAACGTATGTTTGTTCTTCATATTCGCCAAGCTTGGCAGCTTCGTCGTATAGTCCATTGATATCCGATTTGAACCGTTGTTTCTGTTCAGAAACAAGCTTTGAAAAATCTTCCTTATCTTTTGATCTTTTCAGCTCTTCAAGCTCGTCCATCAGACGGATGGAACGCATATTAACGAGCTCTATGATTTCGCGTGCTTCCCTCTTGGCTTTATCAAGCTCCTTATCCTTTTCACTTATCAGACGGTTCTTTTCTTCTTCAAGCTCGTTTTTAATAGCTTCAGCCTTGCGCTTATACTCTTCATATAACCGTGAGTTGTCTTCAAGCTCTCTGCGCGCCGCTTCAAGCTTTTGTATGACATCTTCAAACCGCTGAGATTCTGAACTCAGCATACCTTGCGCGCGCTCTATTATCCTATCAGATATACCAAGGCGCTTGGATATTGCAAAGGCGTTGGACTTTCCGGGTGAGCCTATAATAAGCCTATATGTGGGCTGTAGAGTTTTAATATCGAACTCGCATGAGGCATTCTCAACGCCGTCGGTTTCCAAAGCAAAAATCTTAAGCTCTTGATAGTGAGTAGTCGTTACAAGCTTTGCACCGGTTTTCTGGATGTGTTCTATTATAGAGACAGCTAAAGCCGCGCCCTCAACAGGGTCAGTTCCGGAGCCAAGCTCGTCGATAAGAACAAGCGATTTATAGTTGACAGTATTCAGGATATTTACAATATTGGTCATATGTGAAGAGAATGTCGAAAGGCTTTCCTCGATGGACTGCTTATCGCCGATATCGACTAAGATATCCTCAAAAACAGTTATCTTGCTGCCGTCGGACACCGGTATCAGCAAGCCACACATCGTCATAAGCGTAAGCAGACCGACAGTTTTTAATATGACAGTTTTACCGCCGGTGTTCGGACCGGTTATTATCAAAGCGTCATAAGAGGTGCCGATAGCAAAGTCAATCGGAACTACTGTATTCTTATCAATAAGTGGGTGTCTTGCTTTTTTCAGGATGATTTCGCCGTCGTCGGATATTTCCGGCTTCGCAGCTGTCATTTTAGCTCCCAGGTTTGCTTTAGCAAAATATAAATTAAGAGCGACCGCTGCGTCGTAGTCAGAGGCAAGCTTATCTCCAAATTCTGCGCAGTCTGCCGAAAGCTCGCGGATGATTCGCTGAATTTCTTCCTGTTCCCTGCCCTTTAGTATACGTATTTCGTTGTTTGCTTCAACTACAGCCATAGGCTCTATAAAATAGGTCTGACCGCTTGCGGAAGTATCATGGACAAGTCCGGGGACGTTGTTTTTATGCTCCGATTTTACCGGAAGAACATATCTGCCGTCGCGCATGGTTACAAGCGAATCCTGCAAATACGTTTGGGTGTCGGAAGACTTTATCATTTTATCCAAGGTGTCTCTGATTTTCGAGCCTGCCTGAACAAGCTTTCGTCTGATAGAAGCAAGCTCCGGACTTGCATTGTCCGAAAGCTCGTCCTCGCTTACTACGGCGTTCATGATTTTATTGGAAAGCCACTTGTTGTCAAACAGGCATTCAAACAGATAATCAAGCTTAAATTCCTCATTCTGAAACTGCTTGCGCCACGAAAGCAGAGCTTCGGTTTGAGAAAGCATTCGTGCAACGTCCAAAAGATCGCGCAGACTAAGCTCTGAGCCGCTTTGTGCGCGGCGCGCTATTGTTTTGGCGTTTGGAAAGTTGAAAAAGCTCGGCGAACCGAACCGCACACAAGCGTTATAAGCGTCAAAGGTTTTGTCAACCTCCGTTCTGACGGTTGCTATGTCGTTATCAGGCTCTATTTCAAGAGCCGCTTTTTTTGAAGCTTCATTTGAGCATTGCTCAGCCAAAAGCTCCAATATCTTATGTAATTCAAGTGTATAATATTGTTCTTTCATGTTTATTTACCATTATTCGTTATAGATTTATAAAAGTCAAGTGTTGAAAAACGTTTGTCAAGCTGAATTGCAGCATATCTTTCGGTTATGTTGGAAAGATACGGCATATACACGTCGGATATTTTAAAGCTGAATATTTTCGACATATCCGAAAGAGCTATATACCTTATAGCGTGCAGAAGAGTCATGTCAACGATCTCGCAGACGGATAGATCACGCGCGCCGCAGCAGTTTTCGCAATACAATCTTCCTTCTGAGAGGTCAAACTGCATCTGGTCAGCCTCATATTTGTAGCACTTGCAGCAGCCGATAAGGTTTGGCACAAGACCGATTTCGCTTAAAAGCCTAAGCTCAAAGATGCTTTTCAGCATAGCTTCGTTTCTTTTGCCGTCTTCAAGAAAATGCAGTGTGTTCAGCATAAGCCGCAGAACCTCATAATTTGGCTGATTTTTGACGCAGGTGAATAGTATCATCTCGCAAAAATAGCTTGCAAGTGCAAATCTGCCCATATCAAGCCTTACGTTGTAAAACAGCCTTATAGGTTCACCGCTGTTTAAAATGTAATAGTTCCTGCCTTCGGTCAGACTGAGCGTGCTGTAGGCAAAGGTCTGAGAAATAGCGGCGTTTTTGGCGTTGGCTTTTTTAACGCCCTTAGCGCACACCTCAACAAGACCGTTAGTATCAGTTAAAACAGACAGGATCTTATCATTATCCCCTGACTGCCGTTCTCTTATCACCAGACCTTTTACTGTCAGCATAGTTTTGTCCGCCTTGTTTTCTTTTATATTCAAGATAATCTCTGATTTTTCCGGATAAATAGAATTTTGACCACAGTTCGTCCATATAGTTTTGACCGAGCCTTTCTTCACATAGTGTCCGAAAGCCAAAAAGCTTCCTTTAACATTATGTTCTGCCGGCAGGCAAAAAATATAAGTGGAAAAATCAGTCGTTAGCCAGTCCGAAATTCTTGATAAGTCCTTCCCTATTTCGCCAGCCCTCTTTAACCTTTACCCAAAGCTGGAGATTGGTTTTTATCATAAAGAAGTTTTCAAGATCCTCCCTTGCAAGCTGACCGACGCGCTTCAGCATTGCCCCACCTTTGCCGATAACTATGCCCTTATGAGACTCCTTTTCGCAATATATAACCGCTCCGATATCCATAATACCTTCGCCGTATTTATTGTCATGCTCACTGACAGTCTCAACATCAACCGCTATGCCATGAGGAACCTCCGCGGATAACAGCTCCAAAAGCTTCTCACGGATAATTTCGGATATGATTACCCTTTCAGGCTGGTCGGTAAACTTGTCATCGGGAAAATAGTGTGGTCCTTCCGAAGCATAGTCCTTTACGGTTTCCAAGATAATATCCAAGCCGTCGCGATTGGCGGCGCTTATGGGTATTACCGACTTAAAATCATAAATAGAGGAATATTCGGCTATAACAGGTATAAGCTTTTCCTTATCCTCAAACAAATCAATCTTATTTATGATAAGCACAACAGGCACTTTTGAAGCCTTCAGCGAAGCCAAAAGCGTTTTTTCAGCCTCTCCCGGCTTCTTTTCTGCGTCAACAACCAGCAGCGCACAGTCTACAGAGCTTACAGAGTTGTTTATAGCGTTTATCATATGCTCGGAAAGCTTGTCCCTTGAGCGGTGCATACCGGGCGTATCTATAAACACATACTGTGTTTCGCCCCGAGTAAGAACTCCGGTAATCTTGGTTCTGGTTGTCTGAGGCTTTGAGCTTACCGCGGCTATCTTTTCGCCGATAAGAGCGTTTAAAAGCGAGGATTTTCCCACGTTCGGTCTGCCAACGATAGTTATAAATGCGTTTTTAGTCATATATATGACCGTTCCTTTCATCCTTTCACTCAGGACTTAAATTTGTTTATTGCAAGCGCCGACTTTCAGACTTTTTCGCCCTCGGTAAGTCCAAGGTTAGATATTATTAGCCTTTCCATTCTTCTCATTTCCTTGGTTTGCTCACTTTCCTCATCCGGATGGTCGTATCCCAGAAGATGGAGCATTGAATGTACCACCAAAAACGCTATTTCACGCTGAGTGGAGTGACCTATTTCCTCAGCCTGCTTTGAAGCACGCTCGGTTGAGATTATGATATCACCCAGCGCGTAGCAATCTGAATCGGGATCGAGGTCGTATTCGCGGTTATCTGCAAGTGGGAAGGACAAAACGTCGGTAGGAGCGTCGATGTTGCGAAACTCCCTGTTGATTTCCTGAATCCTTGCGTTATCGACAAACGACACGCTGATTTCACTATTTTCGTCAAAGTCGGCGTCTATAAGCGCACGCTTGCAACAGGAACGCAAAAGCTTTTTAAAATCCGTTGTTATCTCAATCAGATTCTGCTCGTTGTTAAATGCTACTCTAAGCCTTTTCATGATGTCTTCTTATCCTTTCGTTATTGTAAACCTCATAAGCTTTAACTATGTCCTGAACAAGCCTATGCCTTACAACATCCTTTTCGGTAAAGTAATTTATACCTATATCCTTGATGTTTTTGAGAACCTTAACAGCTTCGATAAGCCCAGATTTTCTCGGATCGGGAAGGTCTATCTGCGTAACGTCGCCGGTGATGACCATTTTTGAATTGAAGCCAAGGCGGGTTAAGAACATTTTCATTTGCTCCGGCGAGGTGTTTTGGGCTTCATCCAGAATTACAAAGGCTTCGTCAAGCGTACGTCCTCTCATGTAGGCAAGCGGAGCAACCTCAATGCTTCCCCTTTCCTGATACTTTGCAAAGGACTCCGCTCCGAGCATCTCAAACAAAGCGTCATAAAGCGGTCTGAGATAAGGGTCAACCTTAGTCTGCAAATCGCCAGGAAGGAATCCAAGCTTTTCACCGGCTTCAACGGCAGGACGGGTTAGTATGATTTTGTTGATTTCGTGCGCCCTGAAAGCTCTTACCGCCATTGAAACCGCCAGAAACGTCTTACCGGTTCCCGCAGGTCCTACGCCAAAGGTTATCGTATTAGAACTTATCATGTCGATATACTTCTTCTGTCCCAGTGTTTTGGGCTTGATGATTTTACCGCCAGACGTGACGCATATTCCGCCGTCAGAAAGGTTGGCTATTTCATCTGGATCGGTCTCGCCTGCCATCGACAGAACATATCTTACCTGCTGCTGGGTTATATCGTCGCCGTTTTCTGCTATTTTCAAAAGTGAGGAAAGGCACTCATATGCCTTTTCAACGTCCGGTTGATTGCCGGTAATCTTGATATCCGCTCCCCTTGTTATAACCGTAACATTAAGGTCATCCTGAATAAGACGTATATTTTCGTCAAAGCTGCCGAACAGGTTAAGGATATGATTCATATTTGTCACAACCAAAGATTTTTCAGCCATATATTTTAAGTGTTCCTTTCTGAAATAATATTATTATCCGCATAAATTATATCAGATATTTATAAATAATTCAATAGTTTTGCCAGCAATATTGGCATTTATTCGGCAAAAACGGCAGCTTCTCAATTTAATTTGCCTTATCGTCTACAAAAATAGGACTTTCCGAGGCTATGTCTCCCTTCAGTAGATACTTTGCAGTAAGTCTTACGGTGTCGTCTATCACATCAATGCTAACATCCTTCTGCAAGATTTCCTGATCCGCTATGAGGTTTTTTTCGTAAATATCAAGCTTTCTTTGCAGTTCGGCTTCGGCAGATTCCGTTGTGAAAATCTTGTTTTTTTTAATTATTTCGGTATAGCCGTCAGTTCTGACACCTATCGGAAGCCGTAATCCAAAAAGCATTATGGGTGTGTAGTCGCTTGATATTCTTGCATTTTCACTTGGCTGTTTAAATCCCGGCAGAGGTATCTCATATTCAAAAAAGCAGAGACTTTTTTTGTAGACAGTCTCACCGTCCGTTTCTATCCTGTCATAGAGCTTTTGCTCAAAGGCTACAGTCTCCTCATATTCAGCTATAACCTTTGCGATAGAATGGCGGTAATATGCGTTGCCGTTTTTATTGTCAACAATGCCGCTTACAAGGATATCCCCTTTTTTAACGCCGCTGCCTATAAGCGATGTAAACTCCCCAACAAGAACGTCTGCGCTGACGATTCTTCCATCATGCGCGGCTACTATGTTGCATGGAATCCTGCCCTCCTCCGATTTAACCTTGTTAGTCGGCATACTTATATTAACAGTCACCACAGAGCCGCTGTGACCTATAGACGCCCACGAAACGTCCGGAGAAACTTCAAAAAGCCTTGTCTGAACTGCCAAAAAGTTTATGGAAGGAATATATCCTCCGGCTTTTATACCCTCCTGCTCAAGAATTTCTTTTACCGAGCTTTCTACCGCTTCGCTGTTTGCTCCGACTACGCGGACTTCCAAAACTATATTTGAAAGGAAAACGGAGACTACAATGCAGAATAAAATGCCGGCAAAAATTCCGAAACGACGGATATATTTTGCTATGAAGTAAATTATCCCTCTTTCGCATTCGACTGTAACCAAGCTTCCGCAGGAATCGCAGATGCTTTCCAGCTTTTTTCTGTACATAAAAGGAAGCGTAACAAAAACCGTTTCGCCCTCGGTGCGAAGCGTTATGACCTCCGGAATTTTTGATATTTCGCCTATCATCTTAGCGGAATCAAAGCCGTCTATTCTTGCGTCAAACGTGCCTATAGCCTTGTAGTAATTCATTCCTTAACAGCACCTCCGGAGATTATTTCGACTGATGTGATTTTCCCCTTTACAATGCAGGAGCTGTTCACATAGTTTTTCATCTTCAATCCGCTGCCCCAGATTACTATTTCTTTTCTTCCCGACTTTACGCGCGCCATTATCTCGTTGCATTCGTACACGTTTGATATATTTTCTACAAGCACCTCGCTGTCGCCGCAGACGGTAACATATGAATCATAGTATGTTAAGCTTTTAACCTTGTCAGATATCAGATCTTTAATATTCATTGATATAGCTGTCCCTTCAATATAAAGTCTTCAATCTAATTATACTGCGGTGTTTTTCTGCATAGAATTGTTTAAGAAAAAATAAAGGACATGAATATATATGAAAAATCTTTCCAAATACAACGAAGTGCTGTCTGAAGCCGCCGAGGGCGTTATAATATGCGCTTTTTTGGCACTATCCGTCATATATATAGACGATGTGAAGACTGCGGTCATAAAGGCTGTAAAGTCGTGTGCATTTACAATAGTGCCTTCACTGTTTGTAATGTGCGTTCTTTCGTCTGCCATTATGAGCAGCAGAGCGGTTAAGAAGGCGTTATCTGTTTTCAGGATAAATTCCTCGATATTAACTGCTTTTATCCTCGGAAATATCGGAGGATATCCAATAGGGACTAAAATACTAAAGGACATGGTTGACAAAAAGGAGCTTACAGCCCAAGAAGCCGAAAAAGCAGTCTGCTTTTGCTACGCCTCGGGACCTGCATTCTGCCTTGGAATTATCAGCGCATCGGTTTTTAAGAGCAGAATTTTAGGACTTGCATCGGTCGGTACGGTTTTCTTGGCTAATCTGTGCCTGTTTCTGTTCTATGCGAAAAGCTTCAGCCGCCGGAGCGGGCAGACAGATATGTCGAAGCGCTCATTTACGGACGTTATAACCTCCTCTGTCACTTCATCTTCATATGCAATGCTCTCCGTATGCTCGGCGATAGTATTTTTCTCCGCCATCATTGCAATAATAAACGCCATCTTACCGGCAACCGGCGACATGCACATACTTAATTCCATTCTTGTAATATCAAATGCAGCTTCATTGAAATGCGCAGGACTCGCAGATTTCGTTATTATAACCGTTCTGCTGGCTTTCGGCGGGATATGCGTTTATATGCAGATAAAGAGTCTTGCAGGCTCAGCTTTCAGCTTTAAAAGATTTTATCTTACAATGCCCGCAAAGCTTGCGCTTACAGCCGCATTTGCAGGGCTGTTCTATTATCTGATTCAGAGATATCTTCCGGCTTCATCGGAAGAGACTAATATTATTATCTCACAGTCCGGAAGCGTCGTTCCGCTTATCTGCGTAATCGGTATGAGCGCAATATCATTTACATATCGCTATCAAAAGAATAAGCGTGCAGGCTGTTGAGTCCGCACGCTTAAATTTTATCCGAGATATTTAAGAATAATTTCTTTCATAGCTCCCGGGTTTGCCTTGCCCTTTGAAGCCTTCATGCACTGTCCTACAAGGTAGCCGAGCGCATTAGTCTTGCCGTTTTTATAGTCGTTTACAGACTTTTCGTTTTCGGCAAGAATCTTCTTTGCAAGCTCCTCCAAAGCGGATGTATCCGATACCTGAGCAAGCGATTTTTCCTCGATAACCTTATCGACATCCGCACCGCTTTCAACAATGGCATCGAATATAACCTTGCCGGAAGCGTTTGAAATCTTTCCGTCTGAGATGTAGTCGATTATCTTAACTAATTTTTCGGGAGTTACATTGATTTCCTCTATAGTTTTGCCCATATTCATCAGCTTTGATATCTCGCCCAAAATCCAGTTTGCCGCCATCTTGGGAGATTTGCAGTTGAGTTTCAGGCATTCGTCAAAGAATTTAGCTTTTTCGACAACATCAACTATCGTTGAAGCGTCTGCATGGGAAAGACCGCAGTCATTGATGTAGCGCATGATTCTTGCGTTGGGAAGCTCCGGCAGAGTGTCTTTAAGATATTGTACTTTTTCTTCCGGAACAACTATAGTAAGCAGGTCAGGCTCTGGGAAATATCTGTAATCCTGAGCGTCCTCCTTGGAGCGCATCGGGATACTTTCGCCCTTTGCATCATCCCAGCGGCGGGTTTCCTGAGTTATCTTTCCGCCGGCTTCAAGCACTTCTATCTGACGGTTGGCTTCGTAGTCGATACCTCTTACAACTGCGGAGAAGCTGTTTACGTTCTTCATCTCGCAGCGGGTGCCGAACGGCTCGCCAGGCTTGTGGACTGAGACATTGACGTCGCAACGGATAGAGCCTTCCTGCATTTTGCAGTCGGATATATCTATATATTTAAGTATGGATTTAATGGTTTCAAGGTAGGCTTTTGCTTCTTCCGAGCCGCGCATATCCGGTCTTGATACGATTTCTATCAGTGGAACACCGCAGCGATTGAAGTCTACCAAAGAGCCATCAAACTTGTCGGAATGAAGAAGCTTTCCGGCGTCTTCCTCAATATGGATTCTTTCGATTCCTATTCTTTTAACCTCTCCGTTCACAATAACATCAAGATAACCGTCGTGGCAGAGCGGGATATCCGCCTGAGATATCTGGTAAGACTTAGGAAGGTCGGGGTAGAAATAATTTTTTCTGTCCTGCTTGCAGATTCTGTTGATTCCGCAGTTGAGGGCGTGACCCATCTTTATAGCGTACTCGACTACCTTTTCATTCAGGGTCGGCAAGGTTCCAGGCATGCCCATGCATATCGGGCAGACCTGAGTGTTTACCTCCAAGCCGAAGGAGTTTTTGCAGCTGCAATATATTTTGGTCGCGGTGTTAAGCTCGGCATGAACCTCTAAACCTACGACAACTTCATATCCTTTTATCATAGCTATCCTCTCCTCATCAAAGCTTAGGTGCTCTAAAGCCGCCGAAGCAGATTTCATGAGCGTATGCCGCATTGAGAACGGTCGGCTCGTCGAATCTTCTGCCTATAATCTGCATACCATAAGGAAGCCCCGATTTTGAATATCCGCAGGGAACGCTTACAGCAGGAAGTCCCGCAATGTTTACGGTTACAGTGCAGATGTCGGCAGAATACATCGCCAAGGGATCATCTATCTTATCACCGAATTTAAAGGCTTCATATGGCGACGTAGGGGTGATGATAACGTCAACATCGTTAAACGCCGAATCAAATTCTGCCTTGATTCTGTTCTGCAAAAGCTTTGCCTTTTTATAATAAGCGTCGAAATATCCCGAACTCAGAACGAAGGTACCTAAGATGATTCTTCTTTTAACCTCGCGTCCAAAGCCCTCGCTTCTGGTTCTTTCGTACATATCCAAAAGGTTTTCCGGGTTTGCGCATCTGTAGCCGTATTTAACGCCGTCAAATCGTGCAAGGTTTGACGATGCTTCAGCGCAGGCGATAATATAATACGCTGAGAGCGCGTAGCCGGTTGAGGGCAGAGATATTTCCTTAACGACTGCTCCGCGCTTTACAAGGTCGTTTACGGCGCTCATAACCGATTCCTTGACCTCGGCGGTTATGCCGCTGCCGAAATACTCTTTGGGGATTCCTATTTTCAGTCCGGTTACGTTTCCGGTTAATGCGTCGAATGAGGATGAATAGCTGCGGTCTGCGCTTGTTGCGTCCATCTTGTCATGACCGCATATCGCATCCTGAAGCAGAGCAACGTCCTTAACGCATCTTCCCAATGGACCTATCTGGTCTAAGGATGAAGCGAACGCAACAAGACCGTATCTTGAAACACTTCCGTATGTAGGCTTAAGACCCACAACGCCGCAAAGTGAAGCAGGCTGTCTTATTGATCCGCCGGTATCCGAACCAAGAGCAACAACCGCCTCTCCAGAAGCAACCGCGGCGGCTGAACCGCCGGACGAACCTCCGGGGACGCAGCCAGTATCAAACGGATTGCAGGTTTTCTTGAAATATGAATTTTCAGTGGAGGAACCCATAGCAAATTCGTCCATATTAAGCTTACCGGTGATTACCGAGCCGCCGGACAAAAGCTTGTCCACAACCGTTGCATTAAACACCGGAACATAGTTTTCAAGCATCTTTGAAGCGCAGGTTGTACGCAAACCGGCAGTGGATATGTTATCCTTAATGCCTATCGGGATTCCAGCAAGCCTTGAAAGCTCCTCGCCGTCGGTAATCTTTCTGTCAATCTCAGCAGCAGACTTTAATGCGGCTTTCTTGTTAAGGGTCAGATATGCTTCAACCTTGGGTTCAACACTTTCTATTCTGTCATATACCGAGTTTGTAAGCTCAACCGACGATATTTCCTTTTTTCGCAGCATTTCGCTAAGTTCATATGCTTTATATTCGTAAAGATTCAAAATCCGTCACCTCTTTATTCAACTGTTTTGGGAACTACTACGCAGCCCGCAACAACCTTGGGCGCGTTTTTAAGCATAACATCTCTCGAAAGCTTGTCTTCTGACAGCTTATCTTCACGCAAATGCATAGCGTTGTTCGGGTCGATGATAAGCTCTTCATTGATTTCCGGCATTGCTTCGACCATCTTGATTATATCGGTCATTTCGCTTTCATAGCGTTCAAGCTCGCTGTCGTCAATTTTAAGACGCGCAAGCTTTGCTATGTGCTTAATATCAATATTCGTTTTTTCCATACTGATCTTTCACATACCTTTCTTTATTGAATCATTTGCAAAAATGCGTTTTCGTCAACTATATTGATGCCAAGCTCCTGAGCCTTGGTAAGCTTGGAGCCGGCGTCTTCACCGGCAATGAGGTAATTTGTCTTTTTGGAGACTGATAATTTTACAACACCACCATTAGCCTCAACCAAAGCCTTCATATCATCGCGCGAGTAATTCGGCAACGTACCGGTTATAACAAAGCTCAGACCAGAAAGCTTATCCGATTGTCTTGAAGTTTCATATTCCGTGTTTACTCCAAGCTCCTTAAGCTCGCTTATGGTTTTAAGCATATGCGGCTCGGAAAGGGTTTTATATACTGTCTCGGCAGTAAGCTCACCGAAGCCGTCTATAGCGACGATATCTTCAACACGCGCCGAAATAATATTATCAATGCTTCCGAACTTTTCGCACAGCAGCTTGCAGGAAGCCGAACCGACGTTTCGTATTCCCAAGCCGCAGATAAGCCTGTCAAGCGGGTTGGATTTTGACTTGATAATCGAATTTATGAGCTTTGCGGCAGACTTTTCCTTGAAGCCTTCAAGCGTCATTACATCCTCAACCGTAAGCCTGTATATGTCCGGAACGGTTTTAACAAGACCATTTTCATAGAGTGCCTGAGCTACTGCCGGACCAAAGCCGTCGATATTCATAGCGGGCTTTGAAGCAAAGTATATAATTGAGCGCAGAACCTGCGCGGGGCATTCAATATTTGGGCATCTTAATGCGCTTTCTCCCTCTTCCCTGACGGCTTCCGCGCCGCACACAGGGCATTTTGAAGGCAGCTTAAAGCTTGCTTCATCCCCGCACTTTTGTGCAACTCCCAAAACCTCTGGGATAATGTCTCCTGCCTTTCGCACGGTTATAATATCCCCGACCGATATATTGCGCTCATCGATAAAATCCTGATTGTGCAGAGTGGCTCTTGAAACGCTTGTGCCTGCAAGAAGAATCGGCTCAAAAACCGCAACCGGAGTGATCGCGCCGGTTCTTCCGACGTTTACTTCGATACTTGTAAGCTTAGTCTGCTTTTCCTCCGGCGGGAACTTATATGCAACCGCCCATTTCGGAACTTTTGAGGTGTAGCCAACCTGCTCTCTTAAAGCAAGGCTGTCCAGCTTGATAACAACGCCATCTATATCATATGGCAGGCTGTAGCGGCGTTCGCCTATATCCTCAATTATCGACTTGATTTCTTCAAAGCTCTTAACAAGCTTATATTCGGGAATCACCTTGAAGCCGTGAGCTTTAAGGTAATCCAGCGACTGCTTATGTGAAGAAAACTTCACGCCCTCGACCTGCTGAACATTGAAAACGAAAATATCCAGTTTTCTTTTTGCAGCGATTTTGGAATCCTTTTGTCTTAAAGATCCCGCCGCAGCGTTACGCGGGTTTTTAAACGGCTGCTCGGAGTTCAGCTCCATCTCCTGCGAGAGCTTATAAAACACCGACCTTGGCATATAAACCTCTCCGCGGACTTCAAGAAAGCTCGGAGCGTCAGAAAACTTCAACGGAATGGAATTGATTGTTTTGATATTCGCGCTGACGTCCTCTCCGACAAAACCGTCTCCTCTTGTAGAGCCTCTCGTCAGCTCGCCGTCGGTATATTCAAGTGACACCGACAGACCGTCTATCTTAGGCTCAACAGTAAAGCAAGGCTCCGGTATCTCTTCCTTTATGCGGTTGACAAACTCCTCTACCTGAGAGAAAGAAAAAACATCCTGCAAGCTGCCCATCTGAACCTTGTGAGTTACCTTTGCAAAGCCCGAAACCGGTGCGCCGCCAACTCTTTGAGTGGGCGAATAAGGGGTTACAAGCTCGGGAAACTCCGACTCAAGCTCTTTAAGCTCCTGCATAAGCTTGTCGAACTCGTAATCCTCTATCTCCGGGTTATCTTCAACGTAGTATTTTCTTGAATGGTAATCAATAATATCCGTAAGCTCGGAAACCCTTTTCCGGGCAGTTTGTATATCCATCTAAATTTACCGCGCCTTTCTTTTTATATCGCTATCCAATACTGGCGTATCCTTCGGGGATGTTTCCAACAATTATAGTCTGAGCGATTACAAAATCCTGAGTAAAGCAAAAATCGTCCTCCGCAGGTGGAAGATAAACCTTTGAGTCAACCTTAACGCGCAGAATAACGTCATGCTTAACGGTGTTAATTCCCACCGACTCAAAGGATGAGATAAGCTGAATATCCGGAACGGCGTCCGAAACGATTCTTATTCTGATTCCGGGTCCCCTTCCGTTCAGGCTTACATCGCCGGATGCACTCCCCAACGGCACTTTGATTTTGCTTGCTCTTAATTTTTCAAGTCCTTTAATAAGCCTTTCGCTGATTTCAAGCTTAAGCCTGTTTATCCCATGGGCGTTATACTCCGCAGATGTGACAAATCCGGAGTCGTTATATTTCAGGCTGACTAAATCGGAATACCCTATGCTGTCATCCTCAAATGCCCCTGTTACCGCTTCATTTACGATTTCGGACACTGCCAAAGCACCCTTTTGCTTAGCCATAGACATTACAACCGGCTTTAATGAACGGTTTATCATAGCCGACGCGGCTACAAGCAAAGCGATAAGTGCCAATATGCAAATATTTGAAGCGTGCAAATTGCTTATTGAAAGCCTTGATTTTTTATTATTAGTGTATCTACGCAAAATATTCCCTCCCGAACCCGGAAATCTAATAATCATTCTATGATATTCCGGGTCGGAAAGTGAATATTCTAAAAGCATTAATTACATTTTATGGTTTATTTGTTCTTGACTGCTTCCTTTACAACCTTTACAACGTTCTCGGAGCAAAGACCAAATTCCTTAAGAAGTGCAGCGGCAGGTCCGGAATAGCCGAAGACATCGTTTACGCCTATCTTGACTACCTTAACCGGACAATTTGCGCTTACAACGTCGCAAACAGCAGAGCCTAAACCGCCTATAACGCTGTGCTCCTCGGCGGTAACAATAAGACCGGTTTCGCGGGCAGCCTTTATGATGATTTCCTCATCAATGGGCTTGATGGTGTGGATATTGATGACTCTTGCGCTGATTCCCTCAGCCTTTAGAGCCTCGGCAGCAACCATTGATTCGTAAACCATAAGACCGGTTGCGATTATGGTAACATCGCTTCCGTCGACAAGCTGAACGCCCTTTCCAAGCTCGAACTTATAGGTTTCCTTGTCGTTGAAAACAGGAGTTGCAAGTCTTCCAAAGCGCATATAAACAGGTCCGTTATAATTGATAGCAGCTTCAACGGCGGCTCTTGCTTCAACATCGTCGGCAGGATTGATAATGGTCATGCCTGGGATGGTGCGCATAAGAGCTATATCCTCGTTGCACTGGTGGGTTGCACCGTCTTCACCGACGGAAATACCGGCGTGGGTTGCGCCTATCTTAACGTTAAGATGAGGATAACCGATCGAGTTTCTTACGATTTCAAATGCTCTTCCGGCGGCAAACATCGCAAACGAAGAAGCAAAAGGAATCTTTCCGGTAGTAGCAAGACCGGCGGCAACGCCCATCATGTTGGCTTCTGCAATACCGCAGTCTATATGTCTGTCGGGGAACTTCTTTTTGAAGATACCGGTTTTGGTAGCGGCGGCAAGGTCAGCGTCCAAAACGTAAAGGTTTTCATACTTATCGCCAAGCTCGGCTAAAGCTTCGCCGTAGCTTTCTCTGGTCGCCTTTTTAATCATATCAGCCATTATATTAACCCTCCAATTCTGCAAGCTGAGCCTTAAGCTCGGTCATAGCCTGCTCATACTGTTCTGCATTAGGTGCGGTGCCATGCCATGAAACCTGATTTTCCATAAACGAAACGCCCTTGCCCTTTGTGCTGGACATAACAATTGCAACAGGCTGATTTACAACGGTTTCAGCCTCATTGAAAGCAGCTTCGATGCTGTCGAAATCATGAGCGTCCATGGTTATAACGTGCCAGCCGAACGCTGCGAACTTGTCGGTTATCGGGTAAGGAGAGCAAACGTCGGAAATTTTGCCGTCGATCTGCAGTCCGTTATTATCGACTATAGCTACAAGATTGTCAAGCTTGTTGTGGGCAGCGAACATAGCAGCCTCCCATACCTGACCCTCTTCGATTTCGCCGTCGCCGAGGATAGCGTAAACCTTATAGGTGTCGCTTGTAAGCTTTGCCGAAAGTGCCATGCCACAGGCAGCGGAAATGCCCTGTCCTAAAGAACCGGAGGACATATCAACGCCGGGGATATGCTTCATGTCGGGATGTCCCTGCAGCATAGAGCCGATATGGCGAAGACCCTTAAGCTCTTCAACAGGGAAATATCCCCTGTTAGCCAAGGTCGAGTAAAGTGCAGGAGCAGTGTGTCCCTTGGAGAGAACGAATCTGTCTCTGTCGGGAAGCTTAGGATTATCGGGATAGATGTTCATTTTTGCAAAGTAGAGATATGTCATAACGTCGGCAATTGACAAAGAGCCGCCCGGATGACCGCTCTTTGCGTTGTACACGCCCTCGATAATACCCATTCTTACCTTGCAAGCAGTGATTTGCAGCTGCTTTTTAAGTAATTCATCCATAGTGGTACCTCCATAAATTATAGTTTTAATAATGCTTCAAGCGCCTCTGCTATAGCATCTTCATCGCAGGAGCTATTAAGGACGTAATCCGAAGCCCTTTTAACCTCCGGCTGCGAATTTGCCGGACAGAAGCTTATATCAGATGCTTTGAGCATCTCAATATCATTTTCATAATCGCCCGCCGAAATGACCTTTCTGCCCTTCACAAGGCTGGCAAGCGAATCAGCTTTACACATATTTTCAAGCGCGCTGCCCTTAGAAACACCCTCCGGCAGAAGCTCCAGAAAATACGGACAGGATCTTACAAACCTTACTCCCATACCGTCAAACTTCTCGACATACTTGCAAAGCTCGTTTATAGTTTCCTCACTGTCCGCAAACAAAAGCTTGCACCAAGGCTCGGTGACCTCATCACCGGAATTCTTTTTTATGTAACTGATTTGCAGAATTTCGTGATGCCACTTTTCGGCGTCGTTCAGGTTGAGATAATACTGTCCCTCAAAGGTGAAAATCTCAGGCGCAATTCCGGGATATTTCGTAAAAATATCTTTTAATATGCCCCTTGCACAGTCGGGCAGATATGTCGCATGGACTATTTTTTCTGATTTATAATCGTAAACTATACAGCCATTATAAAGTATCAGCGGCAAATCCGGTTTTAGTATATCAAGATATCTTGTAGTGGTGTGAATAGGTCTGCCGGTTGCAACTCCGAACAAGCCGCCCTGTGCCTGATACTCCCTTATCAGCTTAAGGTTTCTTTCTGAAACGGTCTTGTTCTTTGAAAGAAGCGTGCCATCCATATCGGTTACGAAAATAGTGTCCTTATAGTTCATGTTTTCCTCAGCTTTTCAAGAAGTTTTGCAAAATACTCCGGCGGCTCACTCGTAAATTCTAAATATTCGCCTGTCATTGGGTGTACAAACCCTATCTTTCTTGCGTGAAGGCACTGACCTTTACAACCTTGATACGGTTTTCCGTAAACATCATCACCCAGAATCGGGTGACCGATGTACGCACAATGAACCCTTATCTGATGGGTGCGTCCGGTTTCAAGCCTGAACCTCACATAGGAATGGTTTGAGTACTCTTCGAGAACCTCGTAGTGAGTAACCGCGTTCTTTGAATTTGACTGCGTTACGCACATTTTCTTGCGGTCGCGCTTGTCTCTTCCAATCGGAGCGTCAACAGTGCCGCTTTTTGCCTTGAGTCTTCCTACGCAGATAGCTTCATATTCGCGTGTAAAGCTATGTGCCTTTATCTGTTCCGCAAGACCTATATGCGCTTTGTCGGTTTTTGCAACTATCAACAGTCCGCTGGTGTTCTTGTCGATTCTGTGAACTATTCCCGGGCGGATAACGCCGTTTATCCCGGAAAGCTCATCTTTATACCTGAACAAAAGCGCGTTTACAAGCGTTCCCGTATAATTTCCGGCAGCAGGATGTACTACCATCCCCTGCGGTTTGTTTACAACCAAAAGTGAGCTGTCCTCATAGACAATATCAAGCGGAATATCCTCTGGCAGAACGCTTGACTCCACCGGGTCAGGAATCTCGACATCAACAACATCATCAGCCTGTATCTTATAACTTTTGCTTACGGCTTTTCCGTTGACCGACACTCTATCCGATTCGATAAGCTTGGCTATCGCGGAACGCGTAAGGTCGATATCCGTCTGTTCGGAAAGCCACTTGTCGATTCGCAATCCGGCGTCTTCCTTGTCGACGTTTAAGGCGCAGTTAAGCATTATTTTCACCGCTTGCAGCGTTTTTTGCCTCAGCTTTTGCCGCCTTACGCTTCTTTGAATCCTTTATCTCCGAAATGACACACAAAATGCAGAATCCTATACCGCCGATAACAACGCATATATCCGCAAAATTGAACACCGGAAAGTTTATAAACTCAAAATTGATGTAATCTATAACTCCGCCGAAATCTGGGTCTATAACCATCCTTATTCTGTCAATCATGTTGCCGACGCCGCCGGCAAGAATGAATGCAAGGCTGAGTGTTTCAAGCTTCGGCATGGTTTTGCGTTTGACAATCATATAAGCAAGTATTGCTGCCATAACAACAGATGTGAAGCCCAGCAAAAGAGCTGTCTGTCCTTCAAGGATGCTCCACCCTGCGCCGGTGTTTCTTATATGAGTGATGCTGAAAACATCAAAGTCTCCTATGGAAAATGTGTAATATTTTTTGAGATGTCCGGCACATTCATCAAAATTGGCAACAATCAGATACTTTATCAGCTGGTCTGCGCCGGTTAAAGCCAAAACAATCAGCAAAGAAATAATCAGCAATCAAACCGCTCCTTTAACGCAACAAAGCCCGTCTGCCGCTAAAATCTGCGGCAGACGAACAAAATATGTTATAAAATCAGTGCTCTTCGCCCACGGTATGAGCGCAGCGTTCACAGAGTGTGGGGTGCTCAGCGCATTCGCCAACTGTATCGGAATAGATCCAGCAGCGCTCACACTTCTTGCCCGAAGCCTTCTTAACGGTAAAGCCAAGACCGGTAGTCTCGCCCTTGTATTCGCCATCGGCAGTGTTTTCAATATCTACTTTAGATACTATGAACACCGCAGGAAGGATATCCTTGATTTCTGCAAGCTTGTCATAGTCATCACCGGCGGCAATAACAAGGTCAGCCTCCAGAGATGAACCTATTACCTTATCAGCACGCTTAAGCTCCAAAGCCTTCTTAGCGTCAACTCTTAAATTGTAGATATAATCCCACTTGGCGATAAACTCGTCTGTATAAGTCATTCCGGACTTTGTGGGCATATCATTTAAGAATACGCTTTCGGGATTTTCACTTGCGCAGTGATTCATATAAGACCATATCTCGTCGGCAGTGAAGGAAAGTATCGGTGCTACAAGACGTGATATCGCAGAAAGGATTCTGTACATAGCAGTCTGTGTGCTTCTTCTTATAGCGCTGTCCGGCTTTTCGCAGTAAAGTCTGTCCTTAATGATATCAAGATAGAAGTTGGACATATCAACAACACAGAAGTTGTGAATAGCGTGGAAAACAATGTGGAAATCAAAGGCGTTATAAGCCTCATTTACCTTGTCGATAAGGTTGTCAAGGCGCATTATTGCCCACTTATCAAGCTCTTCCATGCTTTCATAGGCAACGCCGTCCTTATCCAGATCGAATCCGCCCTGATTTGAAAGGTTGCCCAAGATATATCTTGCAGTGTTTCTTATCTTTTTATATGCTTCGGAAAGCTGAGCCAAAATAGGCTTGGATATTCTTATATCAGAATGGTAATCGCTTGAAGCTACCCAAAGCCTTAAAATGTCGGCACCGTTCTTGTCGTAGATTTCCTTGGGCTCGATTCCGTTGCCCAGCGACTTGTGCATGGTTTTGCCTTCGCCGTCAACTACCCAGCCATGAGTGCAGACAGCCTTATAAGGCGCTCTGCCGTTGATTACAACTGATGTCAGCAGTGATGACTGGAACCATCCTCTGTACTGGTCTGCGCCTTCGAGATACAAATCAGCCGGTGAAGAAAGACCCTCTCTCTGATCAAGTACTGCGGTATGGGTAACGCCGGAGTCGAACCAAACGTCCATGATGTCGGTTTCTTTTTCAAATTCGGTGCAGCCGCATTCGCACTTTACGCCTGCCGGAATGATATCCTTAGCGTCATACTTCCACCAAGCGTCAGAGCCTTCGCGCCTGAACAAATCGGATATAGCATTGATTGTATCGTCATTTACAATGGGCTTGTGGCAGTCTTTGCAGTAAACTATCGGGATGGGAACACCCCATGTCTTCTGGCGGGAAATGCACCAGTCGGAACGGTCGAGCACCATGCCCTTTATTCTGTCCTCGCCCCACGCAGGAATCCACTCAACATCCTCGATTGCCTTAACGGTTTCATCGCGGAAGTCCTTAACTGAGCAGAACCACTGCTCGGTTGCTCTGAAAAGTATGGGCGACTTGCATCTCCAGCAGTGAGGGTACTGGTGAAGAATCTTTTCGGTTGCAAACATATTGTTTGTTTCAACAAGATGCTTGCCTATTACCTTGTTGGCTTCGTCAGTTTTAAGACCGGCAAACATTCCGGACTGCTCGGTGAGAACGCCATGACCGTCAACGCCGACGACTATTCCAAGCTCGGGATATTTCTTGCAGACCTCAAAGTCGTCAACGCCGTAGCCGGGAGCGGTATGAACGCAGCCTGTACCGCTTTCGAGCGTTACATGGTCGCCGACGATTACAAGAGATGTCCTTGGCATAAACGGATGCTGAGCCTTGCAGTATTCAAGCTCCTTACCGGTGAACGAGCCGACTGTTTCATACTCCTCTATTCCGGCGGCTTTGAGGGTAGGCTCAATAAGCTCTCTTGCCATTATATAGTTTTCGCCGTTGGCTTTAACTACTGTGTACTCATAATCGGGACCCAAGCAAATAGCAAGGTTTCCCGGCAATGTCCATGTGGTGGTGGTCCATATTACAAAATAGGTATTCTTAAGATCAAGACCAAGAGCCGTAAACAGTCCCTTATCCTCAACGACATTGAACTTGACGTAAATGGAATAGCAGGGATCGTCTTGATACTCGATTTCGGCTTCGGCAAGTGCTGTCTGGCACTCGGGACACCAGTAAACAGGCTTTAAACCCTTGTAGATGTATCCGCGCTTTATCATCTCGCCGAATACTTTTACCTGTCTTGCCTCAAATTCGGGCTTAAGAGTGAGATACGGATTATCAAAATCACCTAAAACTCCAAGTCTCTTAAACTGCTGCTTCTGGCTTTCAACAAATGAAAGAGCAAATTCGCGGCAATGCTTTCTAAGCTCTAACGGAGGGATTGCGCCATCCTCAACACCGATGGACTTCATAGCTTTAAGCTCGATAGGCAAACCGTGGGTATCCCAACCAGGAACATAGTTTGCTTTATAGCCCGACATATTCTTCTGCTTAACGATAATATCCTTTAAAACCTTATTGAGTGCAGTTCCGAGGTGGATATCGCCGTTTGCATACGGAGGACCGTCATGCAGAACGTATGAAGGCTTGCCTTCATTCTTTTCAAGTATCTTTTTATAAAGCTCCTCGTTGTCCCAATTTTCGAGCATTACCGGTTCCTTTGCCGGAAGATTTCCTCTCATTGGGTACTCTGTTTCGGGAAGATTCAGAGTTTTGTTGTAGTCCATATTGCTATTACCTCTAATTCTGATTATTTCTTATTGTTATTATTTTGGTTCTGACCGAATTTTAAATCGCTGGATGAAAACTCAGACTTTCTGTGACCGTCACCAAAGCTGAACGCCGGAACGCTTCTCATTTTGTCGTTGACGGGCTTTTTCGGAGCTTCGGGCGTTGAAGAAACTGCGGGCTTTGCAGCTTCAGAAGGTCTTGAAGCCTCCTGAGACGAAGCGGATGGCTGAGCTGTATTTGCCTGAACCGGCGCAGGAGCGGCAGGCTTAATCTGACCGCTGATTATCTTCTGAATCTCATCATCCGTCAGCTCCGGCAAAGAAGCGGCGATTTTAACCTGTTCTTCGAGAATAACAAGAAGCTTTTTCTTGAAATCATTGACTTCAAGCTTAAGCTTATTGAGCTTGTCTGTCTGAAGCTCGGTCTGAGTTTTGGAAGCTGCAACAACAGCGTTATACTTTTCGTTTTCCTCTTTTATCGCCACCGCTATCTTTTCAATCTGTGAACGCTTCAAAGCTTCGCAGTCGTTGGATATCTCCGCGAGTAATGAATCGAGCGTTGACTGAGCGTCGGCAACTATCTTTTCCGCCTCATCCTTAGCGTCTGAGATAATTCGCTTGCCCTGCTTCTGAGCTACCAGCAAAACGTCTCTTATTGCGTCTTCATCGCTGCGGTATTCATTTATCTTTTCAACGAGCTTGACTATCTTAGCTTCGCTTTCTTCCTTTTCCTTCATAGCGGTTGCCAGCGCTACGGCAACTTCCTTGAGGTATGCGTCTACCTCTTCCTGCTTATAGCCGAAGCCCTTTTCAAATTTTTTTGAAGCAACATCCTTAGGGTTCATGCTCATCCTCCTTAATCTATCCTGAATATATAAAACAAGCAAGTAATATGCTATTTAAACTTCTCTATTGTAATAAAAGTTCTGTCTTTTTTTGAAAATCCGCCTATTTCTCTGAGGACAAATTTTCCAAAGCCCTTAACCGAGAAAACATCGCCTTCCTCTATTTTCAGGCTTGGGTCAAAAACCTCAACGTGATTCAAGACCACGCCCTTAGCTCTGATAAGCTCCTGTGTCTTCTCGCGTGAGGTTTTTATTGCATTTGAAAGAACGGAATCAAGTCTTAACGACTGAACCGTCGCCGTTATTTTTTCAAATTCCTGCTGCGGAATATCTTTCTCGGAAAAATCATATGTTATCTTAACGCCGAATTTTCCTATTTTAGAGATATCCGAAACAACGCCCAGAACGCTGTTCATGACAAACACAACACATCTACCGTTGGAAACAAGTATGTCC
>ENA-UOOC01001071-UOOC01001071.1-human-gut-metagenome-genome-assembly--contig:-C48old-NODE-1071-length-24818-cov-25.663611_pt1 | contig 24818 bp, 24 predicted proteins | sample MGYA00242469_ERZ724016 | MGnify/ENA metagenome assembly ERZ724016 | reverse complement strand
AGCATAGGCCGCGCCGGGGTTTATTTATCTCGAAGTGGATCCTGATTATTTATTTTTATATTTATCAAATCAGACTTGACATTCCGATGAGAGCATGATGGAATCGCAGACACAGAGGAGGTGTGCGTATGACGCGCGAAACCATAGCAAAAATCGTAAAAGCAAGCGGCGTTTCGGCCGGAGAGCTGATTTTGATCCACTTCTGGGGCGAAAACGCCGACAAGACCGTCGCCGATCAGTTTGCCGCCGCCGTTGCCGCGCTGGGTGCCTCGCCGGTTGTTTTGCAGCAGGCGCGGTCCGTCAACCGGGAGATCTTTGCGGGCGCGAAGGAGAGCTGCTTTGATGAGCGGTACTTTGGCCTGTTTTCGAAGTTCGACGCGGTCCTGGACGTATTCGCCTGCCAGCCGATCGTGCTCGGATACGAGCTGGAGGATGCACAGATGGACCTGTGCGGATACACGCTGCTGGACGAGAAAATGGCGGGGACATTTCATATTGCCGTCGGCGCGAATACGATGTTCGGCGGCGAAAACCGGGCGACGGACCATGTCGACTTCGTCGGCCGCGGAGAAGTGGAGGTGCTGGCCCGGGACACGACGGGCTACTGGCGCGTCAAACCGGAATAAAAACCCCTGCCCGGTGCGCTCACCGGGCAGGGGCTCGTTATAGCAGCGGGATATCCGCGACGTCAAACGGCTGGGTCAAAAACTCTACACACCATTCCACGTCATCCTGCACCGGTTCAAAGTGTAGGGCGGAGCAGACACCGCGGCTGCCCTCCGGCCCGGAACCGGCCACGAACGCGGTCGGCCCGTCCGCACCGCCGATGATGCCGATGCAGGCGGCGCTGCTCTGCGCCTCCGGCGCATGGGCATCCGTGCATGGGCCGATCTCCAGCGGCTGGTCGCCCACATCGCAGTCACAGATCCGGATGTCCTCGCTTGGCGCGGGGGAGAGCGTGTAGCGCATGGCGGTGAAATGCGTCGGGTAAAACGCGGTGAGCAGCCCGCGCGGAAGCGTTTCCTGTGCCAGCTCCTGCACCTGCAGCGTATAGTCCGTCCCGCTGACCGGGTGTCGGAAGGTGAACGAATCGCCGGGCGCATGGACCTTGAAATGCGGGCCGGGCACGCGGCACGGCCGCTGCCGCATCGTGAGCGTCAGGGTCCGGATCTTCGGGCGGCGCTTGCCCGCCCACAAAAAGGAGAACCGGCAGAGCATCCACCCACAGGCGGCGTCCAGCCCGTAATGGCGGAGCGTCCGCTCCGCCTCCGGCGAACGGAAGCTTCCCGGCAGGCAGGGGTTATAACACACCGTGCAGCCGTGCGAGAGCTGCAGCGGCTGGCCGTTCAGCGTGAGCTGCGGGTCGGGCCGCATGCCGAGCGGGTTGTCAAGATCGATCTGCAGCTGCTGCTCCGGCGTAAAATTGTCGCGCGAGTCGTTTTCCGGGCTCAGATCCCACGTTTTCAGGAACCTGCGGATCTTGTCCGCCTCTGCGCGCATGCAGACGTCCACGACCAGCCCCTTGCCGCAGGCATACGCCGCGGGGATGACCCAATGGCGCCCCGCCCAGTCAAACTGCGTTTCCAGCCGGAGCTCGGTCCCGGCCCGGCCGTTTCCCCGTCCGCCCCAGAAGCCGCCGCCAAAGAAGACCTTCCAGTCCGGCTCCGCTGGTTCTGCCGCCGGACATCCGGTGACATTGTAATATTCCTCTGTGTACTTGATGCAGCCGGGGTCAAAGGATGCCTGCAGCTCCCGGAGATAGGCCCACGGGTGTTCCATCGGGGTGAGACCCAGCTGCGCGGCGACGGCAGCCAGACATGCTTCCTGCTCCGTTGTGGGGGGATTTTCCCGCAAAAAAGCGTCAAACTGCGCTTCCCCCCACATCCACGCCTGCTCCAGCGCCGCCGCGTCGCCGCAGGCGAGCAGCAGCCGCAAAAAGTCCGCGAAATCCCTGGCCAGCGGGTGCACGCAGTCCGGCGCCGCGTTCATCGGGCTCACGGCGAAGACCATACCGCCAAAGCCGCGGATGAAGCAGTAGTGAATGCCGTCGACGCCCGCCCAGCCGAAGATGGCCGCGCCCTTCGGCGTGCAGAAATACGGCAGGTTTTCCTCCCGCCGCTCCACGCCTAACGGGGCGAGGTCCAGGCCGCTGCGCAGGAACTTCTGAAATGTCCGATCCATAAAAACCTCACAAATGCTTTGTGCCTATCCTATCATACCGATGAAAACAGTGCAAGGATCGCCGCAGCAGGGAGTCTGCTGCGGCGATCAGGCGTTTGCTTACTTGTTCGGGACGATCACGGCGAGGAAGCGGGTGGGGGCGGCGGTGTGGTTGCGGATGGAGTGGGTATGGCCGTCAGCGCAGAATTCCGCGTCGCCGACGTGCAGCTCGCGCGCCTGCCCGTCTTCGGTGACGGTGGCCGCACCCTCGAGAATGACGTAGGCTTCGCCGTTCGTCTCGTGCGGATGCACGCCGACGGACTCGCCGGGCTGCAGGGTGATGACGGCCATCATCTCCGCGCGGCCGCCGAGCTGCTCGGCCGAGAACAGGTAACGGAAGCTGGGGCTTCCTTCACCGCCGCGGATGTTGTGCTTGACGGCGGTCTGCATTTCGTCTTTCATCTGAAACATTGCGAAAACCTCCTGTTATTTGTGGTATTTGCTGCCCGCCTGGATGGCCTCGGCGCGGTAGAGCTGCTCGAGCGCCATGACGCGGGCGAGATGGTGCGGAAAGGTCATCTTGCTCATAGACAGCTGCAGGTCGGCAAGTGCCTTGATCTCCGGCGCGATGCCGAACGACGAGCCGATGAGAAAGCACGCGCCCGACCGGCCGCCGAGCTTGGCCTGCCGCAGGGTATCGGCCAGCTGCTCCGAAGACAGGAGCCTGCCCTCCGGCGTCAGCACGCAGAAAAAGCAGCCCTTGGGCAGCTTCGCGCGGATGAGCTCCGCCTCCTTCTGCAGGCCCTGGGCGATCTGCGCGGCGCTCGGCTCCTCCGGCAGGCGGCATTCCGGCAGCTCGATGAGCTGGAAGGCGCAGTAGGCCTTCAGCCGCTTGGCATATTCGGCGGCCGCCTCGGTATAGAATTTCTCCTTGAGCTTGCCCATGCAGATGAGCGTGATGGAAAACATAAAAACCTCCGCGTATTCAAAAAACCTGTCCATACGGACAGGTTTTTTGCTTGAAACCTCAGTCTGCTACGTAGGGCAGCAGGGCGATCTGGCGGGCACGCTTGATAGCGACCGTCAGCTGACGCTGATGGGCAGCGCAGGTACCGGTGGTACGGCGGGGCAGGATCTTGCCGCGCTCGGACAGGTAACGGCGAAGCTTCACAGTGTCTTTGAAATCGATGTGCGTCACCTTATCAACACAGAAGGAGCAAACCTTCTTGCGCTTGCGAGGATGAACACGATCATTAGACATTGCCATAGTGAATCCTCCTATCTTGGTCTTGTGGAAAAATGTTAGAACGGGAGCTCGGGATCGTCGTCGGAGAGCATGGAGAAATCAGACGAGGCGGCAGACACGTTCTGCGGCGCCTGATACGCCGGCTGCTGCGGCTGCTGCGGGATCTGATTGAAGCTCTGCGCGTAGCCCTGCGACTGGTTGAAGCCGCCGTCGGCGCTGTCGCGCTTGCTGTCGCCGAAGTAAACGTTGTCCGCTACGACCTCGGCCGAGCGGCGCTTGTTGCCTTCCTTGTCCTGCCAGTTGCGGATCTGCAGCCGGCCGGAGACGACCGCCATGCGGCCCTTGGAGAAGTACTTGCTGACGAACTCAGCTGTGCTCCGCCATGCGACGATGTCCACGAAATCTGTTTCCTTTTCCGCGCCCTGCGCCGCGTAATCGCGGTCGACAGCGAGCGTAAAGGATGCGACCGCGACGCCGCTGCCGGTCCGGCGCAGCTCGGGGTCACGAGTCAGTCGGCCCATGAGAACGATGTGGTTCAGCATGTGAGTGCCTCCTTACTCTTCAACAGCGACGATGATGGAACGCAGGATGCCGTCGGTGATCTTGAAGACACGATCAAGCTCTGCCGGCATTTCGGGCGTCACTTCGCAGGTCATGTAGACGTAGTAGCCCTCGATCAGGTCGTTGATCGGGTACGCAAGACGGCGCTTGCCCCACTCGTCAACACTGGTCAGAGTGCCGTGAGCCTCCACGATACCCTTGAATTTTTCCACGAGAGCCGCGATACCCTCTTCACCCTGTGCGGGGTCGATGATATAGAGGACCTCATACTTTGCGGAAAGTTTTGCCATGATGTTGCACCTCCTTCTGGACTTATGGCCGCAGGTCCCGCCTGCGGCAAGGATCGTCTGCGCTCGCAGACCAGAGTATTATAGCGGCAAATGGGAGAAAAGTCAACCGGAGATCCGGAAAAAGTTTATAAATTATGATCTGTGATCCGAAAAAGTTCACGGAATGTGATCGGCGCGCAAAAAACAGGGCAGCCGTCCGGCTGCCCTGCGGGGATCGTACTTACTTTGCGGTCTTTTCCTTCAGCGCCTTGCCGGCCTTGAAGACGGGGATGGTGGTAGCGGGGATCTCGATGGCTTCCTTGGTTTTGGGGTTGCGGCCCATGCGGGCTTCGCGCTTCTTCGTCTCAAAACCGCCGAAGCCGACCAGCTGGACCTTGTCGCCCTGGCTCAGTGCGTCAGCGATGGTGTCAAAGGTGGTGGTGACGGCCTTCTCGGCGTCCTTCTTGGAAATGCCGCATTTCTTGGCGACTTCCGCGATCAGTTCGGTCTTATTCATGTGTAGTTCCTCTTTTCATAAAGTATATGAGTTATTGTTCACCGCCGGGCACGACACGTTTCTGCGCGTTCCATCCGGCAAGCAGCTCGTCTTTCGAAAGCGTTTCCAGGGGCCTGCCTTCGGCAAGAGCCGTCTGCTCCATAGCGGTAAAGCGTCTGATGAATTTTTCGCAGGCCGCGTGCAGCGCCTGCTCCGGGTCCCGTTCCAGCGTGGAGGCGACGCGGACCGCGGCGAACAGCACGTCGCCCAGCTCCTCGTCGATGTTGGTGTGATCCCGCACGGCCTCGCGCAGCTCGCCGGTCTCTTCTGCTAGTTTGTCCAGCGCTTCATCGGCGGATTCCCAGCGGAAGCCGGTTTTGGCGGCTTTTTTCTGGATCTTTTCCGCGCGCCACGTCGCCGGCAGCGAGCGGGCGACGCCCGCCATGGCCTCGCCGGTGGTCTTCTGGCCCTTTTCCTTCTGCTTGAGCTCGTCCCAGCTCTCGGCCTCGCCGCCGAAGAGGAACGGGTGGCGGAAGATGAGCTTTTTGCACTCGGCGTCGGCGATGTCGTCGATCGTCATGCGGCCGCGGCCGGTTTCGATATCCGCGTGGAACAGCACCTGCAGCAGCACGTCGCCCAGCTCCTCGCGGAGCATGGCCGCGTCGTCACAGTCGAGCGCCTCGCAGGCCTCGTAGGCTTCCTCAAGGAAATTGCGGCGGATGGACAGGTGCGTCTGCGCCGCGTCCCACGGGCAGCCGCCCGGCGCGCGCAGCACATGCACCAGCCGGATCAGGTCGGACAGGTCATAGCGCGGTTTGCTAGTAAAATTTATCATACTTTTGTTTCTTTCGCAAGTAGGAAATTCATGTTTTGTGTTTGATATGCAGGATTTTTGCGATTTTTTCGCCCTTCGGCAGCAGCAGGCAGTCCTCATAGGTGATGCACTGCAGCGTAAGGACAAAAATCGCGTACACGATCACCGCGATCACAAGCGCACCCAGGCAGATGATCGTGTTGGAGTTCGTCACGCGGCGCAGCACCGCTTCGGCGAAGAACGTCGCCGCGCCCATGATCGCCGCGGCCGCGGCCGGGCGGATGAGGTTACGTGCAACGGCCGGATGCGTCGTGACGGTCCTGCGCATAGCGATGAGGTCGAGCGCCGTGATCGTCACATAGCAGACGATGGTGCCGATGGCCGCGCCGATGATGTTGAGCGACGGGATGGCGACCAGGATATAGTTGACGACGACCTTCACGATGCCGCCGATGAGCATGTTGATCACCGGCGTCGTCACATCGCCGTGTGCCTGCATGATGGCGTTGAAGAGCAGGACCGTGCTGTTGAAGACGACGGCGATGCCCAGATACGCGAGGATCGGCGTGGCTGTGGCGACGCTCTCTGGGCCGTAGTTGCCCGCGAGCAGGCGGATGATGGGCTCGGCCAGCACGGCCAGCCCCACCGCGCACGGCAGGCTGATGAGGCCCATGGTCCGCACGGCGGATTCCTCCGTATGGCGCGCGCCGTCGGCATTGCCGCGGGTCAGGGCGGCGGTCACGGTCGGGATGATGGAGATGGTGATGGGCGTGATGAGCGAGCAGGGGAGATTGAAGATCGTCTGGCAGAAGTTATAGATGCCCTTGGCGGTATCCGCCGCGTCGGACGACCACGCGAGCGCGCCGGTGAGCCTGCGCATATAGATCATCGTGTCGAACAGGTTGATGATCTGCAGACCTGCCGAGCCCAGCGTGATGGGGACGGCGATGACGAGCAGCTCCTTCATTGTCTGGCGGCCGGATTTGGCCTCGCCGCCGCCCTGCTGCAGGATCTGATTGGACTTGCCGAACTGGATGCGCAGATAGATGACCGCCACGATGCATCCCGCCGTCACGCCGAAGATGCCGCCGGCCGCCGCGTAGACGAGACTGCCGGTCTTTTTGAGCATCAGGTACGCGCCGCCGAGGCCGAAGACCACGCGGATCATGGCCTCATAGACCTGGCTGACGGACGTCGGGGTCATGTTGCTCTGCCCCTGGAAGAAGCCGCGGTGGGCCGAGACGATGCAGATAAGCAGCACGCACGGCGACAGCGCCGCGATGGCCGCCCAGGAGTTTTCATTCGTCGTGACCATGACCGACAGCTGGCGGCAGAACACGAGCATGATGAGCGTGCCGACGACGCCGATGGTCAGAAAGACCTTCATGGACACCGAGTAGATCTTGCGGATCTGCGCGTAATTGTCGAGCGCCTGCGCCTGTGAGATCATCCGGCTGACGGCGACGGGCAGGCCTGTCGTGGAGATCATCAGCAGGACGTTGTACACGTCGTAGGCGGTGTTGAAGTAGCCGAAGCCCCGTTCCTGCAGGATGTTCTGCAGCGGGACCTTATAGATGAAGCCGAGGAGCTTGACGATGATGGTCGCCGCGGTCAGAACCGCCACGCCCTGCAGGAAGCTCTGCTTCTTTTGTGCCTGTCCGCCGCTCATGCCTGCGCCTCCGGTTCATCAGAAAAGACTCTGGGGATGGCGTAGTCGTGCAGCTCCTTCAGTGCGCCTGCAATATCCAGCGTGGGATATTTGCCGTCGGCGTAGAGGATCTTTCCGCGCACCATCGTCAGCGCCACGTCGTGGCCGGAGGCCGCGTAGACCAGCTGCGAGAGCACGTTGTGACACGGGATGAGGTGCGGCTGGTTGAAGTCCAGCAGGATGAGGTCGGCGTCCATGCCGAGCTCGATGACGCCGCATTCGGCGCTCCGCCCCTGCGCTCTCGCGCCGCAGACCGTCGCCATCATGAGCGCGGCCTCCGCCGGAAGCGCCTTCGGGTCGCCGGTTTTGCCCTTGGCCATGAGCGCGGCGGCCTTGATCTCCTCAAAAAGATCCAGATTGTTGTTGGACGCGACCGAGTCCGTGCCGAGGCACACGTTCATCCCGGCCTTGACCATGCCGAGCACGTCCGCGCAGCCGGAGGCGAGCTTCAGGTTGCTCACCGGGCAGTGCGCCGCGGACACATGCCGCTTTGCCAGCAGCTGCATATCCTCCTGCGTCACATGAACGCAGTGGGCCGCGACGGTCGGCACGTCGAACACATGGTGGCAGTCGAGCACCTGCGCGGGCGTGAGGCCGTACTTCTCCACGCACTCGTCGTGCTCCTTCTTCGTCTCGGACAGATGGACCTGCAGCTGCAGGCCGTTGTTGATGGCGTATTCCGCCAGCGCGTCCCAGAGCTGATAGGTCGAGGTATATTCGGCGTGGATGGAGGCCTCGATCTTAATGCGGCCGTTGTCATAGTTATGCCACTTGTCCTTCAGCTCCACGAGCTCACGGCAGGCGGGGAAGGTATCGAAGCAGAAATCGTCGCCCAGGAACATGGACGTGCCGCGGGAGATATTCGCCTTGATGCCGGACTCGGCCACGGCCTGGCAGATCTCGTCGCAGAAATAGTACATATCCGACACGCTGGTCGTGCCGAAGCGCAGCGCCTCGGCGATGGCGAGCGTCGCTGCGGCCTTGACGGCGCGGCCGTCGAGCCGGTCTTCGCGCGGGAAGATATAGTGCTCGAGCCAGTCCTGCAGATTGAGGTCGTCCGCGTAGCCGCGCAGCAGGTACATCGGCAGGTGCGTATGGCAGTTGATGAGGCCCGGCATCAGGACCATGCCGGTGGCGTCAATGATCTTCTTCGGCTGCTCCTCGGGCGGTTTTTTGGCCATATAGGCGATCTTTCCGTCCGTGACGCCGACGAACGCGTCCTGCCAGAGCGTCATCTGCTCGTTCATCGTGACGATATTGACATGGGAAAACAGTGTATCCATGGAAGCCCTCCTTACGGGTTCTGTTCGCGGATCTGACGCAGCAGGGAGAAGATCTCGTCCTTCTGCTGCAGGATCGTGTCGATGCGGGAAATATAATCCTGCGGGATCTTGGGGTTGTGGTAGCGGGCGAGCTTCTCCGCCGGGAGATTGATCTTGTTCATCCCGCCGCCGCCGAGAGAGAGGATGGTGTGCAGCTCCTCCATCATGTATATGTTGTAAAGTCCGGTGTAGCCAGGTCTGCACCAGCCGGTGTTTTCAAAGCTGCCGGACATGTACTTCTGCCGGTAGAGATAGTAGGGCTCGTAGCCGTTGTCGCGCAGCGCATCTTCCGCGCCCGCGAGCATGGCGGCCACCGCCTCCTGCGGCGGGAGCGGAGCCCGGGAGGAAAACAGCGCCGCGCCCTTCTTGAGCGCCAGCGTGTGGACCGTGATGTTGCTCGGGCCAAGCGCGAGCACCTGCCGGATGGAATCGGCGAAGCCTTCCTCGTCGTCGTCGGGCAGACCCGCGATGAGGTCCATGTTGATATCGTCAAACCCGGCGCGGACCGCCTGGTAGAAGGCCTCGATGGTCTGCCGGGCCGTATGGCGGCGGCCGACGGCCGCGAGGACCTTGTCGGACATGGTCTGGGGGTTGATGGAGATGCGCGTGGCGCCGCCGGCTTTGATCACGCGCAGCTTTTCCTCGTCCAGCGTGTCGGGGCGGCCGCCCTCGACCGTGAATTCCAGACAGCGGGAAAGATCGAAGCTCGTGTGGATGGCCTCCAGCAGCTGCGCCATCTGCGCGCTCGAGAGCGTCGTCGGCGTGCCGCCGCCGATGTAGAGCGTGCGGATGTGGAAACCGGAATCCCGCAGCAGCTTACCGGTATGCGCGATCTCGCGCAGCAGCGCGTCCAGATACGCAGGCAAAAACTCCCCGAAGCGCTCGATGGACTGGCTCACGAACGAGCAGTACGCGCAGCGCGTCGGGCAGAACGGGATCCCGATATATACCGAAAGATCGTCCGGGTCAAGCAGCTTGGCGGCCTCGATGGTATGCCGCGAGGCGTCGACGCAGAGCTTTGTCCGCGCCGGAGAGACAAAATAGGTCTCGCGCAGCAGGCGCTCGGCGTCTTTTTCGCTGCCGCCGCCGGAAAGGCAGCGGGTCGAAAGCTTCGTCGGCCGCACGCCGGAGAGCGCGCCCCACGGGGGCGCGGCGTCCAGCACCTGCATGGCCGCGAGATAGTAGCTGCGCTGCAGGATGCGCCTTGTCGCGCGCACGTCGGCATCCTCCAGCCGCACGCGGTTGGAGGCGAAGCCGGTCCTGCCGCGATAGGTGACCTTGGCGGCCGCCGTGAGGAACTGTTTGCCGCGCGAGAGGGACGAGACGGTCCCGTCGCCGGTGAACGGCTCCGTGCAGAATTCGCTCGGCTCCTGCGCGAACAGCTGCAGCTGCAGCTGCTCGACGGGGTAGCGCTCGGTGTGGTTTTTCAGATACAGCTTCATCCGGCAAAGCCTCCGCGCAGGTAGGGATTCGTGCGCAGCTCGTCCGCGATGGTGCTGGCCGGTCCGTGCCCGGGCAGCACGCGCGTCTTGGGCGGGAGCACGGACAGCCGCTTTAAGGACGCGGACATGGCCGCGTCGCTGCCGCCGGGGAAATCCGTCCGCCCGTAGGAACCGGCGAAGAGCGTATCGCCTGAAAACAGCACGTTTTCGCACAGCAGGCACACCGACCCCGGCGTATGTCCGGGCGTCGAGAGCACCCGGAAGCGCAGCCCGGCGGCCGTAAGCTCGTCACCCTCCCGATAGGTGTCGGTGTAGAGCAGCAGATCGTGGCACATATGGCTCGGGTCGTCCTTGTCGGCCTCGCCGACAAAGACGGGCGCCTGTGTCGCCGCGTGCAGGTTTTTGAGCGCGCCGATGTGGTCAAAATGCGCGTGCGTCAGGAAAATGGCCTCGAGCGTCAGTCCCTGCTCCTGCAGGGCGGCGAGAAGCTTTTTGGAGTTTGCCGCGGGGTCGATGATGACAACGCGGGAGCAGCCGTCCTGCCGGACGAGATAGCAGTTGGTGGCCAGCGGGCCCAGCGTGAGCGTCTGAATGTTCATAGCGTCTCCTTATTTGAGATCGTCCGTGTCGACGATCAGGGTGACCGGCCCGTCGTTTTCCGACGAGACCTGCATATACGCGCCGAATTCGCCGTGCTGCGGCGGGAAGCCGAGGCGTTCGCACTCGGCGAGGAACTGCTCGTAGAGCGGGATGGCGAGGTCCGGCTTTGCCGCGCCGATGAAGCTCGGCCGGCGGCCGTGGCTCACGTCGCCGTAGAGCGTGAACTGGCTCACGACCAGCACGCTTCCGCCCACATCCGCGAGCGACCGGTTCATTTTATCATTTTCATCGCGGAATACGCGCAGACCGAGGATTTTTTCGGCCAGCTTGCGGCAGAGCGCGGGCGTATCGTCCGGCCCGATGCCGAGCAGGATGAGAAATCCCCGTCCGATCTGCCCGTGCAGCGCACCGTCAATACAAACGCTGGCGGAATTCACGCGGGTAACGACTGCTTTCATAATGGGATCCTTTCTTGTGTGTATCGGTTCGAGAGTCCCCTCGCAAAGGCTCCCCTCCCAGGGGCCGATTCCCCCTATCAGGGGGAAATGTCCCGAAGGGACAAAAGGGGTAGGGATGCTGGCTCGGCGCAGCCGAGACTGAGAGGTTGTATCAAATTTGCAGCTGCCGGGTGCCTCCGGCGGCCCCATCTTTTCTCTCGCAAGAGAAAAGATGGGGGAGAAAAGAGTGCGTAGGGACGCGCTTGGTGCTTTCTGCCTCTGAATTCAGGCGGGGACCAATGTTTCAGGCGTCGTTCCACTCGATAGTCACCTCACGGGCGTCTTGGTACGCGCCGCCTGATACGTGGGGGCATCAAGTTTGTAACTAGTTGCCTTAGAACGACTGCCATCAATAGAAGGTGCGACTGAACTTTTGATAGGTGTTACCTTTTTGCGGGGCAGGTTGTAGGGGCGTTCATTCTTTATAGCTGCGGCAAGGCGGTTTACTCCGTCCCTCTCTCGACGTTGTGCACCCCGGAGATGCCGCGCAGGCGGGTGCGGACGTTTTCGAGTTCGGTGAGGTTGTGCACGCCGAAGCGCAGGCAGACGATGGCGGTGCCGCCGCCGACGGAGCGGGCGCTCATCTCGCTCGTGCGCAGGCGCAGGGAGGTGAGGATCGTCGCCACGTCGAGCATCAGCCCGTCGCGGTCGTCGGCCTCGATCTCCAGCGAGGTGGAGAAGAGCGCGTCCGGCGTTTCGGCCCAGGTGACCTTGACCCAGCGGCCCTTCTGCGCCGGGTCCTGCGCGTTTTTCGCGTTCGGGCAGTCCTTGCGGTGGACGGACACGCCGTAGCCCTTGGTGATGAAGCCGATGATCTCGTCGCCGGGGACCGGCGTGCAGCAGCGGCTGAATTTGATCATGCACGAGCCGATATCCTCCACGATGACGCCGGAGGCATTGACGGCGGGCGTCTCCTGCCGCATGAGGGGCTTGGGCGCGAGCGAGCGGCTGGCCTTGGTCAGATCGTCGCGGATGCGGCCGACGGCTTTCGCCGCGGTGAGTCCGCCGTAGCCGATGGCGGCGTACATGTCGTCGAGGCATTCGAAGCTGACCTTCTTGAGCACGAGCGGCAGAACGTCGTCGTTCTGGATGAGGTCGGGGTCGACGCCGATGTGGCGCAGCTCCGCGTCGAAGCTCGTCTTGCCGCGGACGATGTTCTCGTCGCGCTTCTCGCGCTTGAACCACTGCTTGATCTTGATGCGGGCCTGGTTCGACTGGCAGATATTCAGCCAGTCGCGGCTCGGGCCCTTGGCCGATTTGGACGTCAGGATCTCGACGATATCGCCGTTGTGCAGCGGCGCGTCGTAGCTGGCGATGCGGTTATTGACCTTCGCGCCGATCATGGAGTTGCCGACGGCGGAATGGATGGCGTAGGCAAAGTCGATGGGCGTGGAGCCGGCGGGCAGGGAGATGACCTTGCCCTTGGGCGTGAAGACGAAGACCTCGTCGTCGAACATGTCGACCTTGAGCGAGTGGATATAGTCGTCGGCCTCGACGTCCTGCTGGTTCTCGAGCAGACGCCGGACCCATTCGAATTCCTTTTCCGAGCCCTCGCCCGCGTGCTGCTTGTATTTCCAGTGCGCCGCGACGCCGTATTCCGCGGTCTGGTGCATCTCCCACGTGCGGATCTGCACCTCGAAGGGGATGCCCTGCGAGCCGATGACCGTCGTGTGCAGCGACTGGTACATGTTGGGCTTCGGCGTGGAGATATAGTCCTTGAAGCGGCCGGGGATGGGGTTGAAAAGGTCATGGATATGGCCGAGGACGTTATAGCAGTCGGCGATGTTGTCGACGATCACGCGGAACGCGTAGAGGTCGTACAGCTCGTCGATCGTCTTGTTCTGCGCGCGCATCTTGCGGTAGATGGAGTAGGTATGCTTGATCCGCCCGTAGATCGACCCGTGGATGCCGACGGAGGCCAGGCGGTTGGTGATCTTCGACTGGATGGCGTTCATGAAGCTGTTGGCGCTGTCCTCGTTCTTTTTGAGGTAGTCGATGATCTCCTGATAGCCCTCGGGATCGAGGTACTGCAGCGACGTATCCTCCAGCTCCCACTTGATCTTCTGCATGCCGAGCCGGTGGGCCAGAGGCGCATAGACCTCCATCGTCTCCATGGACTTGGAGATCTGCTTGGCGGGCGTCTGGTACTGCAGGGTGCGGGTGTTGTGCAGCCGGTCGGCGATCTTGATGAGGATGACCCGGATGTCCTTCGACATGGCCATGAACATCTTGCGCAGATTTTCCATCTGCTGCTCTTCCATCGTGGAATACTGCACGCGCGTGAGCTTCGTGACGCCCTCGACGAGGTTTGCTACGGTTTCGCCGAACATGCGGGAGATCTCCTCGAAGCTCGCGTCGGTGTCTTCCAGACAGTCGTGCAGCAGCGCGGCTGTGATCGCGTCGGTGTCCAGACCGATCTCTGCCACGATCTCCGCCACGGCCAGCGGGTGGATGATATAGGGCTCGCCGGATTTGCGCAGCTGGTTCTTGTGCTTTTCGTCGGCGTATTCGTAGGCCCGCTGGATGACCTCCAGATCGGCGGAGGGCGCGTAGCGGGTGATCGCCTGCATCATGGAGGCGTAATGTTCTTCTCTGGTTTCCATTCAGGTTCCTGCCTTCTGCTTTTTGAGGTGGATGAGGATCGGGCTCTTTTCCAGATCGACCTTGCGCCCGTCGGCGCACAGGCGGATCAAGAGCGTCTTCGGCCGCTGCTCGAGCTGCACGAGCCCCTGCTCTGCCAGAACGTCCAGGCAGATGCGCGTTTTTCCGGCGCTCAGCGGGAGCTTTGCGCAGCGCGAGATCTTGCGGCTCAGGCAGCCGAGCTCCTCACAGAGCGTCCCGTCCTGCGAGAATGCGGCCAGATACCGCCAGACCGCGACGAAGTCCTGCCGCGCCGGCAGCAGGGAATCTGCCTCGTCGCAGCTGAGTTCGCCGCCGGAAAGATGCTTGCGGTAGACCGCGCGGTCATGCCCCTGCGCCTCGCGGAAGGCCTTGTCCGGCCGGATATCGACCAGATTGAGCTGCACCGAGCGCATGGAGCGGTATTCGTTGATCTGCGGAGTAAAGGCGATATCGACCACGTCGCCCTGGGCCACGGCGGCCCGCTGCGCGTTGGTGGAAAAGAAGATCGCGCCCCAGGTGAACGGGCCCTTGCTCAGCCGCAGCCGCAGATGCTTGCCGCCGCCGACCTCGGTCAGCTCCGTGACCTGCAGCCCGCGCATGCACAGGATCGGCCGCGGGCAGCCCGCGCCGCAGGGCTCGAGCTCGTCGAGCGCCTGGATATTTTCGATGGTCAGCAGCTCCGGCGGGATCTCGCAGTCGATCGCGAGCGCCGTGCTGCAGGCGTCCGACTGCCGGAAGCTGCTGCAAAGCTGCAGCATTTTCTCGCGGAAGGGCTCAATGCACGCGCGCCGGATGGTGAACCCGGCGGCAAGCTCATGCCCGCCGTAGCTCTCGAGCAGCCCGGACAGCTGCTCGAGCGAGCGGAAGAGGTTGAATCCGCCGTACGAGCGCGAGGAGGCCTTGCCCTTGTCGCCGTCGAGGCAGATGAGGAAGGTCGGGCAGCTGTATTCCTCCGCCATGCGCGACGCGACGATCCCGACCACGCCCTGGTGCCAGCTCTCGTCGGCCAGCACGATGGCCTGCGGCGGCCCGCCGGGCGGCAGCATGGCGACGGCGCTCTGGTAGATGCTGCCCTCGATCTCCTGCCGCTTGCGGTTGAGGCGGCAGAGCGTCCCGGCCAGCTCCACGGCGCGGGCGGCGTCGTGGGTCAGAAACAGCTCGGTCGCCACGTGTACCTCGCCCATGCGCCCGGCGGCGTTGATGCGCGGCGCGAGCGTATAGCCGATCGTCCCCGCGGTGACGGGGCCCTTCTGCACGGCGCATTCGGCCATCAGCGCGGCGATGCCGACGCGCTTCGGGTTGGCCAGCGCCCGCAGGCCGCGGGCGACCATCGCGCGGTTCTCGCCCGTCAGCGGCATGACGTCCGCGACGGTGCCGAGGCACAGAAAATCACAGTATTGGTCCAGCAGCTTCTCCTGGTCGCCCTCGATGGCGGCGGCCAGCTTGAACGCGACGCCGACGCCCGCCATCTCCGTGACGGGCTGGGGCTGGTCCTTGCGGTGCGGGTCGACGAGCGCCGCGGCCTGCGGCAGCTCGGATTTGCACTCGTGGTGGTCGGTGATGACAAGATCGATGCCGAGCTCTTTGCACAGCTGCGCCTCCTGATTGGCCGTGATGCCGCAGTCGACCGTCACGATCAGCTCCACGCCCTGCTTTTTGAGCGTGTCGATGGCGAGCGGGTTGAGCCCGTAGCCCTCCTCGAGCCGCGCGGGGATATAGCTGGTCACGTGGCCGCCCCTGCTGCGCAGATATTCCGTCAGCAGGCAGGTGGCCGTGATGCCGTCGACGTCGTAATCGCCGAAGACGGCGATATGCTCGCGGCGCTGCAGGGCAAGCCGTACGCGCGCGGCGGCCTTGTCCATGTCGAGCAGGTCGAACGGGGAGGAGAGGGGGTAGCTGCAGGATAAAAATTCGCGGGCCGCGTCAGCGTCCCGGTAGCCGCGGCTGCACAGCAGCGCCGCGGTGATCGGCGAGAAGCCCGCCGCGCACAGGGCCCTTGCGTCGGCAGGCTCATAGGACGATACCGTCCAGGTTCCGTACTTCAATTCCAATGCACATCCATTATTATTTTCTTTTTCGCATATTATAGCATCATGGATGGAATATCACAATACAAAATGTGGGATACAGCCCCGCCGGAGGCGGTTTTTTCGCCCATGACGGCGCAAAAATGCCCCGCCAGCGCCACAGTTCTGCTTTTCTTTGCGGGACGGGTATGATAGACTATGGAAAAAGGAGGCGCAGGCATGGGGAAAAACGGGCGAAAAAGCTGCCGCCGCTGGCTGCTGCCGGCGGCGCTGGTGCTGGCCGGCGCGGCGTGGTTTGAAAATTTCACACTGTCTTCGAGCACGGTCGAGGTCCGCAGCGCGGCGCTGCCCGCGGCGTTTTCCGGGCTGCGCGTGGTGCAGATCTCCGACCTGCACGGCAGACGCTTTGACGCGGGCAGCCGGTATCTGCTCGCGCTCGTGCGGCTGCAGAATCCAGACATCATTGCCCTGACCGGCGATCTGGCCGATGAATTCACCGACGTTTCCATGCTCCCGCCCCTGCTCGAGGGCTTAACGGCGCTCGCGCCGACATTTTACGTGACGGGCAACCACGAGTGGGTGCTCTCCCGCGAAAAGCGGCAGGCGCTGTTTGACCTGCTGGACGCGGCGGGCGTTATCCGCCTGCCGAATGAATGCCGGCTGCTGGAGAAGGGCGGCGCGTCCATCGTCCTCGCAGGCGTGGACGACCCGAACGGCCCGTATGACCAGAAGCGCCCGGCGCAGCTCGTGCGCGAGATCCGGCAGCAGTACGGCAAGGACGCGTATATCCTCATGCTCTCGCACCGCAACGACGAGCTGCCGCTCTGGGCGCACATGGGCGTGCAGACGGTCCTGTGCGGCCACGGCCACGGCGGCATTGTGCGCCTGCCCGGCATCGGCGCGGTCTTCGGCACACATATGGATCTGTTCCCGGACTATACCGCGGGCCTGTACGAGAAGGACGGGACGGCCATGGTCGTCAGCCGCGGGCTCGGCGGCAGCCGCAAGCTGCCCCTGCGCATCGGCAACCGCCCGGAGGTCGTGACCGTCGTTTTGCAGACAGAGAACTGAGCGCATCAAAAAGAGAAAGAGAGAACGATATGAAAACCTGGAAAGCGACTGGATGTGTGCTGCTGGCGGGGATCTTCTGGGGCAGCATGGGCCTGTTTGTCCGGCAGCTGAACGCCGCCGGGCTCTACGCCATCGATGTGATGCAGCTGCGGGTGCTGGCGAGCGCGATCTCCGTCGGGCTGTATCTGCTGCTGTTCGACCGGCAGAAGCTGCGGCTCCGCCCGCGCGATATCTGGTGCTTCGCGGGCAGTGGGATCTGCAGCCTGATGCTGTTTTCCTGGTGCTATTTTACGGGGATGCAGGCTGCGAGCCTCGCGGTCATGGCTGTGCTTCTCTATACCGCGCCGGTGTTCGTCATGCTGATGAGCATCGTGTTCTTCCGGGAAAAGCTGACGGGGGCGAAGCTGACGGCGCTGGTTTTGTGCCTGGCGGGCTGCGTGCTGGTGTCGGGCGTGGGCTCGTCGGAGCGGCTCGGGCTGCGGGGGCTGCTGCTCGGCCTCGGCGCGGGCTTCGGGTACGCGCTGTATTCGATCTTCGGCCGCTGTGCGATCGACCGCGGCTACAGCTCGTGGACGATCACGTTCTACACCTTCGTCTTCTGCTCGCTCGGCTGCGCGCCGCTGACCGGCTGGCGCCTGATCGCCGGGACGCTCGCCGCGCAGCCGCGGCTGATCGCGTGGGCGCTGGCCATGGCGCTGCTGACAGGCTTTCTGGCCTATATCCTCTACACGAAGGGCCTCGAGGGCATGCCGTCGAGCCGGGCTTCTATCCTCGCCTCGGTCGAGCCGGTCACGTCGGCCGTCATCGGCACGATCGTCTTCCATGAGCCGCTCAGCCTGGCGGCGGTCTGCGGGATCGTTCTGGTTTTGGGCGGGATCGCGGTACTGAGCGTGCGTCTGCCGGGGAAAAAGCGGGAAAAGACCGGCCAGATTTAAACTTTTTATAAACAATCGCCCCGCCCGCTTGTATTTTATCCGCAGGTTTCTATAATGGGGCTTATTGAATGAAACCATATGGACGGAGTGACGGAAATGTTTCGGAAAATTGGAGATGGGCTTCGCAGATTTATGGCCGGGCGCTATGGCTCGGACCGGCTGAACCAGTGTCTGCTCGGTGCGGCGCTCGTGCTGATCCTCATCAGCGCCATCGGCGGCCGGTGGGTGCAGTGGATGTCGGTATTGAGCCTGCTGGCGTACATCCCGCTCATCTGGTCGATCTACCGGATGTATTCGCGCAATATTGAGGCCCGCCGCCGCGAAAACACCGCCTTCCTGCGGTTTTTCAGCCGCCTGACGGATAAGCAGTACCGCTATTTCCGCTGCCCCGGCTGCCGCCAGGTCGTCCGTGTGCCGCGCGGTAAGGGCAAGATCAACATCCGCTGCCCAAAGTGCAGCCGCCAGTTTATCAAACGCACGTAAATCGGCGGAAAATTTCCTTGATTTTGCTGCCTGTGCCTGCTATAATACTCAGGCTGCAGCAAACATACGGAGCGGTATCGAAGTGGTTATAACGGCCCTGACTCGAAATCAGGTGTACCGGCAACGGTACCGTGGGTTCGAATCCCACCCGCTCCGCCAGAAAAAAGCCCATCCATCCGGATGGGCTTTTTTCTGGCATTATGACCCTGGCGCGGGTGGGATTCGAAAGGCGGCTCTTGGCGGCATGCCGGTGGCATGCCGCAACCGCCGTGGCTTTTCCGCAGAAAAGGGATCCCACCCGCTCCGCCAGCTCGTCGCGAACTACGCAGGTTCGCGACGACTTTTTTATGCTGCGCATGAAAAAGTCATCTCTTACCTGCTCCGCTGCTCCTCGCTTCAAAATCGTGACCGCTTTGCTGGCTCACGATTTTGCTTTTGCGGCCGGGACCGGCCGCGATGTTCACGAAAAAAGCCCATCCATCCGGATGGGCTTTTTTGGTGCTGCGGCACGGGTGGGGGAAGATGGAGCGGAGATTCGGCGGCGGAGCGTTTACACCGATGCGGCTTTCTGGTCGAGGAAGTCGTGGATGACGTCGAACAGGTGGACGGGGTCGAGCTGCTGGGCGGTGCAGAGCTTCGCCAGACGCTCGACGGCGGCGCGGTCGTCGGAGAAGGGAGAGATGACCGCGAGGGTCGTCCAGCAGCCGCTTTGCCGCCGCTGGCCAAGAAGACCGTAGGAGCAGCGCATGCGCGCCGGCTGCCAGGTCTCCTGCAGAAAATATCGGTAAGCGCCCTCCGGAGCATCCTGCTCGGAGGCGTGCGCATCGATGCACATCAGCTCCTGCGAGACGCGGAAGGCGGTCTGCAAAAGCGCGATCGCGTCCTTCGCCAGCCGCTGCGCCTGCGGGTGCAGCGCCGGGATCTGCGGCAGGAGCGTCTCGAGCCGGAGGGACTCCGCAGCGGTGTCCTCCGGGCCGGAGATGAGCTGTGCCGGGGTGATATTGAGGCCTTTGGCGATCTCTTCAATGGAATCCGACCGCAGGCAGTTTTCTCCTTTCAGATAGCCCTGAAATGTCGAGCGCGGAATGCCGAGCTCTTTGGAAAATTCCAGCTTGCTTTTCTTCTCCGCTTCCATCCTGTGCCGCAGTGTGGCTGCAATGTTTTTCTCTATCTGCACAAAGCCACCTCCCTCAATAAAAAGATAAGAACGTGGGCGCAGCTGGTAAATGCCAGCTTACCGGCAAAACGTCCGGCTTTTCGGCAGTTGCCTGGAATGAATATGGACTGATTGCCGAAAGGCTACTGCTTGAAGCAGGAAATTTCAAGTAAATGGCTTGCTTTTTGGCTTGGACCGGGCGTATAATTGATTTGAAAGTTGATAACAATAAGCACTAAGTTTTAAGTAAATGGAGGGCCGCCATATGAACCCAATCATCCGAAGAGACCATTACCTGCAAAAGCTGATCGACCGGAAAGAAAACGGATTGATAAAAGTCATCACCGGCATCCGGCGCTGCGGCAAGAGCTTTCTTCTGTTTGACCTGTTTTATGATCATCTGATCGAAAGCGGCGTCAGAGAGGAGCAGATCATCCCGATCGCGCTGGACGATGACATGTTCACGAAGTATCGCGACCCGGATGAGCTGTCCAGATTTATTCGTTCTAAAATCGTCTCAAAAGAAATGTATTATATCCTCATCGACGAGGTGCAGTATGCCATTGCAAAGGATGAGCTGAAGGATCCGGAGTCCATCCGGCTGTACAACGTGCTCAATGGCCTCATGCGGCTTCGCAACGTGGATATCTATGTGACCGGCAGCAACTCGAAAATGCTGACAAAGGATGTTCTGACCGTTTTCCGCGGCCGCGGCGATGAGGTCCGCGTTTATCCAGTCTCGTTCCGGGAGTATTATGCCGCCGTTGGCGGAGACAAGGCGGAGGCATATGAAGAGTATGCCCTGTATGGCGGGATGCCGCTGGTCTTGTCCAGAAAAACGGATGCAGACAAGATGGCCTACCTGCAGAGCCTGTTTACGGAGGTCTACTTCAAGGATATCACCGAACGTTATGACATTACCCTTCCGGACGTGCTCGCAGAGCTGACGGACGATCTGTGCTCGTCGGTCGGCTCCCTTACCAATGCCAGCAAGATCGCCAATACGTTGGGGACGGTAAAGAATATCTCCGTTTCCAGCACGACCATTTCCAACTATCTGAACTATCTGATGGAATCCTTCCTGTTCAGCAACGCAAAACGCTATGATGTCAAGGGAAAGAAATACTTTGAATACCCGTCGAAGTACTACTGCACCGACATCGGCCTGCGCAACGCCCGGCTGAACTTCCGGCAGCAGGAGGAAACGCACATCATGGAAAATATCATCTACAACGAGCTGCTGTGCCGGGATTATTCAGTAGATGTCGGCGTGGTGGAGATCTCGGAGACGGTGGAAAAGAAACAATCCAGAAAACAGTGCGAGATCGATTTTGTTGTCAATCGGGGCGCAAAGAAATACTATATCCAGTCGGCCCTGAACGTGAGCGACCCGTCCAAAATGGAGACAGAGCTTCGGCCTCTGAAAAACACGAGAGATTTTTTCAAAAAGATCATCATCAGCAAGTCTTCCATGAAGCCCTGGATAGACGACGACGGCATTTTGCATCTGGGCCTGTATGAATTTCTTCTGAATGAAGCTGCGCTGGACCTGTGACGTTTACACGGTCGCGGCTTTCTGGTCGAGGAAGTCGTGGATGACGTCGAACAGGTGGACGGGGTCGAGCTGCTGGGCGGTGCAGAGCTTCGCCAGACGCTCGACGGCGGCGCGGTCGTCGGAGAAGGGAGAGATGACCGCGAGGGTCGTCCAGCAGCCGCTTTGCCGCCGCTGGCCAAGAAGACCGTAGGAGCAGCGCATGCGCGCCGGCTGCCAGGTCTCCTGCAGAAAATATCGGTAAGCGCCCTCCGGAGCATCCTGCTCGGAGGCGTGCGCATCGATGCACATCAGCTCCTGCGAGACGCGGAAGGCGGTCTGCAAAAGCGCGATCGCGTCCTTCGCCAGCCGCTGCGCCTGCGGGTGCAGCGCCGGGATCTGCGGCAGGAGCGTCTCGAGCCGGAGGGACTCCGCAGCGGTGTCCTCCGGGCCGGAGATGAGCTGTGCCGGGGTGATATTGAGGCCTTTGGCGATCTCTTCAATGGAATCCGACCGCAGGCAGTTTTCTCCTTTCAGATAGCCCTGAAATGTCGAGCGCGGAATGCCGAGCTCTTTGGAAAATTCCAGCTTGCTTTTCTTCTCCGCTTCCATCCTGTGCCGCAGTGTGGCTGCAATGTTTTTCTCTATCTGCACAAAGCCACCTCCCTCAATAAAAAGATAAGAACGTGGGCGCAGCTGGTAAATGCCAGCTTACCGGCAAACAGACCAGCTTTTCGTCACATGCGTCGCGGGCAGGAAAAATTATGTATCTACCATTATAAGCGGCGGGGAAATCGGAGTCAATCGGAAAAGGAAACAGGGAGATCTCCGTGGACGGAGATCTCCCTGTTTTAGTCTGGATCTAAAGTTATTCGGCAGCGATGCGCCAGCCTTCAGCCTGCTCGCGGATGGCGGTGAAGCGCCGGTACAGGCCGTCCTGCTGCACGAGCTCGGCATGCGTGCCGTGCTCGGCGATCCGGCCGTCTGCCACGACGAGGATCTGGTCGGCGTTCTGGATGGTCGCGAGGCGGTGGGCGATGGTGATGATCGTCTTGCCGCGCGTCAGCTCGGAGATGGCCTGCTGGATGAGGTGCTCGTTCTCCGGGTCGATGCTCGCGGTGGCCTCGTCGAGAATGATGATGGGCGCGTTTTTGAGAATGGCGCGGGCGATGGAGATGCGCTGCTTTTCGCCGCCGGAGAGCGTGCCGCCGCCCTCGCCGACGACGGTGTCATAGCCGTCCGGCAATGCCATAATGAAGTCATGGCAGCGGGCCTTCTTCGCTGCTTTGATCATCTCCTCCTCCGTGGCGTCCGGCTTGCCGAAGAGGATGTTCGCGCGGATGGTATCGTGGAACAGATACACGTTCTGGAACACCATGGAGATGTTGGAAAGCAGACTGTCGCAGGTGAACTCGCGCAGATCGTGCCCGCCGACGCGGATCGCGCCGCGCTGCGGGTCTCGAGCCGGGGCTATATGCTCGGCTACCACGACCTCAAGGATCCGTCGGTCTCCGGCTTTTTCCGCTTCCTCGCGCGCGTGGGCGACAACCGGGTGCGCATGCAGATCGTCCGGCTGGAATTCGGCGAACAATAAAAAGAAAAACGGTGCAGCCCGTCCGGGCTGCACCGTTTTTTCTTTATTCGTCCAGAAGATCGAGGATATCGTCGAGCGCGTCCTCCAGCGCCTCGTGGCGCGCGGCCCAGTGCTCGTACTGCGCGCTCATCATGTCCGCGGGCTCGCGCGCGTCGAGGTCCGCGATTCTCTCCCGCAGCTCCTGCGCCTGCGCCAGCAGCGTTTCGCGGGAGAGCGTCTGCGGGTCTTCTTCCTCCGGCATGGCCGGGAAGGGGATCGGGTCTGTCATCGTATCTTCATCCTTTCTGTGCTTCGATCACGGCCTCGGCCGTCAGAATGCCGTCCAGCGCGGCGGAGGTGATGCCCCCCGCATAGCCCGCGCCCTCGCCGCAGGGATAGAGCCCCCGCAGCTGCGACTGCCGGGTCTCGTCGCGGAGGATGCGCACGGGCGAGGAGCTGCGCGTCTCCGGCGCGGTCAGGACGGCGTCGGGCGCGGCAAAGCCGTGCAGCTTCCGGTCCAGCTCCGGCAGTGCCTGCTCCAGAACGGAGGTGATCCGCTCCGGCAGGACGGTATGCAGCTCGCAGAGCGTCACGCCGGGGCGGTACGTCGGCTGCACGGCGCCGAGCGTCTGCGACGGCCGCTTCGCCAGAAAATCGCCGACGAGCTGCGCCGGGGCGCGGTAATTGCTCCCGCCCGCGCGGAAGGCCGTCTGCTCCAGCTGCCGCTGCCAGTACATGCCGCCAAGCGGCGATCGGTCCGGGAAATCCGCCGGGTTCAGCGTCACGAGCAAAGCTGCGTTCGCGTTCTCGCCGTCACGCGCGTGGTCGGACATGCCGTTCGTCACCACGCCGCCTTCCTCCGAGGCCGCCGCGACGACGTACCCGCCCGGGCACATGCAGAACGTATAGGCCGAGGATCCGTCCGGCAGCCGCACGTTCAGCTTGTAATCCGCCGCGTCGAGCCCCGGCGCGTCTGCGAACGGGCCGTATTGGCTCTCATTCACCAGCTGCTGCGGATGCTCGATGCGCACGCCCATGGAAAACGGCTTCGGCTCCATCGGCACGCCCTGCGCGTGCAGCGCCTCAAAGGTGTCGCGGGCGCTGTGCCCGATGGCGAGCAGCACGCAGGAGGCGGGGATGACGGCCTCTTCGCCGCCCTGCGCCGCGCGCACGCCGGTGACGCGGCCATCCTCGGTCACGAGCCCCGTGACCTTCACGCCGAAGCGGACCTCGCCGCCGTAGTGGATGATCGTCTCGCGCAGATTCTGCACGACTGTCACCAGCTCGTCCGTGCCGATGTGCGGCTTGGCATCGTAGAGGATATCGGCGCTCGCACCCGCCCCGGCAAATTGCTCGAGGATCCAGCCGATGCGCTCGTTTTTGACGCCGGTGTTCAGCTTCCCGTCGGAGAACGTCCCCGCGCCGCCCTCGCCGAACTGCACGTTGCACTCCGGGTCGAGCGTCCCGGTCTTCCAGAATTCCAGCACGGCCGCGTGCCGCGCCTTGGCGTCCTGCCCGCGCTCGAGCACGAGCGGGCGTAGCCCCGCCATGCTGAGCACCAGCGCGGCGAACATCCCCGCCGGGCCGAACCCGACGATCACGGGCCGCTGCGCCGGAATGGACCGCGGCTGCGGAACGTGATAGACCGGGTCCTGCGCGAGAGAAGCCCTGGCGCAGTGGGCCATCTTGAGGATCTTGTCCTCCCGGCCCTTGACCGCCACATCGACGGTATAGATGATGCGCACGTCGTTTTTCTTCCGTGCGTCGACGGACCGCCGCTTCAGATCCAGCTGCTTGATCTCATTCGGGGAGATGCGCAGCTGCCGCGCCGCGGCCTGGACGAGCCGGGCCATATCGCCGTCCGGCGGCAGAGAGATATCACGGATGCGGATCATCGGGTTTCCTCCTGTTTTCCAAGCATACCGGCCACATAGCCGGACGACCACGCCCACTGCAGGTTGTACCCGCCGCAGTCGCCGTCGATATCCAGTACCTCGCCGCATGCGAACACGCCCGGCGCGAGCCGGCTTTCCAGCGTGTCGGCGCGGAACTCCGCGGTCCGGACGCCGCCCGCCGTCACCTGTGCGCTCTCAAATCCGGAGACGCCGGTGACCGGCAGGGCAAAATTCTTGATCTTCTTCGCCAGCGCCGCCAGCGCTTCGTCCGGGACCCCGGTCAGCGGCTGCTGCCCGAGCCCGCAGGCGCGGCAGAGCGTCTTTCCCAGCCGCGGATGGAGCATCCCGGCCAGCGCGTCCTCGGCCGGCAGCTGCGGGAGGGCGGCTTTCCGCGCGGCGAGCAGCGCCAG
>ENA-UOOC01001067-UOOC01001067.1-human-gut-metagenome-genome-assembly--contig:-C48old-NODE-1067-length-24865-cov-13.460258_pt1 | contig 24865 bp, 22 predicted proteins | sample MGYA00242469_ERZ724016 | MGnify/ENA metagenome assembly ERZ724016 | reverse complement strand
TTCCGTGGGTACCCACGGAATGACGGGAGCTCCCGTCGCCGCATATATCAACGCTGTTGGTCATATTATACCTGCTTTTCTGCCAAATGTAAATTCAAAATTTGTGCGCCTTTGGCGGAAAATAAAATGGGAGAGACGGCTCACAGCAGCTTCTCCAATTCGCTCTCGCCGTACACTTTTATGCCGTTTTCCTTCATCAGCGCCGCCGTGACGCCGTCGCCGTCCGTCAGCGTTCCGGTGAACGTTCCGTCATAGATGCGCCCGCAGCCGCAGGAGGGGCTTTTCTCCTTCAGCACGGCGGCGGTACAGCCGTACAGCCGCCCCAGACGCAGCGTCTCCTCCGCGCCCCGGTGGTATTCCGCCGTCACGTCCCGTCCATCGCTCATCACCACCCGATCGCCCCGCCGCTCGGAGGGCTTTCGGGGCGTGGGCAATCCTCCCAGCTGCTCCGGGCACACCGGCACCGCCAAGCCGCGCTTCGCCAGCTCCTGCGCCAGCGGGTTGGGCTTGCTCTGCCCGTCATAGCGACAGGCACAGCCCAGCAGACACGCACTGACCAGTATCATATCGCCAGCTCCTTTCCGTTCAGAGCGGCATACACCAGCGTATCGCCCGCGTATTGCAGCTTCATGGAGAAAAACGGCGTGTCCGGCTCGTGGATCAGCGCCAGAAACAGCTTGTCCCCCTCCCATTGGGGCAGCGCCGCCAGCGCGTCCTTGTGCAGCCATTCCAGCACGCCTTCATTGCATTCCCGCAGCGTCCCTGTCCAGCCGGTGGCGGTAAACAGGTGCATATATTCCCCCTCCCAGATATCCGACACGAAGGTGATGACGCCCCGGTACCGATAGTCGGTCAGGGTCAGGCCCGTCTCCTCCAGCGTCTCGCGGCAAACGCACTCCTCCGGGCTCTCGCCCTCCTCGCACTTGCCGCCCACGCCGATCCACTTGTCGTGGTTCAGGTCGTTCTGCTTCTTCACCCGATGCAGCATCAGGTACTCGCCCCGTTCGTTCTCGATGTAGCAAAGCGTGGTGTTTTTCATCTTTGCACCTCCGATTTACAAATCACTGCCAATAGTATATACTATTCGTATCGTCAACACAACTGTTACCTGTCAGGAGAGTATATAGTATGACAACTATAAAACCAGGCCGCTACCGCCACTTTAAGGGTAATGAATATGAGGTCATCGGCACCGCCCGCCACTCTGAAACACTGGAGGAACTGGTGGTCTACCGTGCCCTGTATGATAATGGCGGTCTGTGGGTGCGCCCCGCCGCCATGTGGTCCGAGATCGTGGACCGCGACGGTTACCGCGGCCCGCGTTTCATCCCGGAGGACGGCCAATGATCGACTATACCGTGATACGCTCCCACCGGCGCACCCTGGCGCTGGAGGTCACCCGGCAGGGCACCGCCCTGGTCCGCGCCCCCCTGCGGGCCTCCGATGCGGATATCACCCGCTTTGTGGACAGTCACCGCGGCTGGCTGGAAAAACATCTGGCAGCACGGCAGGCCTATCTATCCGCCCACCCGGAGCCGTCTGCGGCACAGACGGATGCATGGCGGCAGCAGGCAAAAGAGACACTGCCGCCCCTAGTGGCCCACTGGGCCCAGCGCATGGGCGTGCAGCCCGCCGGCATCACTGTCACCGCCGCCCGCACCCGCTTCGGCAGCTGCTCCGGCAAAAACCGTCTCAGCTTCTCCCTCTACCTGATGGCCTATCCCGAGACCGCCATTGAATACGTGGTGGTCCATGAGCTGGCACACATTCGCCATCACGACCACTCCCCCGCCTTCTACCGCGAGGTGGAAGCCTATCTGCCCGACTGGAGGGCGCGCCGCGCCCTCCTTCGCCGGTAATTCCGCCATTTTGCGCTGTACATTCGATACTTCGTCGCCGCCCGTTCAATCGGGCGGTGGTTTTCTTGTGATTTTCACAAGAAAACCTCCGTCTTTTCTGTGCGTTTCGGCAAAAATACGGCGAAGCAATTGACAATTGCGGCAAACACTGATAGGATAACTATGCTGAACGGAAACGTTACCGGTAATGTTTTCGCTTTCCTCTGACGATTTTCGTTCCTTTCGATCTGGTATAGTAGGAGGCACACCCCGGTATGACGATCAAGGATATAGCCAAACAGTGCAGCGTCAGCGTCAGTACCGTCTCCCGTGTGCTGAATGACCGGCCGGATGTCAGTGAGGATGTCCGGCGTAAGGTGCTTTCCGCTATCAAGAATAGCAACTACATTCCCAACAACAGTGCCCGCGATCTGGTTCGCACCAAGTCCGACGCTGTGGGTCTGGTAGTCCGCGGTGTGTCCAATCCGTTCTACACCGACATTATCCGCGCCATTGAACGCACCATCACCGATGCCGGTTTTACAATGGTCATGCAGCAGATCGGTACTTGCGACGACGAGGTCAAATGCGGTGCGGTCATGGAGCGCGAAAAGCGCCTGCAGGGCATCGTGTTCCTGGGCGGTCGGTTTGATTACACCCCCGCTGATTTGGCGATGCTGAACGTTCCCTTTGTGTGCTGTTCCTACTCTAACCGCTATGGCACGCTGATCGAGGGCGAGTATTCCTCTGTGTCCATCGCCGACGGTGACACCGCACAGCAGGCGGTGGAGGAGTTGTACCGCCACGGGCACCGGCGCATCGCCGCGCTGATCTCCCGTCCCAACGATCAGTCCATCAGCCAGCTGCGCTATGAGGGCTATGTGCAGGCGCTGGAGAGTCACGGCATCCCCGTGGACCCGGAGCTGGTGATCTCCACCGGCGGCTTCGACGTCCGCGATGCCTATTCCGCCGTAAAGGCTGCCCTGGAACGGGGCGCGGATTTTACTGCTCTATTTGCCATCGCGGACTCTATGGCCATTGGTGCCATGCGGGCTTTGATGGACGCCGGCAGGCGTATCCCCGAGGACTGTTCCGTTATAGCGATAGATGGGTTAGAATTGTCTGCCTATATTGAGCCGCCGCTTACTACCCTGTGCCAGCCTATGGAGGAAATGGGCCGCCGCAGCGCCGAGATTTTGCTGGACATGGTGCGGCACAAGGGCTCCCACGCCTGTGAGCTGCTGCCCACCACCCTGCGCCAGGGCCGCAGCGTGGCCGCGCCCAGGTGATACTTTTGTATATCTTTGTGATCTATTTTGTGTATCCTAAGGATCTGTTTCCTGCATCCCAATAATTTGTTTTTTGTACCCTAATAATCTGTTTTTTACATCCTTGTGATGTGAAAATAAAAACAAAAAAGGAGTAATTACCATGAAGAAGTTTCTTGCAATGCTTCTTGCTCTCGTCATGGCGCTGTCTCTGGTTGCCTGCGGTGAGAAGAAGGACGACACCAAGACCGAGGGCGGCGACACTGCCACCGGCAAGGTCTATTATCTGAACTTCAAGCCTGAGCAGGATCAGGACTGGCAGGATCTGGCCAAGGCCTACACCGAGGAGACCGGTGTGCCCGTCACCGTCCTGACCGCCGCCTCCGGCACCTACGAGGAAAAGCTGACCTCCGAGATCGCCAAGACCGACGCCCCCACCCTGTTCCAGGTGAATGGCCCCGTGGGTCTGGCCAACTGGAAGGATTACTGCTACGATCTGAAGGATTCTCAGATCTACGGTGAGCTGACCAGCGACAGCTTTGCCCTGAAGGACGGCGACGCCGTTGCCGGCATCGGCTACGTGATCGAGTCCTATGGTCTGATCACCAACAAGACTCTGCTGGAGAAGGCCGGCTACACCGTTGAGGACATCCAGAGCTTTGATGATCTGAAGACGGTCGCCGAGGACATCACCGCCCGCAAGGACGAGCTGGGCTTCGCCGCTTTCACCTCCGCCGGTATGGACGGCAGCTCCGACTGGCGCTTCAAGACCCATCTGGCCAACCTGCCCATCTACTTTGAGTATCAGGCTGACGGCATCAACAGCACCGATGCCATCAAGGGCACCTATCTGGACAACTATAAGGCCATCTTTGACCTGTACATCAACAACAGCACCTGCGCTCCCGCTGATCTGTCCGGCAAGACCGGCACCGACTCCGAGAACGAGTTCCTGAACGGCAAGGCCGTGTTCTTCCAGAACGGTTCCTGGGAGTATTCCGCTCTGTCCGCCAAGTACTCCGATGACGAGATGACCATGATCCCCATCTACATCGGCGTGGGTGATGAGGCCAATCAGGGTCTGTGCACCGGCACCGAGAACTACTGGTGCGTAAACAAGGACGCCGCTCCTGAGGACATCCAGGCCACGCTGGACTTCATGTACTGGTGCGTCACCTCTGACAAGGGCACGCAGGCTCTTGCCAATGACATGGGCTTCGTGATCCCCTTCAAGAAGGCCGCCGAGTCCCCCAACCTGTTCGTCAAGGTGGACAAGGAGCTGACCGCTGCCGGCAAGACCCCTGTGTCCTGGAACTTCACCACCATGCCCTCTGAGCAGTGGAAGAACGACGTTGGCTCCGCTCTGACCGCCTATGCCGCCGGTACCGGCGACTGGGAGGCCGTCAAGACCGCCTTCGTGGACGGCTGGGCCAAGGAAGCCGCTCTGAACGGCTGATCCCTTTTTACACCGTGATTTTCCGGTCGGGTGGGCTGAAACAGGCTCACCCGACCGCCGCACAGCCCCTGCGCTCCTGCGCAGCGGCTGCCTGTGCGCCCCGGCTTACAGGACGCGCAGGCAGCCGGATAATTCAACAAAACCGATATGGAGGTACACGCTTATGCAAAAGAACATCCGCAGATACTGGCCCATTTTCCTGCTGCCTACGCTGGCTGCCTTTCTCATCGGCTTTGTGATCCCGTTTATTCAGGGTCTGTATCTGTCCCTGTGCAAGTTCACCACCATCAACAAAACCACGTTCGTGGGTCTGAGCAACTATGTCAAGGCGTTTCAGGACGAGCAATTCGCACACGCCTTCGGCTTTACCGCTTCCTTCACCGTGGTGTCCACCGTGCTCATCAACGTTATCGCGCTGGGCATTGCCCTTCTGCTGACACGCGGCATCAAGGGCACCACCCCATTCCGCACGGTGTTCTTCATGCCCAACCTCATCGGCGGCATCGTGCTGGGCTATATCTGGCAGATCCTTCTGAACTGCATACTGAGTCTGATGGGCAAGCCGCTGCTGACTCTGGACTCCACCTCCGGCTATTGGGGTCTGATCATCCTGATGTGCTGGCAGCAGATCGGCTACATGATGATCATATACATTGCCGGCCTGCAATCCATTCCCAATGACTATATCGAGGCGGCCTATATCGACGGTGCCACTCTGTGGCAGGCCTTCTGGCGGGTAAAGCTGCCCAATCTGATGCCCAGCATTACGATCTGCCTTTTCCTGACCCTGACCAACTCCTTTAAGCTGTTCGACCAGAACCTTGCTCTTACCGCCGGTGAGCCCGCCCATTCTACGGAAATGCTGGCAATGAACATCTACCAGACGTTCTACGCCCGCTCCGGCCCCATGTGGAAGGGAATCGGGCAGGCGAAGGCCGTGCTGTTCTGCATTCTGGTCATCGCCATCTCCAGCCTGCAGCTGAAGTTCACCCGCTCTAAGGAGGTGCAGCAGTAATGAAAAAGCGCTCTCACGCCATCAACACCGTCTGGACGGTGTTCCTGACGATCCTCAGTCTTGCGTGGGTCTACCCCGTGGTGGTGGTGCTCATCAACTCCTTCAAAAAGGACTCCGCCATTTCCACCAGCACCGCTTTCCAGCTGCCTCCCGCCGACGGCTTTGCCGGGCTGGGTAATTATGCCAACGCAATCCATTCCAAGGGCTTTCTTGCCGCCTTCTTCAACAGCTTTATTATCTCCGTCACCTCTGTGGTGCTGATCCTGGTTTGCTGCTCCATGTGCGCGTGGTTTATCACCCGCGTGAAGACGTGGGCCACGAAGCTCTGCTACTTCCTGTTCGTATTCTCCATGGTGGTACCCTTCCAGATGCTGATGTTCACTCTGGCAAATCTGGCGGATAAAACGAAGCTGAACACCCCGTTCAACATCTGCATTATCTATCTTGGCTTCGGCGCAGGACTGGCGGTGTTCATGTTCACCGGCTTCGTGAAATCCATCCCGCTGGAGATCGAGGAGGCCGCCATGATCGACGGCTGCGGCCCTCTCCGCACCTTCTTTCTGGTGGTAATGCCCATGCTGAAGCCCACGCTGGTCAGCGTCGGCATACTGGAAACCATGTGGGTGTGGAACGACTACCTCCTGCCCTATCTGGTGCTGGACGGCACGAAATACATGACCATCCCCATTCTGATCCAATACTTCCGCGGCGGCTTCGGCCGCGTGGAGATGGGTCCCATGATGGCCTGCATCGTCCTGACCATCCTGCCCATCATCATCATCTACGTTCTCGGCCAGAAGCACATCATCAAGGGCGTGGCGGCAGGCGCCGTCAAGGGCTAAACTTACAACACGCCGGGGGCGGGCTGATCGCCCGCCCCCGTATATTTTGGCCGGGACCGTCCGGCTGAAAGTCAAATCCTATCCAAGAGAGAAGTTGAGTTATGAAACGAAGCAGCGGTATTTTAATGGCGGTATCCTCCCTGCCCTCCCCCTATGGCATCGGTACCCTGGGCAAGGCGGCCTATGATTTCGCCGATTTCCTGAAAGACGCCGGCCAGTCCTACTGGCAAATGCTCCCCCTGGGCCCCACCAGCTATGGCGACTCCCCCTACCAGAGTTTTTCCGCCTACGCCGGCAACCCCTATTTTATCGACCCGGATATGCTGGTGGCTGACGGACTGCTGACGGCCGCCGAGTGCGCCGCCCCCGACTGGGGCAGCGACCCGCGCCATGTGGACTACGGAAAGATCTACGAGAGCCGCTTTACCCTGCTGCACAAGGCCTACAAACGGGGCTGGGAGCGGGACGCGGTGGCCGTAGCGGCCTTTGCGCAGGACAATGCGCGGTGGCTGCCGGACTATGCCCTGTACATGGCCTGCAAACGCCATTTCGGCATGAAGGCATGGACGGAGTGGCCCGACGACGACCTTCGCCTGCGTAAGAACGAGGCCGTGCTGGACAAGTACCGCACACTTCTGCGGGAGGATGTGCAGTTCTTCACCTATCTGCAATTTCTGTTTTTCAGGCAGTGGACCGCTCTGCGCGACTACGTCCACCAGCAGGGCATCCGCATCATCGGCGATCTGCCCATCTACGTGGCCATGGACTCCGCCGACGTCTGGGCTGAGCCGCAGTTCTTCCAGCTGGACGACGATCTGGTGCCCAAGGCTGTGGCCGGCGTCCCGCCGGATTACTTTACCGCCGACGGCCAGCTGTGGGGCAACCCCCTCTACGACTGGGACGCCATGCGTGACGACGGCTTCGGCTGGTGGATCCGCCGGATCGACGGCGCCGGCAAGCTGTATGATGTGATCCGCATCGACCACTTCCGCGGCTTTGCCAACTACTGGGCCGTGCCCTACGGTCAGCCCACCGCCAAAAACGGCCGCTGGATCGCCGGTCCCGGCATGGACCTGATCGAACGGCTCAACGGCTGGTTCCCGCAGCTGGAGTTCATCGCCGAGGATCTGGGCTACCCCACCCCGGAGGTGGCGCAGCTGCTCCGCGAGTCCGGCTGGCCCGGTATGAAGGTGCTGGAATTCGCCTTTGACTCCCGGGATTCCAGCGGGTATCTGCCCCACGCCTATACGCCGCACTGCATCTGCTATACCGGCACCCACGACAACAGCCCCCTGGCACTGTGGCGGCAGGAGGCCGCGCCGGAGGATGTGGCCCACGCGGTGGAATACCTGGCGCTGACAGAGCAGGAGGGCTTCCACTGGGGTATTATCCGCGGCGGTATGTCCAGCGTGGCGGAGCTGTTCGTGGCGCAGATGCAGGACTATCTGGGCCTGGGCGAGGGAAACCGCATGAACATCCCCGGCACCCAGGGCGGCAACTGGACCTGGCGGCTGCTGCCCGGCGAGCTGAGCGATGCGCTCTCTGTCAGGATCGACCGCATGACCGCGCTCTACGGCCGCAAGGCATAAGCGAACACCCCCGGCAGTGCCGGGGGTGTTTTTTTGCCGTGAGCACCGCTTCCGCAACGCCGAAACCCCCATCTGCCATGTGACAGATGGGGGTTTCGATGCCGCCGAGGTAGGGGTTAAACCTCCGCGACCCGTACTGCAATATGGGCCCTGCCGGGCAGGGCAAATAAAAAACCGGCTGCAATGTATGCACCTTTGAAGCGCATCCCACTTGCAGCCGGTCGATCATGCGGTCAAATGCCGTTTAGACACCGTAGCTTTGCGTCTCGGCCTTTCAGCCGATTTGCCAACAGAACATTATTGTATTTGTAGTGTATCACTTTCGTTCCGTTTCGTCAAGTCTTTTTCGCAAAAATCCGTGTTTTCTACGCGTCCGTGTCTAAATCTCCGATCGCCGCGCACGCCTCACGGTATGCCGCGGCCGTCTCCGGATACAGCGCCGACGCGCGCTGCATATCGCTGCCGCGCAGGGCCTCCGTCAGGGCGGAGGCTGCCTGCCCCAGCTGCACCAGCCCTAGGTTGGCTGCCAGGCCCTTCAGCGTGTGCGCCGCCCGGAACGCCCGTTGGACGTCTCCGGCACTCATGGCCGCCTGCAGCATGGCGAAGGTGTCGTCTCCGGCGAACATCCGCAGGAAACGCTCCACCGCGGACGCGCTGCCCAGCCGGCGCACGGCGTCCGCCATGTCGCCGCCCATCTCTTGATAAAGCTTCTCTAAATTCATTGTTTCTTCCTCTCCAGCCACTCGGCGATCGTTCTTATCATCTGCCCAGCCTCCAACGGCTTGGGGATATGCGCGTCCATGCCCGCTGCCAGGCAGGCCGCTACGTCCTCGTCAAACAGGTTGGCGGTCATGGCGATGATCGGCAGGCGGGCGTCCGGCCTGTCCATCCCGCGGATGGCGCGGGTGGCGGAAAGGCCGTCCAGCTCCGGCATCATCACGTCCATCAGCACCGCGTCGTAGGTACCGGGCGCCGACGCGGCAAACATCTCCACCGCCTCTTTGCCGTCGGCGGCCTGGTCCACCACGGCGCCGGCCTCCTGCAGCAGGTACACCGCGATCTCCCGGTTCAGCTCGTTGTCCTCCGCCACCAGCAAGCGCCGGCCGGCGATGGAGGCCGCCGCGTCGGGAAGCGCGGCTTCCGGTTCTTCGGCCTCACTGGGCATCATGGGCAGCACCACGCGGAAGCGCGTTCCCTGTCCGAGTGCACTGTCCACCTGAATGGTACCGCCTCTTTCGTCCACCAGCTTTTTCACCACGGCCAAACCCAGGCCCACGCCGCCGGAAAGGCTGCCTCTATCGCTGTTTTCCTGGGCAAACGCCTCGAACATATGGCGCTGGAACGTCTCGCTCATACCTGCGCCGTTGTCCTCGCATATAAATTCCAGCCGGCACACGCCGTCCGCATAACGGGACTCGCGGAAGCTACAGCGCACCCATCCGCCGGGGTGATTGTATTTGATGGCGTTGCCGATGATGTTCTGGCAGATCTGCCGCAGATACAGCGGGTCGCCTGTGAATCGTTCATGCTCCAGCGTCAGGTCCATCACCATCAGTGCAACGCCTGCGCTCTCCGCCTGGGCGTGCGAAATACCCAGCATCTCGTGCAGCTCGCTTGTCAAACAATAGGGGGTCTTTCCCAGCGCCTCCTGCTTCGGGCGATTCAGCGTCAGCACGTCGTTTACCAACGCCAGCAGATAGCGTGCCGCGGTCTGCGCCTTCTCCCGGCAGGACTGCACCAGCGTCACATTCTCCGGGTTCCGCCCGATGATCTCCAGCATACCCATGATGATGTTGATGGGTGTGCGTATATCATGGCTCATGCTGCGAAGGAAGTGCGTCTTGGCCTGGTCCGCCGCGCTGGCGCGGCGCACCTCCTCCTCCAGATGGTGCTGGTAGTCCATCTCGCGACGCTTGCGCTCCTGCGTGGTGCGGAGCACCAGCAGCGTCGCCAAGACCGCCGCCAGCGCGTAGACGCCGAAGGCGGAGATCACCATGTTCTTGCCCAGGATGAACACGTATTCATTGGGGAGGAACACATACAGGCTGTACTGCTGGTATCGCTCCCGTGCACCGAAGAACGTGCCGTCCGTGCGGAGCTGGGTCAGCTTGCTGCCCGGGGAGGGGGAGGACTCCAGCGCACGGATGAGGGGCACCTCGTCCACCGGCAGGTTCCACTGCTCCGCCGCGCTGCTGCTCACCACGCGCTCGCCGTCGGTGATGTAGGTGTAGACCCTGTCATTGAGCAGCGTCTCGTAGCCCGCCAGCAGGCTCTCGATGGACGCACGGTAGGAGGCGATGATCGTGTTCGACTGGAGGCGGACGCAGAAGACGACGCCGGGATTTTCGACGCGCGCCACGGCTGCTATGTCGTATACCGCGCCGTCACGGGTCAGGCGGCGGGCGAAGATCTTTTCCGGGTAGTCCATGATGGAGCGGATCGCCTCATTGGTGTAGTAATCGCTCCAGTCCATGTCCGCACCGGAGCTGAACTCGATCTCCAGATCCTTGTCCAGCACCAGCACGCAGGTTACGCGCTGACGCTGGGCGTACCGCGCCAGCTCCTCGTTGGAGCGGTTCTGCCCCACCATACCCTCGCGCTCCGCCACCTCCTGCGCCTGCTCCGTCAGCCGCACGAGGCTCTTTAGCCGGTCGGCGGCGACGATGTCGCGGTAGCTGATGCACTGGTTTTGCAGATATTGCAGCGTCCGCTGGGCGGTCTGCTGGGCGTTGCGGATGCTGCTGTTGCCGCCGATGAGAGCCGTGACCGCCATCACAAAGACGCCCAGCACCAGCATGAGCACCCAGATATATTTGTTGGAAAACTTATTGCCCATGGATCAACCCCGCTAAAGCCGCCTGTGCGTCCACGCCGTAGCTCTCCAGAATGGCGGCCACGGTGCCGTCCGCCACCAGCTCGTGCAGCATTTCGTTCAGAGCCTCCGCTCTGCCGCTGCCGTCGTCCTTATAGAACGCCGCGCCCAGACCTGCCCGCAGCAGCCCCGGCTCCAGCACCCGGTATTCCCCGGCGCGCCCGGCGATGAAGGTGAGGTACGCCGTCTCGTGTCCGGCGCAGGCGTCCACATAGCTTTTGTCCAGCGCGGCGAACACGTCCACCGTGTCGGCGAAGCAGTACACGCTGTCCACCTGCTCCACGCCGGGCACCTGATGCTTCAGAAACAGCTCCTCCGGCTTGGAGGAGGTCTGCACGGCGATGCGCTTGCCGTTCAGGTCGCCAAGACCGTAAATATCGCTGGACGCCTGCACGATGACCACCTGACGGCTGTACATATACGGCCCTGCCCAGCGGTAGCAGTCCTCTCTGCCGTTCATGGAGAAGCTGCCCCAGAGGCAGTCCACGTCGCCTCGCTCCAGTAGGGCGTCCTTCTCCTGCCAGTTGATTTTTTGGAAGCTCGCCGTCCAGCCCAATCTCTCGCAGGCGGCGGTGGCAATCTCCACGTCGATACCCGCATAGGCGCCATTCTCATCCAGATAGAAATACGGCTCATAGTTGTCGCTGCCAATGACCAGCACCGGCAGTTCTTCCGTTTCCGTCTCCCGCTGTCCGCAGCCGCACAGCAACGCGCCGCACAGCGCCAGCAGCACCGCCAGCAATCTTTTTGTCCTACTCATTCCTTACCTCTCATGCCGTATACCTCACGGCACAGTGCGCCCTGTATGTCCTCCAAGCAGTCTACCAGCAGCGGATCGAACGCGCCGCACTCGCCGCGCCGTATCATAGCCAACGCCTCCGCATGGGTATACGCCGGCTTGTACACCCGCTGGCTCACCAGCGAGTCATAGGCGTCCACCAGACCCACCGCCTGCACGGTCATCGGTATCTCGTCGCCCTTCAGCCCGTCGGGATAGCCGCTGCCATCCACCCGTTCGTGATGCCAGCGGCAGATCTCCGCCGCAGCCTCCACCAACGGCTCGCTTTCCATCTCCTTCATGCCCCGCATCAGTTCCTCGCCGATCAGGGTATGCTTCTTGATCTCGTCAAACTCCTCCGGCGTCAGGGGGCCAGGCTTTCGCAGCAGGGCATCCGGCACGCCTATCTTTCCAATGTCGTGGAACATAGCCGCCGCGGCGGCCCGCCGGCAGTCCTGCAGGGTCAGGCCGTATTTATCCGTGCGTTCCAGCATTCTCTGCAGCAGCCGCTGCGTGATCTTCTCCACGTGCCGCCCATGGTCCGCGCCCTCGCCGTTGTGGTAGCCCATCACCCGCGACAGGATATCCGCCGCGATACCAATCGTGTGCTCCTGCCGCCACAGCTGCTGCGTCATCACCGCCGCCAGCCGCCGCTGCCGCGCGTACAGCTTCACGGTGTTTATCACCCGCTGCCGCACGATACGGATATCAAAGGGCCGTTCTATGTAGTCCGCCACGCCCATGTCGTAGGCCTGCCGCACCTTTTCTTCTGAGCCGTCCGCCGTGATGATAATGACCGGGATATCCTCGATAAACCCCCGCTTATTCATCTCCTCCAGCACCTGCAGGCCGTCCAGCTCCGGCATGACCATGTCCAGCAGCACCAGTGAGATATCCGCGCCGTAGGTCTCCAGCTGCGCCATACACTGCCGGCCGTCCTCCGCCTCCAGCACGTTGAAAGCCTCCGCCAGCATCTCCCGCAGTATCGCGCGGTTCATAGCTGCATCGTCCACTACAAGAATATGCGGCTTGATCTCCTCCCCCTCCTCAGTGGGGGTATCCTCGGTGACCACGGCGTTCTTTCTTCGCTTGGCCCGGTACATCAGCCGGTCCGCCCGCTGTACCGCCTGGGCGATCGTCTCCTGCTGCGCCATGACGCATCCCACGCTGATGGTGATATGCTGGCAGCCCTCGCAGCCCGGTATGCTCACTGTCCGCAGCCGCCGCTGAATGTCTCCCAGCACGGTGGCAAAGGCCGCCTGCTCCACGCCCGGCAGCAGCAGCAAAAACTCGTCGCCGCCGTAGCGCACCAGCGAGCCGCTGTGGCCCACCACCTCATAGATGGTATCCGCCAGCACCCGCAGCGCGTTGTCGCCCACCTGATGGCCATTTATATCGTTATACAGCTTCAGATCGTCCATATCGATGAGCGCTACACCGCCGCGGTATATCTCATTGCTCATATCCCCCTGGTAATGGTTGCGGCTCAGCGCGCCGGTCAGCGCGTCTATCTCCTGCTCCTGTGTATCCCGCCCGGAGATGACCAGCACTTTGTCGTTGATCCGGTCGATGCGGATGTCATACTGCCGGCAGCCTACGCCGCCCTGCCGGAACCGCAGGCGAAAGCTCTCGTTTCGCTCCTTGTCGTAGAAAAAGCCCCGCAGATTATCGCTGCTGAGATAGCGCATCCACACGCTTTTTTCCGCCGACATACCGCCGTTGTCCCGGAAGATGTCACGCAGCTCCTCTGCGGTGTACCATTTGTCCTCCAGACCACTGGCCAGGTTGGTTTTCCGGACCCGCAGCTTTCCCCGGGCCCTGTCATATTCACATACGGTGTCGCAGATCGGCAGCAGTGCCGCGATAAAGGTTTCCTTCTCGATCATGGCCGAGACCTCCGTTCCTGTCATACCAGCTTTATTATAGCATCTTAAGACCGTATTGCAACGGCTTCCCCCTGAAACGCCGAATTTTTCGCCTGTTTTGCAGGCGGCGCGCCGGGGTGCGCTGTCGGTGAACGGCCCTGACCCGCACAGGGCAAAATAAAACCGCCCGGACGGGCGGTTTTGTTTTGCCTTTTTGCGATCTAACTGCGGCGGCGGAGTGCTAAAACGGTCAGTGCTGAAATGGAAGCACCAACAATAAGCCATGCCCACGGGCCGGCGGAGGGCGCGGCGGCCGGCAGAGGCTGCCAGGCGGCATACAATGTCATATCCGCCGTGACCGGCGCATTGAAATCCCAGGGGCGGGTCAGGTCGTAGTCACTGTACCAGCCGGTGAAGCGATAGCCCGAGCGGGTGGGCGCCTGCGGCGGCGCCAGGGGCGTTCCACGGAGCACCTCCGCCGGCGCTACGCCGCTGCCGCCGTTACTTTGGAAGGTCACGCGGCACTGGTCTGACACCACCACCGTGACGTCCCGGGCAGCGGCGGCATAGCGGCCCATGCCGTCCTCGGTGGACACCAGGTAATGGCTGCCGGTTATGGCGGACGCACCGCCGTCGGCCAGGACCTTCAGCTGAAAGGAGCCAACGACCGTCTCATCCGCCCAGTCCGCGCCGCCGCCAAAGTCTACGCAATTCATGTAGACCGCCTGACGGCCATCACGCAGCGTGACCAGCGTCGTCTTGACGCCCTCGCGGAGCAGGGTGCCATCAGGCTGATAGGCGAAGAAGGCAGGATCGAAGCATATCTCGTCCTGCATGGCGAACATCGGCCCTGTGCCGGTGGTCCGGCACAGGGAAAGCGATACCGTAACGGTATCGCCGGCGGCGGCATGGTACGTCGCCTCTCCGTTGGCGGCAAGGCGGAATTCATAGTGCCGGCTGTCGTCGCCCCAGGCCAGGGACGGCGCCAGCAGCACCGCCAGCAGCGCCAGAACTACCCGCTTCATGGTCCGCCTCAGTTCAGGAAGTCCTTGAGCTTCTTGCTGCGGGAGGGGTGCCGCAGCTTACGCAGGGCCTTGGCCTCGATCTGGCGGATACGCTCACGGGTGACGTTGAACTCCTTGCCTACCTCTTCCAGCGTGCGGGTACGGCCGTCCTCGATACCGAAGCGCAGCTTCAGCACCTTCTCCTCCCGGGGCGTCAGGGTACCCAGCACATCCACCAGCTGCTCCTTCAGCAGTGTGAAGCTGGCGGCCTCGCTGGGCTCGGACGCGGCCTCGTCGGGGATGAAGTCGCCCAGATGGCTGTCCTCCTCCTCGCCGATGGGCGTCTCCAACGACACGGGCTCCTGGGCGATCTTCAATATCTCGCGGACCTTGTCCACGGGCATATTCATCTCGGCGCTGATCTCCTCGGGGCTGGGGTCGTGGCCCAACTCCTGCAGCAGCTGGCGGGACACACGGATGACCTTGTTGATGGTCTCCACCATGTGGACGGGGATGCGGATGGTACGCGCCTGATCGGCGATGGCGCGGGTGATGGCCTGACGGATCCACCAGGTAGCGTAGGTGGAGAACTTATAGCCCTTGGTGTAGTCGAACTTCTCCACGGCCTTGATCAGGCCCAGATTGCCCTCCTGGATCAGGTCCAGGAACAGCATACCGCGGCCCACATAGCGCTTGGCGATGGATACCACCAGACGCAGATTGGCCTCGGCCAGCTGCTGCTTGGCCTTCTCGCCGGCCTTGATCTGCTTTTTCAGCTCGGCCATCTCCGCCTCAGGGATGGTCTCGCCGTCCGCCTCGGCCTGCGCCACACGCGCCTCGGCCTCGCGGCCGGCGGACATAACGGTGGCCAGCTCCACCTCCTGATCGGCGGTCAGCAGGGGCACCTTGCCGATCTCCTTCAGGTACATACGCACGGGATCGTCAATGTTGAAGCTGTCCACCAGCGTGTTGGGGTCGACCAGCTCCTCCTCCTCGATCTCGGCGATCTCATCCATAGCGGGCTCGCCATCCTCATCGGGCAGGTCGGCCAGGAAATCCTCGCTGCCTACCTCGATGCCCAACTGCTCCAGAGAGTCGTAGATGGAGTCCATCTGCTCGCTCTCCAGGTCCAGCTCGTCCAGCACGTCGGACAACTCACCGGCATCCAGCTTGCCCTTCTTCTTACCCTTGGTAAACAGGTCGCGCAGCTTCTCGTTGCCGTTCAGCAGCGCGGCCGCCGGCAGGGACGCGATGGTCTTTTCGTCCAGGCCGCCCTTGGCGGGCTTGTCCTGCGCCGGCGCGGCCTCCTGCAAAAGCTGGTCCGCCATCTGCTCCAACTGCTCCGCGGTGTACTTTTCTTCGGTCATGTTCGCTTTCCTCCGTAACCTTTTTTATCTTTATACGTCTCCATCGCCGCCGCCAGCGGATCCATGCCGCCGGTGCGCTTGGTGTGTTCTTCCCGAATGATGCGTATGTAATCCGCCAGCGCCTGCGGCGCGTTGGCTGCGGATTCCGGTTTTTGCAGCAGCGCCGTCAGGTGGTTCATCTCCTCCGGCGTCAGCACCGCGGCCAGCGCCGCCATGCTCGCGTGTCCCCGCCGCTGCCACAGCTCGCCGTAGATGCGGCCCAGCAGCGGCGAAGAGAATTCCTCCGGCCGCACCGGCATTTCCGGCGGGAACAGGCTCTCGTCCTGCATCAGCAGACGGATAACGCCCTCCTCCGCCAGCGCGCTGCGTACATTCTGATAACGGATGCTGCGGTCCGCGGGCTGCAGGGCCGATATCGGGTTCATCTCCTGACGCTCCTGCGCCTTCCGTGCCTTGGCCTGCACCCGCTTGGCGGCCCGCTGGACCTCCATCCGCATGGCCTCTGCCGGCAGGGACGCCGCCTCGGCGGCCCGGGTGGTATATACCTCCCGTTCCACAGGGTCATTTAGTTTACATAATGTTTCAGCAACCTCCCCCGCATACGCGATGCGGCCCTTGTCGTCCTTCAGGTCATACTTGGCCGCGATCTCAGACATCGTGAATTCAATGCCGTTTGCACTTCCGGAAAGCAGCTGCTCAAACGCGTCCCTACCCTGGTATTTGATAAAGTCGTCGGCATCCTGCTTTACATAATGTCCATCCACCAATCGCTGCGGCAGACGCAGGACCTTCACGGTGAACTCGCTGTTCTGCAGCAGCTCCAGCGCCCGGTCCGTGGCCATCTGGCCCGCGCCATCGTTGTCGTAGCACAGCACCAGCTCCTTGGTGAAGCGGCTCAGCAGACGTATCTGCTCCTGGGTCAGCGCCGTGCCCATGCAGGCCACCGCGTTGTCGAACCCCGCCTGATGCAGCGTCACCACGTCCAGGTTGCCCTCGCACAGGATCATGTTGGGCCGCTTGGTCTTTTTGGCCAGGTTCAGGCCGTAGAGCACCCGGCGTTTGCTGTACGCCACCGTTTCGGTGGTGTTCATGTATTTCGGCTCCGACTTGTCGATCACGCGGCTGCCGAAGCCCACCACGTCGCCCCGCACATCGATGACCGGCAGCATCAGCCGGTTGCGGAATTTGTCGTACAGTCCGCCGTTTTTCCCGTTGACCACCAGGCCGGAGGCAAGCAGCTCCTGCTTGGTGAAGCCCTTGTCTGTCATGGCGCGGAGCAGCGCATCCCACTGGTCCAACGAAGCGCCCATGCCGAAGCGCACCGCGATACCCCGCCGTATCTGCCGCTTGTCCAGATACGCCTGCACCGCCGCACCCTGCGGAAGCTGCAGCTGGTCGTAGTACCACCGCGCCGCCGCACGGTTCAGCTCCAGCACCCGCCGCCGCAGCCGGTCGGCGTTGCTGCGGGCCTCGTCCTCCGCCGGCAGCGGGATGTTGGCCCGCTTGGCCAGGAACTCCACCGCCTCCGGGAACGACAGGCCCTCGATCTCCATGATGAAATTGATGACGCCGCCGCCCTTTTTGCAGCCGAAGCAGTGGTAGATCTGCTTGTCCGGCGCTACGGAAAATGAGGGCGTTTTCTCGTTGTGGAAGGGGCACAGGCCGAACAGGTTGCCGCCCTTGCGCGTCAGCGTCACGTAGCCGGATACCACGTCCGCGATGTCGTTCCGCGCCACCACTTCGTCCAGAAACTGGTCGCTGAAATGCACGAAAGGCCCTCCTTTCCCCCGCTGAACCGCGGTGCAAAATAAATCTGACAATATACTATACCAAAAAACTTCCTCAAATCCTCTTTTTTCGCAAAAGTTTTTAACAGGGCGAACGAAGGGTAAAAAAAGACCGCCTTACGGCGGTCTTTTTTATTCAAGCACGGAAGGGCCTAAATTAGAACTCCTTTTTCTTGCCGATGACGACGGCGGAGCCGGCGACGGAGGTCAGAGCCATACCGACGTACATAGCGATACCAGCGTCAAAGGTCTTGGGGCTGGAAGTGCCATCAGCGGGCTTGGTGTCAGCGGTCTTGTCAGCGACAACCCACACACCAGCGGCCAACTCAGCGGTAGCACCGGAGGGAACCTCAGTGTAGTACTCATAAGCCTTACCAGTAGCGCCGCATGCAGAGCACTTAGCAGTCAGCTTCTCCAGGTCCACAACCCAAGTGTGAGGAACCAGCAGTTCATCGAGGGTCTTCTCATCGTCAACACGCTCAACAGCGGTCATGACACCGTTGACCATCAGATACTCGGTATTATCGTCAATATCATCAGTAGCAACCTTCACAAACAGATAGGTCTCATCGTCCGCCTCATCAACAGCGGTGAAGAACTTATCAGTCTTGGTGTAGTTAGCAGCCTTGTAGTCAAACTGGCCGCACTTGGTGCCCAGATTGGTGTAAGCAGTACCCTCGCCATTGTAGATAACGCTAACAACCTCAGTCAGATACATAGCGACAGTGGTCTTGCCAGCATACTTCAGAACATAAGTGGCGTCAGCGGCCTTGTCAGCTTTCACGAAATACTTGCCTTCAAACTGGTTGACAGTAGTGCCTTCGTTCTCACCCGCGATCATCTTAGTCAGGGTGTAATAGGCAATCTGATTGGCATCCTTGTCAGCCTTCTCATAGGTCAGAGTGACCTCTGTGGCTACTTCAGCAGAACTATTCTTGCCGAAGACGTCGTACTTCTGCTCCGCCGCGAACGCGGTGGTGCACAGTGCCAGAGCCATGACCATGGCCAGCACAGTTGCAATGATCTTCTTCATGTTTGTTTCCTCCATAAAAATTTGTTTGTGTCCGGTTCGGCTTCATCCTCCGAGACAGCGTTTACAACGTAAACATCATTATGTTGTAAAAATTTTTACGGATTTTGTTGCCAGTTATTTCCATTTTTGAGACAGCGCCGCCGCGCCGTCAAAAATGCCCGAAATTGGAAATAATTTCCATTTCTTCCATAATTTACCAGTAATTTACGCAATTTATCTGAGCACCTGCAAAGCGTGATTCTTGTGTAACGCAGCATTTATGCAATTCAAATCGAGATTTTCAAAAAATGCAACAACTTCGCTGGAAAAATTTTCCAGTCAAAATCGAAAAGTCATTATGTAAACTATTTGGCCCGAAATACGCCCAAAATCCCGTTCATAATTCGGTTACAATTTATTCGGTAAAAGTGTTGTCTGTGTTTTTGTGCGTAAAAGGAGCTTCGCCGCCCCGGCGGCGCGGAGGCTTACGCGGAGGCTTACGCGGCCACTTGCCCCAGCCACGGTAGGGGCGTTTTCTTCTCCCAGGCGGGCGATTATCAAATCGCGCCTATTGCCTGCACTTTTCTGAACACACCGGCGTAGAGACGTTGAACAGCGCAAAAAATTGGCTAAAAAACGCGAATTATCCTTGAAAAACAGTTTGCGAAGTGGTATCGTACTATTTGGCCTTGCAGGGGGCTGCGGCATAGGGGTACGCCGCACGGCAGGGGGGATCAACAAGGGGACACGAAGCCGAGGGGGGCTCACTGCGCGGGAGAATGTACAGTGCACGAGCGCGCTTCGCAGGGGGCAAAGGCTCCCGGGAGACGGATATCCGTCCCCCGGGAGCTTTTTTCTGTGCAGCTTTTCGGTTCTCTTAAAAATTTCCTGCGGTTTTCTTGCTTTTATCGAAAAATATGGTATACTGATAGCACTTGTATTGCGCCGTATGGACCGAGCGCTGTCTGGACACACTATGTTTGGCGCTTTTGACGCCGGCACAGCGCCGCCGCATACAAGCACCGATGACTTGAAAAGAGGGAAACTGCCTTGAATAAATACATGATCCGCGGCGGACGAGAGCTTTTTGGTGAAGTGACCGTCAGCGGTGCGAAAAACGCCGCTGTAGCTATCATCCCTGCCGCCCTGCTGGTGGATGGCGTATGCCGTATCGAGAACATCCCCCAGATCAGCGATGTGACCCTGTTCTTCTCTATTTTGGAGGAGCTGGGCGCAAAGGTGCGCGTGCTGAACCAGCACGCCATTGAGATCGACTGCCACGCCATCCACTCCACCCGCCCGTCCTACGACCTGGCGCGGCGTATCCGCGCCAGTTACTACCTGCTGGGTGCGCTGCTGGGCCGCTTCGGCCAGGCCACCGTGGCCATGCCCGGCGGCTGCAACTTCGGCGTCCGGCCCATCGACCAGCATATCAAGGGCTTCACCACCATGGGCGCTGAGGTGTCCGTGGAGGGCGGCTTCATCCACACCGCCGCCAAAAACGGCCGTCTGGTGGGTGCGCCGGTATATCTGGACGTGGTGAGCGTGGGGGCCACCATGAATATTATGATGGCCGCGGCACTGGCCGAGGGTACCACCACGATCGAAAACGCCGCCAAGGAGCCGCACATCGTGGACCTGGCTAACTTCCTCAACTCCATGGGCGCCGACATCAAAGGCGCGGGCACGGATTCCATCAAGATCCGCGGCGTGAAGCGCCTGACCGGCGGCTCTTACGGCATTATTCCCGACCAGATCGAGGCCGGCACGTATATGGCCGCCGTGGCGGCCACCGGCGGCCAGCTGCTGCTGAAGAACGTCATCCCCAAGCACATGGAGTGTATCAGCGCCAAGCTGATGGAGATGGGCGTATCCGTCACAGAAGATGACGACTCCCTGCTGGTGCGGCGCAGCGGTCCGCTGACAAAGACCAACGTCAAAACGCTGCCCTATCCCGGTTTCCCCACGGATATGCAGCCCCAGATCACCGCGGTGCTGGCGCTGGCGGAGGGGACAAGCCTGGTGACCGAGGGCGTATACGGCGCCAACCGCTTCAAGTATGTGGATGAACTGAAGCGCCTGGGCGCACACATCCAGGTGGACGGCAAGGTGGCGGTTGTAGAGGGCGTGAAACAGCTGGTGGGTGCCCCCATTCAGGCCTGCGATCTTCGCGCCGGCGCAGCACTGGTCATTGCCGGTCTTGCGGCGCAGGGCACCACCGAGCTGAGCCACATCAACTATATCGAGCGCGGCTACGAGGATCTGGTAGGCAAGCTCCGCGCGGTGGGCGCGGATATCTCCCTGGTGGACGTGCCCGATGAGGCTGACACCGAGACCCACGCAGGATAACACGAAGCCATCCAGCGCCCGCTGCGAGAGGCCGCAGCCAACTGCGGCTTGCCGCGGCGGGTGTTTTCGTTCAGAGAGGACATAGACCGTTGTTGACCGTACATATCTTAGCCAGTGGGTCTGAGGGAAACTGCCTGCTGGTCAGCGCCGGCGGGACCCACCTTCTGGTGGACGCCGGCATCTCCGCGCGGCGAATATGCGGCGCCCTGCAGGCGCTTGCCCTGTCCCCGGCGGATATCTCCGGCGTTTTGCTGACTCACGAGCACACGGACCACATTTGCGGCGTGGCGACGCTGACAAAGCAGCACCGTCTGCCGCTGTACGCCAGCCGTGGAACGGCGGAAGCCCTGTGCCGCAAGAGTTCCTGCGTGTCGGATGTACTGCGTGTCATTCCGAGGGCAGGCGCTTTCGACATCGGGAACGCCCGGATCACCGTGTTTCCCACCAGCCATGACGCCACGGAGGGCATCGATTTTCGTGTGGATCATGACGGGGCAAGCATCGGGATACTCACGGACACGGGCGTTGTCACGCCGGAGGCCGAGCAGGCGCTGCAGGGTGTGGGACTGCTGGTGCTGGAGAGCAACCACGACGAGGAATGGCTGCTCTCCGGGCCGTATCCCTATTACCTGAAGCAGCGTATTCTGGGTGCGCGGGGCCACCTGTCCAACGCCGCAGCCGGCGCGTTTGCCCGGCGGCTGGCAGAAGGTGGGACGCGGCAGTTCGTGCTGGCCCATCTGAGCCGGGAAAACAATACCCCGGAACGGGCACGGCAGACACTGGAGCGGGCGTTGGCGGGGCTGGACGCCGCCGTGACCGTGGCGCCGCGGTCGGAGCTCAGCGGGCCGTACACGGCGGAGGTGTGCGTATGCAGCGAGTGACCATTCTGTGCGTAGGCAAGCTGAAAGAGAAGTTCTACATCGACGCGGCGGCGGAGTACGTCAAGCGGCTGCAGCGATCCTGCAAGCTGGACATCGTGGAGCTGCCGGAATACCGCCTGCCGGAGGAGCCCTCCCCGGCGGAGATACAGAAGGCCCTGCAGGCCGAGGGCGCGGCCATCCGGGAGCGTCTGCCCAAGGGCGGCGCGGTGGTGGCCCTGTGCATCGAGGGCAAGCCCTGCTCCAGCGAGGAGCTGAGCCGCCGGATGGCGGACTTCGGCGTGCAGGGAAAGACGCAGATCACCTTTCTCATCGGCGGCAGCGTGGGACTCAGCGAGGACGTGAAAAAGCTGGCCGACTGGCGGCTGTCCATGTCCCCCATGACGTTCCCCCACCACATGGCGCGCATTATGCTGCTGGAGCAGCTCTACCGGGCATACCAGATCACCGCCGGGACAAAATACCACAAATAGGAGGCAGACTATGGACAACTGGAATTTCACCGGGAAGCCGGATGTACCCGCCTGGCCCAAGGACGCGCAGGGGCAGGACGAGAAGGCCGTGCTGCTGACGCAGACCTTCGATTCTCCCGCCGACACGGATATGATCATCTCCCTGCTGGCGGCCTACGGCATCCCCTGCTTCAAGTATTACGATCTGGACGGCGGTGCGGGAAAGGTCATCAACGGCTTTTCCGGCTACGGCGCCAGCCTGTATGTGCCCGAAGCGCAGCTGGAGGAGGCAAAGGACCTGCTGGCCTCCCGGCCGGTGGAGGACGAGGAAACGGAAGAACACGCCTGAAAGGAGTTTTTGAATATGCTGGACTATAAGAGGGAATACGAGCGCTGGCTGGCCAGCGACGCGCTGAACGCCGACGAAAAGGCCGAACTGCAGGCCATCGCCGGGGACGAGAAGGAGATCGAGAGCCGGTTCTACGGCCCGCTGGAATTCGGTACCGCCGGACTGCGGGGCACCATGAAGGTGGGCCTGCACCAGATGAACGTACACGTCATCCGCTGGGCCACACAGGGCTTTGCCGACGTTATCGCCGCCGAGGGCGATGAGGCCAAACAAAAAGGTGTGGCCATCTGCATGGACTGCCGCGTGAACAGCATGGCCTTTGCCCGTGCCGCGGCGGAGGTCTGCGCCGCCAATGGCATCCGCGTGCGTATTTTCGAGTCCCTGCGCCCCACGCCGGAGCTGAGCTTCGCCGTGCGGTACTATGGCTGCCAGGCGGGTATCAACGTGACCGCCAGCCACAACCCCAAGGAGTACAACGGCTACAAGGTCTACTGGGCCGACGGCGCGCAGCTGCCGCCCCAGCACGCCGCCGCCATCGCCGCCCGGCTGGAGCAGATCGACATCTTCACCGGCGTGAAGCGCATGGCCTTTGACGACGCGGTGAAGGCCGGTCTTATCACCCTGCTGGGTGAGGAGACGGACAAGATGTTCATGTCCAACGTCATGGCTATGATCAATGATCGTGCCTCCGTCGCCCAGGTAGCCGACAGCTTCAAGGTGGTATACACCCCCTTCCACGGCTGCGGCTGGAAGCTGGTGCCGGAGGCTCTGCGCGGCCTGGGTGTGAAGAACCTGTACTGCGTAGAGCAGCAGATGGTGCTGGACGGCACGTTCCCCACGGTGGCCTCCCCCAACCCGGAGAACCCGGAGGGCTTCTATCTGGCCATCGAGCTGGCCGACAAGGTAGGCGCGGACTTCATCCTGGGCACCGACCCGGACAGCGACCGTGTGGGCATTATGGTCCGCGGCGCGGACGGCAAGTTCATCGCCGTCACCGGCAACCAGACCGGCGTGCTGCTGCTGGATTACCTGATCGGCGCCATGCGCCGGGCGGGTAAGATGCCGGAGCATCCCTATTTCCTCAAGACCATCGTCACCACCGAGATGGCCCGCAAGGTGGCCGAGAGCAACGGCGTCACCTGCTGCGACACGTTCACCGGTTTCAAGTTCATGGCCGAGAAGAAGAACGCGCTGGAGGCCGCCGGCGAGGGTCACGTCATCATGTCCTACGAGGAGAGTTACGGCTATATGCTGGGCGACTACGTGCGGGATAAGGACGCCGTCACCGCGTCCCTGCTGATCACAGAGATGGCCGCTTGGTACGCCGCCAAGGGCATGACGCTGTATGACGCCCTGCAGGCACTGTACAAGAAGTACGGCTGGTACGGCGAAAAGACCCATAACCTGGTCATGCCCGGTCTGGATGGTCTGGAAAAGATGGCGGCGCTGATGAAGCGCCTGCGTACCGCACCCCCGGCCAACATCGCCGGTGTGGATGTGGTGGTCCGTAAGGACTATCAGGACGGCAGCGCCGTGGACTGCGCCACCGGGAATGTCGGTAAAATGGAGCTGTCCGGCAGCAACGTCCTGCGCTTCGAGCTGGCCGACGGCACTACGATCCTGGTGCGCCCCTCCGGCACCGAGCCGAAGATCAAGGTGTATATCCTCACCAAGGGTGCCGACGCCGCTGAACGCGACGCCAATATCGAGAAGTATTCCGCCTGGGTCAAAACCCTGACAGAGTAAAGCAGACGATTCCCGGCCTATGGCCGGGGATCGTTTTATTCTGCCGGGCGGCGGTTCTTTTTAATATAATCCCTCCCGCGGCAGCGGGAGGGATAATTAAACACAAAAAAAGAAAGGCCCAATGGGCCTTTCTCTTTTTGCCTTTAATTAGAACTCCTTTTTCTTGCCGATGACGACGGCGGAGCCGGCGACGGAGGTCAGAGCCATACCGACGTACATAGCGATACCAGCGTCAAAGGTCTTGGGGGAAGTGTTCTTGTCAGTGGAAGGAGTGGTGGTCTTACCAGCCTCAACCAGATACAGAGTAGCATTGCTGCGCAGGATATTCTTCAGCAGAATGCCATGCTCGTTAGCATAGGAAGCAACGGTAGCAGCATCATAGGTGTAGAACTCGGACT
>ENA-UOOC01001042-UOOC01001042.1-human-gut-metagenome-genome-assembly--contig:-C48old-NODE-1042-length-25173-cov-4.489370_pt1 | contig 25173 bp, 20 predicted proteins | sample MGYA00242469_ERZ724016 | MGnify/ENA metagenome assembly ERZ724016 | reverse complement strand
GCCGTCATATGTAAGCGTCAATGCGGTGGGATCGCTCACATCCGCGCCGGTTATCTTGCCTTTAAGCGAGGTCTTTTCAGCCTCAGCCATCAGATTTTTATATGTATCAAGCGGAGACTCCTCGCCGTCCTTTACATCGAATGCAAGAACGCTCCCGGGTTCAAAAGTTTTGGCTTTCGGGAACTTTATTTTCTGCGACACATTCTCGGGCTCGGAATCGAGCAGTTCGATAACTTTGTATTTCGTATCGGTCAACGCCCATGTGCCGTCGACGCAGACGCCGTAGAACACCTTCGCCTGCTTATATTCTATAGAAACCGTGTGCGGCAGCTTGCGCTTTATCGTAACCGTTTCTATATACGGCAGCTTCTTTGTTATCCTGTCTTCGGCTTTGTTGAGATTTATCCACATCAGGCAGTCACCGATATCTATCCCGGACGCGCTGACTATCTCGTCTCCGTCATATCTGCCTTCTCCGCTCAGAGAAAAGCCCTCCACGCGGAACAGCACCGCACTGCCGATGAGCGCGACTACCGCAAGAACGACAATAACAATAGGCAGAGTCACTATCGCTATTCTAACGCGACGGCGGCGTCTCGCCTTTTTGCTCAGTCTTTTCTTTTTCGGAGTCTTATTTTTCTGCGGCTGTGCTTTTTTGTTTTCCATGCGGGACACCCCTTTTCAACTTTCTCTTTCGATCTCCGCCCCAAGTGAGCGAAGCTTTTCTTCCATATCCTGCCAGCCTCTGTCAATGAGACAGACATTTTCTATCGTCGTGCTGCCCTGCGCCGCAAGCCCCGCAACGGCAAGCGCCGTACCCGCTCTCAAATCGGCGGCGCACACACATGCACCCGTAAGCGTCTCGACGCCCTTTATCACCGCAACCTTGCCTTCGGTCATTATATCCGCGCCGAGGCGGCAGAGCTCGCGCACATGGCGATATCTGTTTTCAAAAATATTCTCTATCATAACGCTCGTGCCGTGCGCCACGCTGAGCATAGCCATGACCGCCGCCTGGGAATCGGTCGGGAAACCCGGATACGGCATCGTCCGCACGGTCTGAACACTGCGCAGACGAACGGGAGCCAAAATATGCACGCTGTTTTCGCCGCAGTCAACTTTGCACCCTGCCTGCTCAAACACGGGGATTACCGGAGTTATATGTTCGGCGCGGGTGTCTAAAATGCGCACGTCACCGCCGGTCACTGCCGCAGCAGCCATATAGGTCGAGGCGATTATTCTATCGGGAATGACCGTATGCTCGGCAGAATGGAGCTTTTTCACGCCGCAGACCTTTATCTCGCCGCTGTCGGCGCCGGATATATGCGCGCCGCAGGAGCAGAGAAAATCCGCAAGATCGGCTATCTCCGGCTCGCGCGCCGCATTTAGTATAACTGTTTCGCCCTCGGCTGACGCCGCGGCGATAAGTATATTTTCAGTCGCGCCCACGCTCGGGAACGAGAGAGTTATTTTTTCTCCATGGAGACAGTCTGGACATCTGCAAGAGAGCACGCCGCCCTCGGTCTCGATTTGTGCGCCCATAAGGCGCAGGGAGGACAGGTGAAGGTCAATCGGACGCAGTCCTATCTCGCAGCCGCCGGGCGCGGATATCTCCGCCATACCGAGCCTTGCGAGCAGGGGCGACAAAAATATAACGGACGAGCGCATCTCGCACATGAGCTCGCGCGGCACGTCACAGCGGCTGACATCTGTCGCATCTACTGTGACCGTGTCGCCCTCGCGTTCGACTTTGCAGCCGATAAAGCGCAGAATTTTTATCGCGGCGTCAACATCGGAAAGGCGCGGGCAGTTATGAATAACGCTCAAGCCGTCAACGCTCGCCGCTGCCGCCAAGATAGGCAGTGCGCTGTTTTTTGCGCCCTGGAGGCGCACCTCGCCCGAGAGTCTGTTTTTCCCTGTGATCCTCACCGTTTCCATTTTCGCACCCCGCGCAACTCAATTAGTAACTGCGTGCTATCATATGCGAAAATGATTTGTTCTGTTACCCGACCACCTTGCACAGGCAGTCGTATATGCGCTGCGCCGCGTCGCTGACGCACATTGCGCGGGCGTTTTCGCCCATTTTATCGAGCCCTGCGCGGTCCGCGAGAAGCTTCTCGACCTCTTCGGTCAGCTTTTCGCCCGTCAGGTCTTTCTCTTCGATAACCACCGCCGCGTTCTTTTCAACGAGAGTCATCGCGTTGTGATACTGATGATTCTCCGCAACATACGGCGAGGGAATGAGTATCGACGGCTTGCCGAGAGCCTCTATCTCCGAGAGAGTCGATGCGCCGGCGCGGTTGATGAACAGGTCACACGCCGCCATGCAGCGGGACATATCGTCTATGTATTCTCTTATTGTAACATTCTCGAATTTGTCCGGGTCGACTCCGCGCTTTTTGAGCTCGTCCGCGACCCATGTGCCGCTGTGTCCGGTGGCGTGGATGAAGCAGCAGTCACCCTTGGGAGCGTGCGCCGCTATCAGCTCGACCATAGCCTTGTTTATCGGCTCCGCGCCGAGACTTCCGCCGGAGGAGAGAATGAGCGGGCGGCTGTCAACGCCCAGTTCGAGACGGCTGTGTTCTTTATCCGCTGTAAAGAACTCGGCGCGCACTGGGAGTCCCGTCAGCACGCAGGGGTTCTTCGGCTCGAGGTATTTTTCCGCCGCCATGCTCGTGAGCATAACAGCATCGACCTGCTTTGCGAGCGTCTTGTTCGTCACGCCGGGATAGGCGTTCTGCTCGTGGATAGCGGTCGGCACGCCGAGCTTCGCCGCCATTCTGATAACGGGCCCGCTGACATAGCCCCCGAAGCCTATTGCAAGCTCGGGCTTAAAATCCTCGATTATCTTTTTCGCCTGCGAGGACGATTTGAACATCTTTGAAACCGTCTTTATGTTATGAACGATACCCGCCGGGCTCAGGTCGCGGCGGAAACCGCTGATATCTATCATCTTTATCGGGTAACCCGCCTGGGGGACAAGCTTCGCCTCCATTTTATCGGCAGTACCGACGAAGAGTATCTCGGCAGTCGGATCCTGCGAACGGATATATCCGGCAACAGAAAGAGCCGGGTTGATATGGCCGCCTGTGCCGCCTGCGGCGATAAGAATTCTTTTTGCTTTGAGCATATTGACTCCTCCGTTGTTTTTATATTTTCTCTATTTTTGCGCTTCGCGATACGCTCAGCACAACGCCCATCTCTATGAGCAATATCCACAGTGATGTGCCGCCGTAGCTGAAGAACGGAAGGCTGATTCCGGTATTGGGAATGAGATCGGTGACGACCGCGATATTGAGCGCCGTCTGAAGCCCGACCTGAACCGCGATGCCCATAACGAGCAGGGACGCGAATGTGTCTTTGGTACGCATGGCGATATCGAAAGCGCGCTTGACAAGAAGCACGAACAGCACGATAACAACCAGCGCGCCGACAAGACCCATCTCTTCGCAGAATATCGAGAAGATGAAGTCGTTCTGCGGCTCGGAAACATACATGTGCTTCTGGCGCGAATTGCCGAGTCCGACGCCGAACAGTCCGCCCGAGCCGATAGCATAGAGGGAGTTGTTCGTCTGCCAGCGGGCGTCGCCGGGGTCATAGCTCTTATCGAGCCATGCGATTATTCTCTCCGCCGCATAGGCGGGCATCTTATTTCTGAAAACGACCATGAGCACTGCACCGCCGACGATACAGGCTATGACAAGCGGATACCACTTGCGGTCAATGCCGCCGAGATATGTCATCGCTATGCCGAGCAGACCAACGAGTATAGTCGCAGAGACGTGTTTTTCGAGAGCGATAAGTCCGCACATAACGCCGACGACTATCATATAGAGGAACATCATCTTCCAGTCGGAGCATATGGCTTTTTTGCGTCTGTCCATGCTCCACGCGCAGTACATTATCAGCGCGACCTTTGCAAATTCGGACGGCTGGAACAGGTTCTTGCCGCCGATGACGAGCCAACGCTTGAAATCGCCGTCGCCGTGGAAAATAAGCACGAGAACAAGAAAGAAGAACGCGACGGTTATCGCAAAAAACGATAAATCTTTGAGCACCCTGTAATTTATTCTCGACACCAAAAACATCAGCACAACGCCTGTTACGGCGAAGATCAGCTGACGCTCGATATAATAATACGCATTGCCCTTATGCCTGTTTATGGCGTTGATATAGCTCGCCGAGAACAGGGCTATCAGTCCGATGATGAGCAGGATGACGACGAGCAGGAAGAACTTCGTGTCTATCTTCCCGAAAGCCAGCACTTCGCGCTTGTCGAGCCTTTTTATACCGTTCGGGGTATATTTATAGAACGGGTAATACTGGCGAAAAAGCTTTTTTGCAGGCGACATTTCCTCGCTCTCTCTTTTCGTTTTTTCGCGCTTTGTATTCTTCGTTTTTCCTTTTGACTGCGTCATCCCGATCCCCCTTTCGTCTGCGTTTATTTTTTAAAGTGCGTAGCCGCCGAAATACATCAGCGCAATCGCCGCGGCTCCGCCGATGGCGTTGAATATCGAAAACACTGCGACTATCTTCTTCTCGCTCCAGCCGCTCATCTCGAAATGATGATGAATGGGAGCCATCTTGAAGATGCGCTTGCCGTGAGTTATCTTGAAATAGCCGATCTGGAGCACGTCGGACGCGCCCTCTATAACATATATTATACCCGTCAGGAGCAGAATAAGCGGGCAGTTGAGCGCATACGCGATAGCAACGACCATGCCGCCGAGGAACATCGAGCCTGTGTCGCCCATGAACACCTTTGCGGGATTATGGTTCCAGATGAGGAATCCGATGCATCCGCCGATAAGTACGCTCGCCATGAGCGAAACGCCGAAAAATTTATGCATATAAGCGATAATGCACATCGAGAGGCCGAATGTTATCGTAACGCTCGAGCAGAGTCCGTCGATGCCGTCGGTGAAGTTGACCGCGTTTATAGCGGCATAGATAACGACAAAGCCGAAAATCCAGAAGAATATGCCCATCTGAACATTGCCGGCGAACGGAATGAACATATATGGCTTGTTGCCCATGCTCATATAGAGCGAGACGAGATAAGCGATTATAACAAGCGCCTGAAGTATTGTCTTCTGCTTCTCGGTCAGACCGAGGTTGCGCTTTTTGACGACCTTTATATAGTCATCGGCAAAGCCGATGAGCGCCACGCAAAGAGCAAAGATAATACCGCTGTAGAACTTCGTATAAAGTTCCGTTGTCGGCGCGCCGGTTGCGCTGCTGGCAACGATATCGCCGCCGAGGAGCTTGTCGGTAATAACAGTCACCGCAACCGCGGCTATCGTGCCGAAGATAAACATGAGTCCGCCCATGGTCGGCGTGCCCTGTTTTTTCTCGTGCCACTTCGGGCCGATGTCAAGAATAGTCTGCCCGAAATGGAGCTTTCTCAGCCACGGAATTATGGCAAGCCCGAGCAACGCGGTGACGAGCGCCGCGGCCGCCGCGCCCATTATCAATGCTGCGATAGTGTTCATTGTTTTTTCCTCCCTGTATCGTGCGGAAGCCCGAGAACTTTTCTTACGGTCTCCCGTTCGTCAAGCGGCAATTTTTCGCCGCCGATAAGCTGATATTTTTCGTGTCCCTTGCCCGCGAGCAGGACTGTGTCGCCGGGTTCGGCTGTTTTAAGCGCGAGCGCTATCGCCTTGCGTCTGTCCGGTTCAACGAAAAGATCGCGGCGTTTTTTGTCCGTGCCTTTTAGAATATCGCCGATTATTTTCATCGGATCCTCCGAGCGCGGATTGTCGCTCGTGACGATAATCTTATCCGCATATTTGCACGCGGCGGCGCCCATCAGTGGGCGCTTGCTTCTGTCCCTGTCCCCGCCGCAGCCGAAAAGGACTATGAGCTTCCCGCGGCAGGACGGGCGCAGAGCCCGCAGCACCTGTTCAAGCCCGTCGGGCGTGTGGGCGTAGTCGATAATGACGCTGTACGGTGCTGAACACTCCACGCGTTCGAGCCGCCCGCAGACACTTTTCGACTTTGCGAGCGACTGCGCGGCATCTTTTGGCTCGATACCGAGATTTATCGCACAGACAGCCGCCGCCATAGCGTTCGAGACGCTGAAAAGTCCGGGGGACGCGAATTCTATATGTTCTATATGCCCTTTTGAGACGAGCTCAAAATGGACACAGTCCGAAAGAAGCGAGATATTTTTCGCCGTATAGTCGGCGCAGTCGAGCACGGTTGAGAATGTAATTGCTTTTCCCTTTGCCGCGGCGATTATCTCGCCGGCGCGCGGATCGTCGAGATTGACTATTGACAGCGTAGAATGTTCAAAGAGCTTTTTCTTCGCAGAAAGATAATTTTCAAATGTGCCGTGATAGTCCAAGTGGTCGCGCGTGATATTTGTGAACACCGCCGCGTCGAAGTCTATTCCCTCGAGTCTCCCCTGCGCGAGCGCCTGAGACGAAGCCTCCATGACGCAGGCTTTGCACCCCTGCGAAACGGCGCGTGAGAGCAGCGAATAAAGCTCCGGCGGCTTCGGCGTAGTCAGCCCGCTCGGCAGATTTTCATCCCCGAGACGGTTGCAGACCGTTCCGGTGAGCAGTGTTTTCGTCCCCGAATCGGAAAGGATATTTCTTATAAGCGTAGTCACCGTCGTTTTGCCGTTTGTGCCGGTGACGCCTATCATTCTGAGCCTGCGCTCCGGGTGATTACAAAGTGCCGCGCAAAGGCGCGCATATGCGCTGCGGGAATCCGCGACATGAAGCTCGTTTTCAAGTCCCAGTCTATCCTGAGTCACAACAGCCGTCGCGCCCGAGGCGAGCGCATCTAAAGCCGCCGTATGACCGTCGAAGCTCCTGTGGCGTATGCACACAAACAGCGAGCCGGGTCGGACGAGTCTGCTGTCGTCGGTGACAAAATTTATATCCGCATCGTTTTTTATACTTCCGTCAAATTCAACTTCCCGGAACAATTCGGAAAGTCTCATTGAAAATCTCCTTTATCAGCCCGGAGAATCGGAAACGCCGGTATTCGATTTGAAGTACACTGTGACCGTCGTGCCGTAATCGACGCTTTCGCCCTTTGCGATGCTCTGTCCGTAAGAAGTGAGCTCGGAGTTGACGAGAGTGTTGCCGGATATCTTGACATTTATGCCCGCAGCAGCCGCAGTGCGGTTGACCTGGGTTATCGAAAGTCCCGTCAGATCGGGCACTTTGGTCTTTGTTTCAACGGGTCCGCCCTCGGTATAGAGCACGACTATGCCGCCCTTGGGCACGCTCTGATAGGCACCTGGAAGCTGGCTGATAACCTTGTCGCCGTTGCCGATAACCTTGCAGTTGAAGCCCGCCGAGCGAAGCTCCGAAGAGACCTCCGAAACATTCTTGCCGACATAGTTGGAAACCGTCGTGTCGAGCTTTGCAAGCTCGCTTTCGGTATACTGCGGCTCAACGTTGAGATATTTGAGCGTTTTTTCCATGACCTGCGCGGCGACGGGAGCGGCTATCTGACCGCCCTGGATCTGACCGCCGTGCGGCTCATCGATAATAATAATTATTGCAACCTTCGGATCGTCCGCAGGGGCAAAACAGCCGTAGGATGCGACATGTTCGCCGGTCTTGCCGAGCTTCTGCGAGGTACCGGTCTTGCCCGCGACGCGGTAGCCGATAACATATCCGTTTTTCGCCGTGCCTTCGTTGACGACGCGGCGCATCATCTCGGCGACTTTTGCAGAGGTCTCCTCGCTTATCACCTGACGCCTGATGGTCGGCTGAGTCTCGCTGACGACATTGCCGTTGTCGTCGAGCACTTTCGCGACGACATAAGGCTTCATCAGCTTTCCGCCGTTGGCTATGGTGGAGAGCGCTGTCACCATCTGAATGGGCGTGACCTGAAACGACTGACCGAACGAGGAGCTCGCGAGGTCGATGAGCGTCATGCCCTTGTGGGCGTGGTAAGTGACGCCCGCCTTAGGCTGAGTCTCCGCCGGGAGGTCGATTCCGGTCTTTTCGGTGAAGCCGAACGCCTCGAAATATTTGTAGAAATTATCAACGCCGAGGCGCTGACCCATAGTTATGAAATAAGAGTTGCAGGATTTTTTCAGACCGCCGACCATGTCGAGCGTACCGTGAACGGTGTGCGCGTTGCAGTGGTAGGTCTGGGTGAGAATTTTTATTCCGCCCGCCACGCAGTCGACCTTTGTTGACTGATCCGCGACGCCTTGGTCGAGAGCCGCCGAGGCGGTTATGGTCTTGAAAACGGAGCCGGGCTCATATGTGCTGCTGACATTCTGGTTTCGGACATTGTTATAAAACACATTGAGCTTCGCGTTGTTTCTATCCTCTTCCTGACCCTTTTTGATTTCTTCCTCGGTCGGGGTCTTGCCCGATTCTTCATATTTTGCGGCGCGCAGCTCCTGGAGGCGTTTATATTCCTCCTCGACCTCCGCATCGTCCGTTTCGCGAGGATTGTTCGGGTCATAGTCGCTCATGGTCGCCATGCCGAGTATCGCACCGGTATTGACATCCATAACTATACCGTTTGCATAGGCGCACTTGTTGTCGATATACGCCTGCTTGAGCGCTTCTTCAAGATAGCGCTGGATATTGCTGTTGACAGTCAGCTGGAGCTTCTGTCCATTCGTCGCGTCGTAAAGAGTCTCATACTGGAGCGGCATCGCCCTGCCGTAGGCGTCCTTTGCAGTGACCTTTCTGCCGGGGATACCCGAGAGGATGCTGTTATAATATAGCTCGATGCCCGCCTGACCGTTGCCCTCCGAGTTTGTGTATCCGATGATATGGCTGGCGAGATTGCCGTTGGGGTAGTAACGCTTGACATCCGGGTCTATGCCGACCATCGAACTGCCGTAGGCATACTGCTTCTTGCCGTCCTTCGTGTATTCGTACTTTTTCTTTTTTATCTCGACTACTTTTTCTTTGTTATCGTATTCAACCTGCTTTGCGATGACGAGATATCTGTACTTCGTCATCTGGAGCTTTTTCATCAGCGTGTCGCCGTTTATATCGAGCGCTTCGCTCAGATCGAGACACAGCTGGGCGCGGACATTATCGTCCGGTACACTGTAGGGATCAATATACACAAGCCACACCGACGCGCTCTGGGCGAGAATATTTCCCTCGGAGTCATAAATAGTGCCGCGCTGAGCCGGTATCTCGGTATCGTAGAGCTGATTTTCCTCGGCTTTGCCTTTGTAATAATCCGCCTGAACCACCTGGATGCGGAAGAGGTTGCCGACGCAGGCTAGGAAAGCTATGGCGATGATTGCTACCATCACCTTGGCGCGCCTGTCTTTTTCTTTTTTAGGCAATGTCTTCTGCATATCTTCACCCTTTCACCGCTCGGTAAAAAACCTTCTTAAATGTCCAAAAAAGGGCAGACCGCGATCCGCCCTTTTCAACGCAACTCAGGCACATCATTATATGCCGTGCGATGCCCGTACTATTCTCCCGCTTTTGATCCGCTGTCGTCATTATAAACGACGGAATCCGAACCGTTGACGGTTATGTAGTTTATCTGCGAGCGGTTGCCCTTGACCATGCCGAGCCTGTTTGTCGCATAGTCGAGAACCGCGTCCGTGCTCATCTTCTGGGTCAGTCTGCTCTGAAGATCGACCGTTCTGCTCTGCTCTTCCGAGATGCTCGTCTGTATCTTCGCCGCCTCCTGCGCAAGAACGGTAAGGCGTGTGCGCGAATACATATTTATTCCGAGAAGCATGAACATAACGACCGACACGGTGAGAATAACGGCGATGCGCCTGTTTATTTCTTTTGCTTCTGCCTGTTTCTGCGCCTTTGTCTTTTTCGGCGCTTCGACCACTCGCTGCGGACCGACCGGAACTTCCTTTTTCTTCGGCGCGGGCATAGCCTGCTGCGGCTCGAAGAGTTCGAATCTGTAAGCCTGCGCTCCGTTATAATTCGCTGCCATAGTTACCATCCTTTCCCTGTAACTTTTTCCCGTTTATACTAAAAAATTATCTGATTTTCTCTATTACGCGAAGCCTTGCGCTTCTGCTGCGCGGATTCTCTTCGAGCTCCGCCTTGCTCGGAGCCGCCGCCTTTTGCGGCAATCTGCCGCGGCTCTTTCTCCCGCAGACGCACACCGGGAACTCCGGCGGGCATATGCACCCCTCGCACAGGGAAGCGAAAGTCTGCTTGACCGCTCTGTCTTCGAGCGAATGGAAGGTTATTATCGCGAGCCTGCCGCCGACCTTGAGCGAATCGAACATATCGCCTATCGCTCTGTCGAGCCCGTCGAGCTCGCCGTTGACATAGATTCTCAACGCCTGGAAGGTGCGCCTCGCGGGGTGGCCTCCCTCGCGGCGCGCCGCCGCCGGAATAGAACTTTTGACTATCTCGGCGAGTTCCAGTGTTGTTTCTATCGGCTTTTCAGCCCTCGCTCGGACTATTCCCGCCGCTATGCGCGGAGCGAACTTGTCCTCGCCGTATCTGTAGATGATATCCTGCAGTTCACGCTGCGAAAGCGAGTTGACTGCGTCCGCCGCACTCATGCCCTGCATCGACATTCTCATGTCGAGCGGAGCGTCCGCGTGGAAAGAAAATCCGCGCGCGGCGTCGTCGAGCTGATGGGAGCTCACTCCGAGGTCTGCGAGAATGCCGTCGGCGCCCTCGTCGGTGAACTGCGAAAGTATGCTCTTTATATTAAAAAAGTTGTCGTTGACTATGCTGACATTCTCTCTGTCCTCGAAACGCTTTGTGAGCGTCTCTATAGCTTCGGGGTCGCGGTCAATGGCGACGAGCCTGCCGTTTGCCGAGAGCCTGTCCAGTATCGCGTTCGAGTGACCGCCGCCGCCCGCCGTGCAGTCTGCGTAAAGACCGTCCGGCTTTATATCAAGCGCTTCGATCGACTCATTGAAAAGTACGGGTATATGTTTGAACTCCATGTTATGCCGCCCTCCGCATCAAAGCTGAACGAGCTTCGCGAGTTCTTCGATCTTCGCCATATTCTCCGCGCACTTCTCTTCCCACAGCGCGGGGTTCCATATCTCCACGCGGTTGCCGACGCCGGCTATCAGCGCCTCTTTTTCAAGGTGCGCCTTTGCGCAGTGATCGGCGGAGAGGGTTATTCTGCCCTGCTTATCGGGAACGACGCATCTCTTCGAGCTGCTTGCAATACGCTCAGCGAATGCGCGGTCCGCGCCGGTGCAGAGGCTGCGGAGATTCTCAAAATATCTGTCCCACTCTTCGACCGTATATATAATAATGCAGTCTGTGCTGCCGGGCGGAGTGCAGACGACGAATTCCGCGCCTAGCTTGCTGCGGAATTCCGCCGGAATGAACACTCGGTTTTTCTGGTCGAGCGTATGGACAAAAAATCCGCCGAATTCAGTTTTTTCCATGCGCTCGCCCCCTTTTGAGAAAATTTCGGTGTTTTTATCCACCACTTGGGTGCACTTATCCACCTATTGCACCCTAATTATAAACCACAAACTCAAATAGCGCAATAGTTTTGAGCCACTTTTTGGGGGCAGATTCCAAAAAATTTTTCGGCGAATAGAAAAAGATCCGGCGCAGTACACAAGATGTTGTGTACTGCGCCAAAATGCAGATTTAATTGTAAAATTTACCAGATAGCCTTTTCAGCTACATTGGTCTTTGCGCTGTCGATGAAATCGGCGATGCTCATCGCGCCGATATCGCCCTCACCGCGCTTTCTGACGCTGACCGTGCCGCTTTCAACCTCTTTCTCGCCGATGACGAGCATATAGGGAATCTTGTGGAGCTGAGCCTCACGGATCTTATAGCCTATCTTCTCGCTGCGGGTGTCAACGCTGACTCTGAGTCCCGCTATATCGAGCTGCTGTCGAACTTCTTCGGCATAGCCGTGGAACTTATCGGATATCGGCAGAATCTTGACCTGCTCGGGAGCAAGCCACAGCGGGAACGCGCCTGCAAAGTGCTCGGTGATAACGCCGATGAAGCGCTCGATAGAACCGAGAACAACGCGGTGAATCATGACCGGGCGATGCTTCTCACCGTCCGCACCGGTGTATTCAAGCTCGAAGCGCTCGGGCAGCTGCATATCGAGCTGGATGGTGCCGCACTGCCATGTTCTGCCGAGGGAATCGGACAGATGGAAGTCGAGTTTCGGTCCGTAGAATGCGCCGTCGCCCTCGTTGATGACAAAATCCTTGCCCATCTCGGTGACCGCCGCCTTGAGGGTCTCCGTTGCGAAATCCCAGTCTTTTTCGTCGCCCATGTGATCCTCGGGCATGGTCGAGACTTCGATCTGATAGGTCAGACCGAACACGGAATAGACCTCATCAAACAGGCGGACAACGCCCTTTATCTCGTCCTTCATCTGATCCCATGTCATGAAGATATGCGCATCATCCTGAGTGAAGCAACGCACGCGGAACAGGCCGTGGAGCGCGCCGGACAGCTCGTGGCGGTGAACCAGTCCGAGCTCGCCCATTCTCAGGGGCAGGTCGCGGTATGAATGGGGCTGAAGCTTATAGACGAGCATTCCACCGGGGCAGTTCATCGGCTTTATCGCAAAGTCGGTGTCGTCTATAACCGTGGTGTACATATTCTCCTTGTAGTGATCCCAGTGGCCGCTGCGCTCCCAGAGCGAACGGTTGAGCATCATCGGAGTGGATATCTCGACATAGCCGTAGCGCTTGTGCACTTCGCGCCAGTAGTCAATAAGGGTATTTCTGAGAACCATGCCGTTGGGCAGGAAGAACGGGAAGCCGGGGCCCTCATCCATGATAGTGAACAGGCCGAGCTCCTTGCCGAGCTTTCTGTGGTCGCGCTTCTTCGCCTCTTCGAGCATATGAAGATAATTGTCAAGATCCTCTTTCTTCGTGAAAGCGGTTCCGTAGATTCTCTGGAGCATCTTATTGTCCGAGTCGCCGCGCCAGTATGCGCCGGTGCAGGAGGTCAGCTTGAACGCCTTGACGCGCGAGGTGTCGGGGACATGAGGGCCTGCGCAGAGCTCATCGAACTCGCCCTGGCGGAAGAACGATATCTTCTCGCCCTTGCCTGCGTGCTCCTGAATAAGCTCGACTTTGTAGGGCTCGCCCTTCTTCTCCATCATTGCGATGGCATCGTCGGGGTCGAGCTCGTATCTCTCGAGCGGCAGAGCCTCTTTGACTATCTTCTTCATCTCCGCCTCGATCTTCTCGAGAACCTCAGGAGTGAACGGCACATCGACATCGAAATCATAATAGAAGCCGTTGTCTATAGCGGGGCCTATCGCGAGCTTAGCCTCGGGATAGAGACGCTTGACAGCCTGGGCAAGGACGTGCGAAGCGGTATGTCTGAGCGCGCGCTTTCCGTCGTCATCGTCAAAAGTAAGAATTTCGAGCTTGCAGTCTTTGTTTATCGGGGTGCGAAGATCCTTGACCTCGCCGTCGATGCGGCAGACGCACGCCGCCTTATAGAGTCCCATACCGAGGCTCTTCGCCACTTCCATGGCGGTTATTCCGTCGTCAAACTCCTTGACGACTCCGCCCTTGAGTTCAATGTTTACCATAAAAATTTCTCCTTTCAGCTTCGAGCCAAAGCCCGTCTCAGGGATGAAAAAAGCTTCACCCCCGTAAAAATTACAGGGGTGAAGCGAATGCTCCACGGTTCCACCCGGTTTGCGGCTCGCGCCGCCACTCATGCGACCTTAACGCGGTCATACGTCGCAGCCTATCCCGCGGGGGCTTCGGTGCGCGCTCGGCAGCGGTAACATATCCCGTATCAACACCGGCGCTCTCAGCCAACGGCGCGCGGCTCTCTTTGAGGACGTTCGGAACACGTCTTCTGCTTCACAGCTTTTAACATTATCATTTTATCACCAAACGCGAAAAAGTCAACACTTTCTTTTGCGCGGGATTTTGTTCAACTTCCATAAATTTTTGTACCATGTGTTGCAATAATACCTTGACATTTCTCCCGTTTAAGGTTATTATACATAATAATGGTAGTATTATGTGCCAAGCTATACTCCATATTGTTATTTTACTGAGTTTTACAATAATCAAAATTTTTATTCGGGAGGTGTTATTCGTTTGGACGTTTGGAAAATTATTCTTATAGCCGCCGCTGTCGGAGTTGCATTCGGCATTATCGGTTTCATTCTCGGCGGTTTACATAGGAAGAGAGTTGCCGAAGCCGCAATAGGTTCCGCCACAAAGGAAGCAAACCGCATAGTCAGCGAGGCTATGACCCAGGCAGAGGCCAAGAAGAAGGAAGCTATCCTTGAAGCCAAGGATGAGATTCACAAGCAGAGAAGCGAAAACGAAAAAGAACTGCGCGAAAGGCGCAATGAAGTTCAGCGCCAGGAGCGCAGAGTCATTCAGAAAGAAGAGAGCCTCGACAAGAAGATCGAGAATCTCGAAAAGAAGGACGAGACCCTCAGCCGCAAGATAAAGGATGCGGAGGACAGACTCGCCGAGGCGGAGAGCCTCAAGAGAAGTCAGCTCGATATGCTCGAAAAAATCTCGGGCTACAGCAAGGAGCAGGCAAAAGAATACCTGCTCAAGAACCTTGAAGACGACCTTGTTCACGAGAAGGCAGTCAAGGTGCTCGAATATCAGCAGCGCACAAAGGACGAGGCTGATACAATTGCAAGAGAGATAATCGGCACCGCTATCCAACGCTGCGCCGCAGATCACACGGCGGAGACCACGGTATCCGTTGTCGCGTTGCCCAACGACGAGATGAAAGGCCGCATAATCGGACGCGAGGGCAGAAATGTCCGCACGCTCGAAACCATAACCGGCGTCGATCTGATAATTGACGACACGCCCGAGGCTATAACCGTTTCGAGCTTCGATCCGGTTCGCCGCGAGGTCGCGCGTCTGACACTCGAAAAACTTATATCGGACGGCAGAATTCATCCCGCCCGCATTGAAGAGATGTACGAGAAAGCCCGCCGCGAGGTCGATGCAACTATCAAGCAGACCGGCGAGCGCGCACTCATTGACGCAGGAGTCAACGGAGTGCATCCCGAGCTCGTCAAGCTTCTCGGCAAGCTCAAGTACAGAACGAGCTACGGTCAGAACGTACTCAATCATTCACTCGAAGTTTCTTATATCGCAGGTCTCATGGCGGCGGAACTTGGCGCCGACGTCAAGCTTGCAAAGAGAGCCGGTCTTCTTCACGATATCGGCAAGGCACTCGACCACGAGATGGACGGCTCGCATGTTGAGCTGGGTGTTGAGGCCGCGAAGAAATACCGCGAGAGCGAGGGCGTCATTCACGCCATCCAGGCTCACCACGGAGACGTTGAGGCAAAGACGCTTGTCGCCTGCCTCGTTCAGGCCGCCGACGCCGTTTCGGCTTCCCGCCCCGGCGCAAGACGTGAGAATGTTCAGAACTACATCAAGCGCCTTGAAAAGCTCGAAAGCATCGCATCCTCGTTTGAGGGCGTTGAGCGTTCGTTCGCCATTCAGGCAGGCCGCGAAGTGCGCATAATGGTCAAGCCCGAAGTCGTCAGCGACGAGAAGATGGTTCTCATCGCCCGCGACATCGTCAAGAAGATCGAAGACGAGCTGGAATATCCCGGTCAGATAAAGGTCAACCTTATCAGGGAGAGCAGAGTCAGCGACTACGCAAAATAAAAACAGATCCCACCGTCAAACGCGGTGGGATTTTTTGAAAGGAAAATCGGAATGAATATACTTCTTATAGGCGACATCGTCGGCACGCAGGGTTGCGACTTCCTGCGCTCTGTGCTCCCCGGCTTCAAGAAGCTCAAGGCCATAGATGTCGTGATAGCCAACGGCGAGAATGCCGCGCCCGGCAACGGGATAACTTCGTCCGCCGCCGAGCACATATTTTCAAGCGGCGTTGATTTTATAACGACCGGCAACCACGCTTTTCGGCGCAGCGAGGTATATCATTTTCTCGACGAGCGCAGCGATATAATCCGCCCGGCGAATGTCGGCGCAGCCTGCCCCGGCAAGGGCTTCGGTGTTATAGACATGGGCAGAGTCCGCATCGGCGTTATAAACCTGCTCGGGCGCGCGTATATAAACGGCTCGGACAATCCGTTCTCCTGCATCGACTCTCTCATAGAAGAAATTGGCGACTGCCGGATAAAAATAGTTGATATCCACGCCGAAGCCACGGCTGAGAAGCTCGCCATGGGATTTTATCTCGACGGCAAGGCGACCGCCGTTGTCGGCACGCACACCCATGTTCAGACCGCCGACGAAAAAATCCTGCCCGGCGGCACGGCTTATATAACCGACCTCGGCATGACGGGTCCCGAGCTCTCGGTGCTCGGAGTCCGCCCCGAAGCTTCGATATCGTGGCTCAAGACGGGACTTCCGACGCGATTCGAGATAAGCGACGGCGCATGCATGATGTGCGGCGTTATAATCGATGTTGACGAAAAAACCGGAAAGTCAAGAAGTATTGAAAGAATCTGTGTAAGGTGAGAAAATAAAAATGCTCAAAGAAATAAGAATCGCAAAAGAAAAAGACTGCCCTAAAATGCTCGAACTGCTCGAATATATCTGCAATCTTCACAGCGGGATAAGACCCGACCTGTTCAAGGCGGGAAAGTCGAAATACGACAGCGAGAGCCTCGCGAAGCTCTTAGCCGACGAGAACCGCATAACCTTTGTTGCGGCGGACGAAAACGACGAGGTGCTCGGATATATTTTCTGCATTCTTATCGACCACTCCGTTGACTCCGCACGCTGCCCGAACAAGGAGCTCTATATCGACGACCTGTGCGTTGACGAAAAGTGCAGGCACGAGGGCATCGGCGACACGCTGTTCAAAAAGGCTCTTGAGACTGCTAAGGAGCTCGGCTGCCATGATCTGACGCTCAACGTCTGGGAGGGCAATGACGGCGCGCTGCGTTTCTATGAGAAGCACGGCATGAAGATACAGAAACGCGAGATGGAAATCGTGCTCGACTGAGTCAGTCTTTTCAACTTATTTTTTAAAAATATTGAAATTTTATTGAGTCGGTGGTAGAATTATCGTCGGCTCATTTTTTACGGCTTTTGAAAGGAAGATTCAATGGAAATCAGGGAAAAATTTTCGTCGAGACTCGGATTCATTCTGATCTCGGCAGGCTGCGCCATCGGACTGGGAAATGTCTACAGATTCCCGATAACGACCGGCGCATACGGCGGCGCGTTTTTCGTGCTGATTTACATCGCGTTTCTTGTTCTGCTCGGCATACCGGTCATGACGGCGGAGCTCGCAGTCGGCCGCGCAAGCCAGCGCAGCATCGCCTCGTCATACGACGTGCTCGAAAAGAAGGGGCAGAAGTGGCATCTCGCCAAGTATCTCGGCATCGCCGGAAACTATTTGCTCATGATGTTCTACACGACTATCTCTGGCTGGATGCTGATATACTTTATAAAGTATGCGGACGGCTCGATCCTCGCGTACAAGAGCGCGGAAGAACTCGGAGCGGTGTTCGGCACGATGATAAGCAACCCCGTGCTCATGGTCTGCGCCACATTCGCAGTCATTCTTGTCTGCTTCAGTATCTGCTCGTTCGGTCTGCAAAAGGGCGTCGAGAGGATAACAAAATGGATGATGGTGGCTCTCCTTCTTCTCATGGTGGGGCTCGCAATCTATTCCTGCACGCTCTCGAACGCCGCAGAGGGACTGAAATTCTATCTCGTCCCCTCGCTCAAGTCCCTTGAAAATTCGGGCGTATGGACGGTAATCTCGTCCGCAATGGGGCAGGCGTTCTTTACTCTGAGCATCGGTATCGGCTCTATAGCGATATTCGGCAGCTACATCGGCAAGGAGCGCAGGCTCCTCGGCGAGGCTGTGACAATAGTCGGGCTTGACACTTTCGTTGCACTCATGTCCGGCGTTATCATCTTCCCTGCGTGCTTCACCTATAACGGCGGCGTCACCGCAGACGCGGGCACGGTCGGCGCGAGCTTCCTATTCACGACGCTTTCGAGCATCTTCAACAGCATGCCCGGCGGACGCATAGTCGGTGCGCTGTTCTTCGTATTCATGATATTCGCAGCGTTCTCGACGGTCATTGCCGTTTTTGAAAACATCATGTCCTTCTGGCTCGAGTTGACGAAGCTCAGCCGCCGCAAAGTGGCGCTGATAAACATCGCGCTCATGCTCGTGCTCTCCCTCCCCTGCGTGCTCGGCTTCAATGTGCTCGAAAAAATACAGATAGCCGGCAAGGGCATCATGGATATCGAGGATTTCCTCGTTTCAAACGTCCTGCTCCCGCTCGGCAGTCTCGTCTATGTTCTCTTCTGCAGCAGGAAATACGGCTGGGGCTGGAAGAACTATATCGGCGAAGTCAACTGCGGCGAAAAGGGCGCAAAAATGCCCGGCTGGATAAGACCTTATTTCACATATGTTCTACCGATAATCGTTATAATCGTCTTTATTATGTCAGTCGTCGGCTGATAAAAAATCATGGCTCGGTTCGGGAATTTCCCCGTGCCGAGCCGTTTTTTATTTTATTCGGAGAAAAGGCTTCTTTCTCTTGAATATCCCCCGTTTATTTGTTATCATTGCCTTGTAAAAAATACGTTTTAAGGACGGTGCTACCATGAAATTTCCAATAGGCGTTATTATTGACAGCTTCCGCACGGATATCCCGACGGCGGTCAAAAAGGCTGCCAAGGTCGGTGCGCAGGGCATCCAGGTCTATGCCACCAGCGGAGAAATGTCGCCCGAGGAGCTTGTCGGCTCGAAGCGCGCGGATTTCCGCAGGCTCGTTGAGGACAACGGGCTCGTCATATCCGCCCTCTGCGGCGATCTCGGCGGCGGCTTCGGCAACAAAGAGGAGAACCCCTGGAGAGTCGAGAAGTCAAAGAGAATAATCGAACTTGCAAAGGAGCTCGGCACGGATATCGTCACGACCCACATCGGCGTTGTTCCCGAGGACAGCGGACACGAGCGATACAAGATAATGCAGGATGCGTGCTTTGAGCTCTCCCGCTTCGCGGACAGCCTCGACGCCCATTTCGCCATCGAGACGGGACCCGAGACCTCGGCGACGCTCAAGAAGTTTCTTGACTCGCTCGGCTCGACCGGCGTCGCAGTCAACCTCGACCCCGCTAACCTTGTTATGGTCACGGGCGACGACCCCGCAAAGGCGGTCTATAACCTGCGCGACTACATAGTCCACACCCACGCCAAGGACGGCGTTCAGATATTCTACAGGGATCCCGAGATAGTTTACGGCATAAAAAAAGACCCTCTCGTCACAGGCAGCTCGTTTAAAGAAGTGCCGCTCGGCGAGGGCAGCGTCAAGTGGGATGAATATCTCGCCGCACTCGACGATATCGGCTACAAGGGCTTCCTGACGATAGAGCGCGAAGTCGGCGACGACCCCGAAAAGGATATCGGCAACGCCGTAAACTTCCTCAAAGGATACATGGACTGAGGTGAATGAAATGAAAACCTGCGTCAGCAGCTACAGCTTTCAGCCGATGCTTTCGAGCGGAGAGCTGACCCAGCTTCAGCTCATCGGTAAAGTCAAAGAGATGGGATTCGACGGAATTGAATTTATCGACCTCATGCCCGAAGACGGAATGTCAGTCGAAGAATACGCCAAGCGTCTGCGCGACGAGAGCGAAAAGAAAAACCTGCCGATAGTCAACTACACCATCGGCGCGGAGCTTCTCAACCGCCCGCTCGACGAAGAATGCGAGCGCCTGTTCAGGCAGGTCGATATCGCGGAGATACTCGGCGCGTCGGGTATGCGCCACGACGCAACAGGCGGCTTCAACGCGCCGCAGAGCGCATACTGCGGCTTCGATCAGGCTCTGCCCACGCTCATCGAGGGCTGCCGCAGAGTGACCGAATACGCCGCAGAGAAAGGCATATCTACAATGGTCGAAAACCACGGCTATTTCGCGCAGGACAGCGACCGCGTCGAAAAACTCGTCACGGGAGTCGCAAATCCCAATTTCGGTCTGCTCGTTGACATGGGCAACTTCGCCTGCGCCGACGACCCTTCGGACAAGGCGGTCGGCAGAGTCGCAAAATACGCAAAGCATGTCCACGCCAAGGACTTTCACATCAAGAGCGGCTCAGAGCCCGACCCCGGGCACGGATTCTTCCGCAGCAGAGCCGGAAATTATCTGCGCGGCGCAGTGATTGGTCACGGCAACATCCCCGTGGCGCAGTGCATAGGCATACTCAAGCGCACGGGCTACGACAAATATGTCAGCATCGAGTTCGAGGGCATCGAGCAGACGCTCACGGGCATCGAAATCGGGCTTGAGAATCTCAAGAGATTCATAGCCGAGGCTGAGTAAAAAGTTAAAAGAGTCCAAAAAACGCACCCGAAAGCAAGACGCCTTCGGGTGCACTTTTATTCATTTTCAGCCGATTCGGGCTCAGTCTGCTCCACAAAAATAAATTCGCCGTTTTCAGCTTTGCAGATATACTTTTTGCCGGTTGTTACTTTTCCCTCGAGCATCTGCTCCGAGAGCCTATCCTCGATCTGCTGCTGAATAACACGCTTGAGCGGTCTCGCTCCGTAGACCGGGTTAAAGCCCGCATCCGCCGTCTTTTGAACAGCCGATTCGTCAAAAATTAAAGTTATATCCAGCTGCGCCACGCGCTTTGAGAGCGTTTCGAGCATCCTGCGCGCGATCTCGGATATATCCTGTTTTTCGAGCGAGTGGAAGACGATTATATCGTCAACGCGGTTCAAGAACTCCGGTCTGAATGTGTTCTTAAGCTCTTTCATCACAAGCTCGCGCACGCGGTCGTAGCTCGGGACATTGCCGCGCTCCGAAGAGAAGCCAAGTGCCTTCCCGCTGCCCGAAATCAGCTTCGCGCCGACATTCGAGGTCATTATAATAATGCAGTTCTTGAAATCGACCCTGCGCCCCTGCGAATCGGTCAGTATGCCGTCGTCAAGTATCTGGAGCAGCATATTGAAGACATCGGGGTGCGCTTTTTCTATTTCATCAAAGAGAATAACGCTGTACGGTCTGCGGCGGACTTTTTCGGTCAGCTGACCGCCCTCGTCGTAGCCGATATATCCTGGCGGCGAACCGACGAGCCTTGAAACCGTGTGCTTCTCCATATATTCGGACATATCGAGCCTTATCATCGCGTTCTCGTCGCCGAAGAGCGAGTCGGCAAGCGCTTTGCAGAGCTCCGTTTTGCCGACACCCGTAGGACCGAGGAAAATAAACGAACCGGTCGGGCGTTTGGGGTCTTTGAGCCCGACTCTGCCGCGCCTTATTGCCCGCGCGACCGCGCTGACCGCCTCATCCTGACCGACTATTCTGCGGTGCAGCTCATCTTCAAGATGAAGCAGGCGTTCGCTCTCCGCCTGAGTCAGCTGCGAGACGGGTATTCCAGTCCACGCGCAGACTATTTCGGCTATATTATCAGCCGTGACCTCGCCTATTTTCTTGCTCGATTCCTCGCGCCAGCTGTGCTTTGCGCGCTCGAGTTCGTCGCTCAGCTTCTTCTGCTCGTCGCGTATCTGCGCGGCGTGCTCGAACTCCTGAGAATTCACCGCCGAATCTTTTTCTTCGGCGAGGGCGCGGAGTCTGTCCTCCATATCCTTGAGATCCGGCGGCGCTGTAAATGCGCTGAGTCTGACGCGCGACGCCGCCTCGTCTATTAAATCTATCGCCTTATCGGGCAGATATCTGTCGCCGATATAGCGCACCGACATTTTCACCGCCGCCTTTATCGCGTCGTCGGTTATTCTGACTTTGTGGTGCGCCTCGTATTTGTCGCGGATGCCCATGAGTATCGCGACCGCCTCGTCCTCGCTCGGCTCGCCGACCGTGACGGGCTGAAAGCGGCGCTCGAGCGCGGCATCCTTTTCGATATGCTTACGGTATTCTTCGAGCGTGGTTGCACCGATGACCTGCATCTCGCCGCGGGCAAGCGCGGGTTTCAAAATATTCGCGGCGTCGACCGCACCCTCCGCCGAGACTGCACCGATGAGCGTATGCAATTCGTCTATAAAGAGAATGACATCCCCTGCCTTTGAAACTTCTTCAATGGCGGATTTGACGCGCTCTTCGAAATCGCCCCTGTACTTTGTTCCGGCGACCATGCCCGTGAGGTCAAGCGAAACTATGCGCTTGCCCTTGAGCAGTTCGGGCACTTCGCCCGTGGCGATTTTCAGCGCGAGCCCCTCGGCGATTGCCGTCTTGCCGACTCCCGGCTCGCCTATCAGGCAGGGGTTGTTCTTCGTTCTGCGCGAGAGAATCTGAATGACGCGCTCTATTTCCTTTTGCCTGCCGATAACTGGGTCAATTCTGCCCGCCGCGGCAAATGAAGTCAGGTCGCGCCCATATTGATTGAGGGTCGGGGTATCCGTTCTGCCGCCGGGCTTTTTGACCGTCTCCGGCTTTCCGGCATCTTTACCCGATGCCGAGCCGAACGCTTTCAAAAGCTCCTGCAAAATTTCCTGCGGCGACACGCCGAGGCGGGTCATAACGGCGGTTGCCGCGCTCGAGCCCTCTTTTATCATGGCGATAAGCAGATGCTCCGTGCCGACATAGTTGTGACCCATATCCCGCGCCTGAATCATCGCGCTCTCAATAATATTTTTGCATCTGGGCGTAAAATCGCCCGGAGTCAGCACCGTCGGCACGCCGAATCCGATGCTGTTTCTGATGGCATCCTCGACCTTGCCGGCGGTAAGCTTTTTGTTTATCAGAACGGTATAGGCTATCCCGCCGTTCTGGGTCAGCAGGCCGAGCAGAAGATGCTCGCTGCCGATATAGGTGTGCCCCATATTCTCCGCGTATTCAATGGCGGCGTTGAGCACGTCGTTGGCTTTCTGGGTGAAGCCGGTAAACTTATACATATCATCATTCCTTTCCGCGGTGAACCGTACAATAGAGATTATTGCCGGAAAATTGCCGACGAATCGAAAGATATATGTTTTTATATATGTTTATCGGCGGTATTTTAGGACAATGCCTCGCGCACCGCGTCCGCTCTGAGGCAGTCCCTCTGCCGCGCATCAATATGCTTGCCGTTCGCAGCGCTTATGGTGGCGGGCTGCATATTGACGAGCAGTTCGTTAAGCTTTTCTATCGGTATATCGAGTATTCCCCTTGCCGAGCCGAGGCGCACGATGGATATAAGATCCATCATCTCGTCGCAGGACAGCACACGCGCGCTCTTCAAAATTCCGAGAGCTCTGTATATTTTGTCCTGCATCGCGACATCGGCGCACATACGCTCCGCCGCCGCGCGCTCCTGGGTGACGAGCTGGCGGGTTATCGACTGGAGATTCTCTATCGCCGCCTGCTCGGTTATGCCGAGGGTTATCTGATTGCTCAGCTGATAGATATCGCCGCGTGACTCCCTGCCCTCGCCGTATGCGCCGCGCAGGGTCAGGCCGAGCTTGGATATAGTAGAGCTGAGGACTGCGAGCTGGCCGCTTCTTCTGAGCGCGGGCAGATGCAGCATGACTGACGCGCGCATGGCTGTGCCGAGATTCGTCGGGCACTGAGTCAGATAGCCGAGTCTCTCGTCAAATGCGAAATTCAGCTTCTTATCGAGCGCGGAATCAATTTTATCGGCGAGGACATAGCAATCCATGAGCGCAAGTCCCGCTTTCATGACCTGGACGCGGATATGATCCTCCTCGCAGAGCATGATGCCGACTGTCTCATCTTCAGTAAGCATGAGCGCTCTGCCCTCGCGGACAGAGGCAAACTCGGGGCTTATCAGATGACGCTCGGCAAGAGATATTGCCTGCTCGCGGCTGAGCGAATCCATTGTGACATAGTGGAGTCCCAGCTCGGGCACGCATGAGAGCAGGGTGTCACGAACTTTTTCGTTGACCTTTATTTTGCTCGCCGTGTCGAGGCGGCACGGGAACGGGAACTCTTCGAGGTTGCGCGCAAGACGCACGCGGGTGCTCAGGACTATATCGCCCTGTTCGCCCTTTTCGACATACCATTTACTCATTTTCGTTCCCTCCCTCAAGCTCTTTTATCCTGTCGCGAAGCTGCGCCGCAAGCTCGAAGTTCTGCGCGGCGACCGCCTCGCCCATCTGCTTTTTGAGCTCCTCTTTTTCGTCGATTTTTGCCTCTTCCTCGCTGACAGGCTCAGCGGTCGAAGCTATCTTGCCGCTGTGGCGAATCTGGCCGTGTATGCGCTGGAGCGAAGGCTTGAGCTCGTTATAAAAAACTTTGTAGCACTCCGCGCAGCCGACTCTGCCCTCTCGGACGATATCATTGAACGAAAAGCCGCATTTCGGGCAGCGAACCACTTTTCTCGGCGCGCCGAGCGAATGGACGGCATCGCCGAAGAAATTCCCGAAAAGTCCGGCAACATCGAAGCCGAAGCCCGAAAACGCGTCGCCGTAGCCGAGATGCTCGGCACATTCGGAGCAGAGATGGCGCTCGCCCGTGTCTCCGTTTATGACCTGCTTTATGTGAGTTGTCGCTTCATTTTTTCCACAGTTCTGACAAAGCATATGTGTTCCTCCTTTATCCGTTTCTGCCCATTTCAACGAGCAGCAGTTGTTTGAATACCGACGCTCTGACGGCGTCCCTGTCCCCGACGGCGGCAGGTCGCAGAGCATTGTCTGACACGGCGCTGAGCATCAGCATGGCGGCGTGTTTATCTATAACACCCGTGCTGACGAGCTCCGCGAGATGTGCGCGGGCAGTGCGCTCGTCGAGCTTATCGCCCACAGCGTTGACCGCGTGCATGACCTTCTGATTCGGCTCCATCGCCGCACGCCTTATCCTGATATATCCTCCGCCGCCTCTGCGGCTCTCGACAATATAGCCCTGTTCCGGCGTGAAACGCGACGCGATAACATAATTTATCTGGCTCGGGACGCACCCTATCGTCTGCGCAAGCTCGTTGCGCTGTATCTCGATACTTCCGTTGCTGCCGAGCATTTCGAGTATCATACCCGTTATCTGACTGCTAAGGCTCATTGCCGACATCTCTTTTCTGTCTTTGACTTTCTTTGACCTTTGACTTTATTATAACCCTGATGCAAACTTCGGTCAAAAGTCAGAAAAGGTCAAAAAACCACCCGTCTGGCAAACTATTTTGAATTATCTCGCCCATGCTTTGATTTACTGAGTCTATCTCGTGTTTTCTTTGATTTTTCGCTCTGTATTCCGACATAATTTATATAATAAGATGGGTAGATATGCTCATCTGCACGCATAAGATCGTCGCAGAAGATATCCGACTCGTCGTAGCTCACCACTTCTCCGTTCTTGTCAAACAGCATATAAAACACCTCCGGTTTCTTATTAGTTTACGCCGG
>ENA-UOOC01001029-UOOC01001029.1-human-gut-metagenome-genome-assembly--contig:-C48old-NODE-1029-length-25283-cov-4.553988_pt1 | contig 25283 bp, 17 predicted proteins | sample MGYA00242469_ERZ724016 | MGnify/ENA metagenome assembly ERZ724016 | reverse complement strand
TCACAATTGCATAAACCAGATAAGCAAGCAAACCGGCCATACTACCGTATATAAGGCAATCACCTATCGAAAAAGAAAATAGAGAAGAAAAACAGGACAAAGCACCCGATATATAGGGATATACATTCCGGGCATACGCCTCTCCCATATCCGGCGAACGCATGGTGCACCAGATACCGGCCAGAAGGAGAGACAAGACTATCCAGCGTATATATTTCAATTTGAAATGTTTTTATTCAATAACTTCTTCACTTCCGCTTCCGACAGATTCCGGCGACAGGCATAATCTTTCATCTGTTCTTCATCAATATTACCAATCATGAAATATTGGGAATCCGGATGTGCAATATAAATGCCGCTCACCGTCGCCGTCGGATACATAGCGCCGTTTTCCGTCAACCGGACACCGATCTGTGACATATTTAACAACTTATCCAACGTGTAGTTCAAAAGCTGGTCCGGCAATGAAGGATAACCGATAGCCGGACGTATTCCCTGATATTTCACTTTATACAGGTCGGAGATGGAAAGCGATTCATCCGGAGCATATCCCCAATATTCCTTACGGACCTTTTCATGGAGATATTCGGCTGTAGCCTCGGCCAAACGGTCGGTCAAGGTTTGCAGCAACATGGAATTATAGGTGTCACCTTCCTGCTCAAATCGCTCTTTCAGAGATTCTGCACCGACACCAGCCGTCACCACGAAAGCGCCGACATAATCCGTACGCCCTTCCGATACTGGCATCACATAATCGGCTAACGACTTATAGATTCCTTCCTCTTTTTTCGCCTGTTGACGCAAAACTGGAAGCAAGACTTCACCCATACGGATATTATCCCCATCACCATTTGCCGGGAAGAAACCATAAACCGCCTTGCAATACTCGGCTTTCATCTCAACCAGGCGATCCAACAACTTAACAGCATCCTTGTATAACTGCATAGCCTCCGACGCCTTCGTCCGGTCCGCTTCCGAGAATTCAGCCAGCCAGGCGGCACGACAAGCGTCACAGCCGTGGATCTGCGCAATTTCCGAGAAACGCCCATTCAGTTTCCAGGCACTAAAAAAGAAGGTCCAATGAATATATGGAATTATTTCTTCCAAAGGAATATAAGGAATCACTTGTACCCCGTTCCGAGCCGGGACAACCGGATTGTAAGAGGCCCAGTCGATCTCCGGACGATTCGTCCGAGCTTCCGACAGCGGAACCAGTATCTCTTTTTTCTTGTTCATGGAGGCACGCAGAGCTTCATATTCGCTGTTCAGCTGGGCAATATAAGCATCCCGCGTATCTGGGTTCAACAGTTTGGCCGCAATCAACGGGTTTTGCGAAGCATCCAGTACATGAATGACAGGATAGTCATAATGAGGAGCGATCTTAATGGCCGTATGCAACTTTGAAGTCGTGGCGCCACCCACCATTATGGGAATACTCAAGCCGGCTTTCTGCATCTCATCCGTCACATGCACCATCTCTCCGAGCGAAGGCGTGATCAAACCGGAAAGGCAGACCAGATCGGGCTTCTCTTCGATTGCCTTTTTTACAATCACGTCTGCCGGGACCATCACTCCCAAATCGATCACCTCATAATTGTTGCAAGCCAGGACGATCGAAACAATATTCTTTCCAATGTCATGCACGTCACCTTTCACTGTCGCAAACAGAACTTTTCCTGCCTTAGCAGAATCGGAAGATACCTTTTCCGCCTCGATTGCCGGTTGCAAAATGGCAACGGCCTTTTTCATCGTACGGGCAGTCTTGACAACCTGCGGTAGGAACATTTTTCCAGCACCGAACAATTCGCCTACCTTATTCATCCCACCCATCAGCGGTCCGTCGATAATATCCACCGCACGCGGATATTCCTTCAAGGCTTCCTTTAAATCTTCTTCCAAATGATCGCCGACTCCTTTTATCAAAGCGTTTTCCAGACGCTCCTTCAACGGATATTCACGCCAGGCTTCCTGCTTTTCACCTTCCCCCTCCTGCGCTTTTACATGCAGGTTTTGGGCATATGCAACCAATTCTTCAGATGCTTCCGGACGGCGTGCCAGAATAACATCTTCCAGCAACATACGGAAAGCAGGTTCGATATCTTCATAAAGTACAGACGACGAAGGATTCACGATCCCCATATCCATACCTTTGTTAATCGCATGATACAGGAATACGGAATGCATGGCCTCCCTCACGTAATTATTTCCACGAAAAGAGAAGGAAAGGTTGCTGACACCACCGCTTACCTTCGCGCCCGGCAGATTCTTCTTGATCCATTCCACGGCACGGATAAAATCAAGCCCATATCCGTTATGTTCTTCCATACCAGTGGCGATAGCCAATACATTCGGATCGAAAATGATTCCGTTCGGATCAAAATCCACTTTCTCCCGGAGGAGACGGTAAGCACGTCCGCAAACCTCGATCTTCCGTTCAAACGTATCTGCCTGTCCCTTTTCATCAAAAGCCATTACGACCGTAGCTGCACCCAACTGTTTGATGCGAGCGGCATGTTGCAGGAAAACCTCATCTCCTTCTTTCAAAGAAATCGAATTCACAATACTTTTACCCTGCACGCACATCAAACCTTTTTCGATCACCTCCCATTTAGAAGAGTCGATCATCACGGGAACACGGGAAATATCAGGTTCGGAAGCGATCAAGTTCAAGAAAGTCGTCATCTCCTTCACGGCATCCAACATTCCGTCATCCATATTGATATCGATCACCTGCGCGCCGTCTTCCACCTGCTTGCGGGCAATTGTCAAAGCCTCTTCATAATTTTCTTCCTTGATCAAGCGCAAGAACTTACGTGAACCAGCCACATTGCATCGTTCGCCGACATTCACGAAATTATTCTCCGGCTTAACTTCAAGCAGTTCCAAACCGGATAACCAAAGACACCCAGGCTTAGGAGCCGGGATATGCGGCTTAGCCCCCTTTACCAGTTCGGGATATTTGGCAATATGGGCCGGCGTCGTACCACAACAACCTCCCAATATATTCACCAGCCCTTCGTCAATAAAAGATTTTACATGAACAGCCATCTTTTCCGGCGTCTCATCATAGGAACCGAAACTGTTCGGCAGACCGGCGTTCGGATAAGCACTTATATAATAAGGAGCATGTTTTGCCAATTCAACCAAAAAAGGCTTCATATCGGCAGCACCGAAAGAGCAGTTCAGACCGACACTAACAATATTGGTATGTTGCACGGAAGCCAAAAACGCAAGCAATGTCTGCCCCGAAAACGTACGTCCTCCCTGGGCAGATAACGTCAGAGAAAGCATAATCGGTAAATCCTTGCCTTTTTCCTTCAACACAGTTTCGGCAGCTTCCAGCCCGGCTTTCACATTCAGCGTATCGAAAGTCGTTTCAAACAAGACGATATCCACGCCCCCGTCTACCAAAGCGTCTACCTGTTCTTTATAAGCGCTATACAAATCCAAGTAGGTGACAGCACGGTAAGCCGGATCGCTCACGTCGGGGCTCATCGAAGCAGTCTTATTAGTTGGGCCGACAGAACCAGCTACAAAGATCGTGCGATCCGGGTGCTCCTTCATAAAGTCATCGGCCACCTCACGCGCCAACTTTCCGGCAGCCAAATTGATATTTCTCACCTGCCCTTGCATGCCGTAATCCTCCATCGAGATAGCATTTGCATTGAAAGTGTTGGTTGTAAAAATATCGGCACCGGCATCCAGATACTGACGGTGGATCGATTTGATCACATCCGGCCGGGTGATACATAACAGGTCGTTATTTCCTTTCAGGTCGCTCGTCCAATCAGCAAACTGTTTTCCGCGATAATCTTTCTCGGTCAGTTTAAATCCCTGGACCATCGTACCCATTCCTCCGTCCAGAATCAAAATACGTTCTTTCAGGACATTCAAAAATATCTCTTTATCCATGTTATGATTTATGATTTGCGATTTATGATTTATTTGTGACGCATAAATCATAAATTATAAATTCTTTCAATTCCGTTTAAATGCACGATCCATCTCCCGGCGGTCGTCCCGCTCTTTGATAGAATCGCGTTTATCATATTCCTTCTTACCTTTGGCGATAGCAACAACAACTTTAGCTAGTCCCTTTTCATTAATGAAAAGACGTGTCGGAATAATTGTAAAGCCATTATTGCGGGCAGCACTTTCAATCTTCCGCAATTCTTTTTTAGTCAGCAGCAACTTACGGTCACGGCGAGTCGTATGGTTATTGTATGTCCCGTAGAAATATTCTGCCACATACATATTTTTCACCCACAATTCGCCCTTCTCCACAATACAGAACGTATCAACCAAACTTGCCTTTCCCAAGCGTATCGATTTGATCTCCGTACCGGTCAGCACAATCCCTGCCGTAAACGTGTCGAGCAACTCATAATCGAAAGTCGCCCGTTTGTTCTTTATCTGTATGTTATTACTAATCTTCTCTTTCATCTTACTTCTTTTATCAAAAACGTAAACCGGGCATCAACATGGAAAGGATGACCTCGATCAGCCAAGGCGTCAACAGAATCAACCCGGTCGCGATCCCGACAAACTTCAGGCGTATCTTCTCCTCAACCTGCATATAAGGGCCGGCTCCTTCCCACACGATATAAAACGTATATAATACAAATATACGCAAAAAGAAAAACTCCGGGAGCAACATCAACACGATGTTCAAAGCAAACATCAACGAAGACGAATAGCCTACAAAACGTTGACACAGCTTCATGTCCTTCTCCCGTTTAAACAATCCCTGCCAAAGTTCGTTCAACAAATAGGAAGCCAAGTAAAAGCCGCCGAACGCAGCAACCAGTGTCCGGATAGACGATTTCAGTGCCAGTTCGACATCAAACTCTTTCCGGGTGAACAGCACACCCAAAAAAGCCGCTACCGTAACGAATCCAATCAGGGGATAGACAAACCGGGATAAAAACTCATCGTCCTTTTCTTCTTTTTTCGTCAGAATATCCCACGCTTTTCCTGGCTGGGAGATGATGGCTACAACCAATTTAAATATCTCTTTATACATTTTTTCAATACGTTCGTTTGCTATTTATCCTTTATTTGTCTTTTCCGGACAGGTCTATTGTAAACACATCGGAACTTTTCCAGTTTATCGATGCAGAATCCTTCCCGAATGAATATGCATAATTAATCCGGAACTTCAATTCATCCGAATTATTCTTTTCCGCCTCTTTCACCAGCTCTTCGATATCGAACGCACAAGGAATAATCATCGACTCGCCTCTTGTCGTGTCCGCCTTTATCTTAATCGTACGAAGGTAAAGGCTATAAATATTATCGTCCCCTAACAAATTATCCGGATCATAGGATAAAGAGAAACTATCCACTTGGTTTGTCGGATGATTGCTCATTTCCGTGAACAGGAACAAATTGCCTCTGATATAAGCGGAACGAGCCTGAAGGGAAGAAAGCAATAGTTCGTCCTTTGCAACAATAGAGGTATCGGTCAACGTATTATAGAAGTTCCAACGATTGACCTCCGAGATCGTATTTTCATAAATAATAGCCTCGGTATAACTGGTATCCGTCCCCGCCCCCATATTGTTTGCGACCCCGTAATCGATGGAATAATCAAACAAAATACATTCTCCGTTTTCCACATTGGCATTCTGGAAGTCTTCCGAAGAGACCACTACGTCCCCCTTGGTATAAATAGCCTTACCAGGTCCGTAACCGGTCACCACTACCCCTGCCTGGTTTGCCATCGTCAATTGGGTGGCCGGGTCTCCCAAACAAGAATTCAACACAACCAAACAAAAGGCCAAAACGCCATATAATACTGTTTTTCTCATTTCCATATACAAATTTGAAGTCGTATTTATCTTCCTCTCTTTATGGAGGAAACGCACAAAGGTACGAAAAAAAGGTTTATACGACAAAAGCCGGAAGATTAATCACACTCATAAAAGGAAAGCATGAATCGAGGCGGAGCTCATCCCGCCCACAGATTCATACCTCTTTTCCTAATTATTATGGCAAAATAATTAAAAACAAGTAAATAGCTACGGGAAACGGAAATTAAGAAAGGCAAAAGCTACGGCTTCACAGTTCTCTTCCGGCCTATCCTCGAAGCCGTCGAAAAAATATGCGTTGCAGGTCTTCTGACTTACTTCCGGCATGAGCGCCTTCCCGACTCACGTCAGTGGCATAAAAGAATTGCCCATTCCGTTTTGAAGCTTACAGCAGCGGGACTGTCCGGGATTTACACCCGATTCCCTTTTAATCCTTTTCCGCGATTGCGAAGCAGGAACAATGCATGGGACAAATATAATAAATTTTCCATATATTTCTCATCTTCTCACAGAAAAAAGCTGAAACCAACCCCAGACTCGTTAACCTTCGCGATAAGCTTCGACAGCATCCTGAACGGAACCGTACATCAACAGCAGATGGCGGGATTGGTTATAGGGAAGATTCAATTCCTCGGCAACCATACGGGTTCCACGGTCTATAAGTTTCTGATTGGTGAGCTGCATATTGACCATCCGGTTTCCTTTAATCCTACCCAATCGGATCATAACGGAGGTGGAGATCATGTTCAAGATCATTTTCTGCCCTGTTCCCGATTTCATGCGGGAACTGCCGGTGACAAACTCCGGCCCGACAATCATTTCGATTGCGACATCGGCCTCCATCGCCATCGGTGAATCTGGATTGCTGGAAATGGAGGCGGTCAGGATACCCTGTTCACGTGCTTTGCGAAGGGCACCGATCACATAGGGAGTCGTCCCGGAAGCAGCAATGCCGATCACGGTATCCTTCGTATTAACCCGGTGCTCCAGCAATTCCTGCCAGCCGCATTCCTCATCGTCTTCAGCATTCTCCACAGGATTCCGGAGGGCAATATCGCCACCAGCTATCAAGCCGACAATCAGTGTGGAAGGCATCCCGAACGTCGGGGGGATTTCGGAAGCATCCAAAACCCCCAATCGCCCGCTGGTTCCGGCTCCCAGATAAAAGATCCGTCCGCCCTGCTTCATGCGGGGAACGATCTGCAAAACCAATTCTTCTATTTTGGGGATTGTCTCTCGGACAGCCAACGCCACTTTCTGATCTTCCGTATTGATATCTTCAAGCAAGGCCCGGACGGACTTCCGTTCCAGGTCGTTATAGAGAGAATTCTGTTCCGTTATCTTAATGAATGACATAGCTTATTACAATTTACACGTTGCAAAACTACTAAAATATCACATTCACATGTCAGTAAACTTCAAGCAAACAGGCTTGCTAACCCGGATGTCTTTTCCCGTATCTTTCAACAAACCGCTTTGCTTGTCTATTTCGTAAACCTGCACGATATGACTATCCCGACAAGCGCAAAGCAGGAACTTGCCGTTGGGGGTGATGACGAAATTACGCGGATGAATGCCGGTCAGCTGATAACCAATCTTTGTCAATTGCCCGTTTTCCAGATCGATAGAAAAAATCGCAATACCGTCACCTTTCAGACGGTTAGAGGCATATAGGAAACGACCGTCCGGTGTGATGTGTATATCGGCACTACCGGAGACATGTAACGTATCGGCTTCTACAAACCGGACCGGGGTCAGGTTGCCCTTGTCGTAATACATGAGAGCGACGCGGCCCGAAAGCTCGCTAATCAGGTAAGCCCATTTCCCGTTCGGATGAAAAACCGTATGGCGCGGACCTTCTCCCGCCGGCAAACTAAAAGAGGCAAGCGTCCCTTCCCGCAAACTCAAGCCTTTATCGGAAGCAATGATCTCGTATTTATAAATCCGGTCCGTTCCCAGATCGTTGGCATACAGATAGTTCTCATCCGGCGAAGCATACACACAATGCAGATGCGGAACCGCCTGGCGTTCGGACCCCGGTCTTCCTCCTTCATACGCATATACTTCAGCCGGCAGCAAAGCTCCATCGGCCGAGATGGAGAAAACACTTATGCTTCCGCCGTTGTAGTTAGCCGTGACAGCCATCCGGCGTTTACTGTCCACCCAGATATAACAGGGAGCGCTGCCATCCGTCTTCTGTTCGTTCAGCAAGGAAAGTGTCCCGGTATGTTTATCAAACGAATAGGCACATACTTTCGCGTCCGGCACAGCAGTTTCACTTACCGAATAGACAAACTTGCCATCCCGACTCACTGTCAGATAAGAAGGGTCTTGAATGCCCGACAGGCTTTTCACCGGCACAGCCGTCCCTTTCTCCACATCGAAGCGAAACAGATTTATACCAGGGTCTGTAGCATCCGCATACGATCCGACAAACAAAAATAATTCACTATCCTTTTGCATACACGATGTTATTGCCATAATTAACACCCCCGCTAAAAAATACTTTAAATTCGACATACATGCATTATTATTAACCAAGAAGCGTATTTACTTCCCGCACTTATCTTTCAACCATTCAATACGTTCCGACTGCTGTTCCGGATATGTCCAGTGACCGGTTTCGAGGTAAAGATGCAAGTCCTTCACTCCCGGAATAACATTGTAGGCCGAATACATGGATGTCGGAGGACAAGTCACATCATTATATCCCCAGCTATACCAGCCCGGAGCGTTCACCCGGCGGGCAAAATTCACGACATCAAAGTAAGCGAGCGTTTCCACTTCGTTTGCCACAGGCTGCGCATTCCGGTAGTAATGCGGCCAGCCTCCCGCACGTTTATGCAGATAGCCGGCATAATCGCACAAGGCCGGATAGAAAGCAGCAAGAAACTTGATACGCGGGTCTAGTCCGGCCGTGACAATAGACAAGGCTCCTCCCTGGCTTCCACCGGTCACACCGACTGTATTTCCATCAAACTCAGGCAAAGAATAGAGGAAGTCCACAGCCCGCACGCAACCGAGATAGACCCGTTTGTAGTAATGCGTATCGCGATTATTCTTGTTCATTGCATTATATCCGTTCAATGCTCCAGCAGCCAAGTTGTTATACACTTCCTGCGGCATCGTCACAGGAACACCATGTATTCCAATCTCCAACGTAATGATATCTTCTCCCAAATTGAATCCGTTATAAGGACGTATGCCCGCTCCTGGAACCTGGAGGACCGCCGGATATTTACCAGTTTTCTTCGGTACAATCAGAATGCCATATATACGGGAACCGGGGCGTTCATTCTGGAAACTGACATGATAGACATTCTGCGTAGAAGTGCATCTTTCCGGCAACAAAGTCATCTTGGGATCTAGCGGCTGCTTACGGGCTTCAGCGATCGCACCGGTCCAGAAAGCATCAAAATCTTCCGGATTGACCGTCGTCGGCCGAATCCTCGTTTCATCCACGCCAACTGTCGCCATCCCTTCATACTTCCGTCCGTCCACTTTGGCCGTCACCCTGCAACGCAAGAATCCGGGTTCATTCATCTTCGCTTTCAACGTTGTTTTTCCATCCGCCAAACGAACGTCTTTCTTTACAACCGTCGGAAAATATTCCGGTCCCAACTCATAATCGACAACTACATCTTTCAACAAATTCTCATTCTTGAAAACCTGTACCGTAAACTTGACTTCTTCCTTCGCCTTGCATTTCCAATCGATACGATCAGGCGAAACCACCACATTGACCAACTTCTGGGCCGGTTGTGCCAACACCAACACACAATTACCCAACATCCCCAGAAGCAAACACAATAAGAATAAAGATTTTTTCATGATAAAAACCGAATTAGATAATTTATTATTTATAAAACACAGTGATAGTGAATCAGACCTTGAACCGGACTTTGAACGATCGTTCCTAATCGAAGCTCGAACTCACGAGCAACATCTTTCAATATATCCTGATAATACCAAGCAATGGAGCCTGTCAGATAGACAGGATGCTCCCGGTAATCATACTGCATGACATTGCGGGCAAAGAACGCCCGGAAGCTATTGCTCACCAGATCACGTATTGCAGGTTCTTCCATATGCCGGAGCAAAAAAGGAGACAGGCTTGCCAAAAAACGATTCGGGAAAGGCCCTTTATAAACCTTTTCCATAATGATGGCCGGTGTCAAACCGGACTCCGCCCAAAAAGCCTCTTGCAAAGCTGCCGGCAACTGGTTCTTCAACACATCCCCAACCAACAATTTTCCAAGTACGGCGCCACTCCCCTCATCTCCCAAGACAAAGCCCAACGGAGATATGCTCTTGACAATACCCTTTCCGTCATACAGACAGGAGTTGGAACCAGTCCCCAAAATACAAGCAATGCCGGGACTGTCTCCACAAAGGGCACGGGCGGCTGCCAGCAAATCGCTGCCGACCTCCACCGGGACCGGCAGATAGCGCGTGACAGAACGGCGTATAATCTCGTTCTTTTCCGGAAACGCACATCCGGCACCATAAAAGTAAACGGCCCCAACAGAATCGGACTCCCTTATCCGGGGAATCAGATTGTCCCTTATCTCAGCCGAGATCTCCTCTTCCGTCTGGAAAAAAGGATTAATTCCTCCTGTCCTGATCCGGTCTATCTCCCAATTGCCGGACACAATACTCCAATCCGTTTTCGTGGAACCACCATCCGCTATCAATATCGTTTTCGCCACCATACAAAGCAAATATATTTAGTTATTTCCTTGTTTCTTCTTCCCGAATTCGGGATCGATCTTCAGGCAGGCCGTGACAAGCAACGTCACCAGGCAACATCCCATCACCCACCAGAAGAAATTCTCGTAGCCCATCTGTTCCTGCAACCAGCCGGCCGCCATTCCAGGAAGCATCAGGCCCAAAGCCATAAAAGCCGTACAGATCGCATAATGTGCCGTCTTATGTTCTCCGTCGGAATAATAAATCAGATACAACATATAGGCCGTAAAGCCAAAGCCGTATCCAAACTGTTCGATAAATACGCAAATGTTGACTATCCACAAATTATCAGGCAACGCACTGCTCAAATAAATAAAGACAGCGTCAGGAAGGGAAATTGCCAACGCCATCGGCCAGATCCATTTCTTCAATCCTCCTGCCGAGGCGGCGATACCTCCCAATATTCCGCCCAATGTCAAACCGATCGTACCGATCGTCCCGTACACCAGTCCGATTTCAGCCGTCGAAAGCCCCAAGCCACCCACTTCGCGAGGATCGACCAGGAAAGGCGTTACCAATTTAGCCAACTGGGCTTCCGGGAAACGGTACAACAGCATAAACAGAATCGCGACAAAGGCTTGTTTCTTTTTGAAAAAAGAGGCGAAAGTCGCGAAAAACTCTTTTAAGATTGTGGAAGGAGTCACCGTAGCCGATGGCTTATCCCCTTTCGGCAAAGGAAGTATATACCGGTGATACAGGAACAAAGCCAAAAACAGCCCGCCTAAAATAAAGAATGTAACAGACCAGGCAAGCGGGATATTCCCCGTACTGTTTTCCAGAAATCCGGCAAACATGACCAGCACACCCTGTCCGGCAATAATCGCAATCCGGTAAAAAGTACTCCGGATACCGACGAAGAAAGCCTGTTCATGCGAATCGAGAGCCAGCATGTAAAAGCCGTCCGCCGCAATATCATGTGTGGCGGAACTGAAAGCCAGCAACCAGAATACAGTCAATGAAGCCTGGAAAAAGAACGTCGTCGGGATCGTAAACGCCACTCCGGCAAGTCCTGCCCCGATCAATAACTGCATCGTGACCACCCACCAGCGTTTGGTCTTCAGCAAATCCACAAAAGGACTCCAAAAAGGTTTGATCACCCAGGGCAGATTCAGCCAACTCGTATAAAGGGCGATATCGGTATTTGAAACTCCCAGGCGCTTATACATCAGGACAGAGACGATCATCACCGCGACATAAGGTATTCCCTGCGCAAAATACAGGGAAGGAACCCAAAACCAAGGAGACCGTACAGATGGCTTATCAGACATAGGCTTATATGATGTCATCTCTTATTTTCCGGATGAGCTCATTCTCCTCATCCTCCGTAATACTTACCTCTTCCCAGACCTTTTCGAGGTCTGCAAATGTCACTTTCTTAAAGTCCTTTTCCAAAGGGACGACAAATAAACCGGCCATCTCGACCGTCGCCGGACTGATGAGAATATTGGCATCTCCCTCGGCATAATAGCAGGATGGACGCAATTCCCGCCGGGGGAAGATACAGGTAATCCAAACATCATCCTCCCTCCAGGCCAACAGGTTCATCATTGGTTCGTAATCATCCGGTCCCATCGGCATCATGTCGTATAACAACTCGAAAACGGCCGCCGCCTCACCCTTATCCCTCGACACTAGGATAAAACAGACCGGAAGGAGATCGACTGAAGCATAGAAACCAGTCCGTTCACTTTCCCAAACGACCTGTTTCGGGAAGTTCGGCCAATTTCCAGCATATCCTCGTAATAAGGCTTTATCTGTTGCTTTTCATGCCAACGCAGGGGAACGGTCAGATGGTCTTCGAAAATAGGATATGGATTAACCAGTATTTCAAACGCATCATTATACGTCACTCCCTTTTGTTCTTCCGGCCGATGGCAGAAAAAACAGGGGCGCGCCAGCAAGGATGCCTTGTCGATCTTAGCTGCGGAAGAACGAATCCGTTCCGGATTAAATTGAAGAATCGTTGTCCTGTAATCATCCTGGAAATAACGCGTCTGCACATTGGTCAAAGAACCATAATTCTCCCTTGCCAGTTTCCAATCCTGCTTTTGGTCTATCAGCAGGAATTCTATTTCTCGTTCCAAATCATTCATAAGCTTCGTGTTTTCATGGTTGCCGGCAACTTGTCCCGCAACACAAATGTAGTGAAAAAAGAATCCATAGTGAGCAAACGGCCAAAAGACCAAGAAGAAATCATTTGGGCGAATGAGCGTTCAAGGCAATCCGCGCCTGCAATTCCCAAGTACGGATACGGTCTTTGTAGGTATTATGTCCGTTCATTTTCACGACATCGAGCGCGGCATCCGAATTGTCTTCCCAGCGGCGGCAGAGGTAAAGGACATCATAGATGCGCCCGATACGCCAGGTGCGGGAGATACGCAGTCCCAAAGCATAATCTTCTCCATAGCTTGTATTCGGAAGGTTGATCCTCCGGAGCACAGGTGTATAAAAGGCACGGGGAGCTCCCAGACCGTTGATGCGGAGCGCATTGTTACGTCCGTTTTCAAGCGTCCACTCCCGATGGTCAATGATGCCGGGCGGTATTTCGTTCATCTTGAAATCGGTCATCCGATAGGTTCCGACAACCATCGCGCAGTTCTGTTCGTAAAAAGCATCAACGATCTTCTGCAACGTATCAGGACCGCTATATACATCGTCGCTATCGAGCTGGACGGCAAACTTGCCACAAGCCGGATGATGCACACCCACGTTCCAGCAACCGCCGATCCCCAGATCGGAACGTTCCGGAACCAAATGAACCACACGTCAGTCTGCGGTATATTTTCCGATCGCTTCGGAAGTTCCGTCTGTCGAATGGTTATCCACAATGATCAGATTAAAGCGGAAGGTCGTTTTTTGTGCCAGCACGGAACGGATAGCATCTTCTATCGTACGGATACGGTTGCGGACCGGGATGATAACGGAGGCTTCCTGCTCGAAACCGCCGGCATCGAAGGTGACCGGTTCAAAGTCCGGGGCAAGATAACCGCCGACCCGTTTCAGGTAGGCCGTACAAACAGCTTCCATCTCGATCTGCACCGCCCGGTTTTTCGGATCAACATAATCGAACAACTTCTCTCCGCTCTTGCGGATATCCGTCTCCACTTCCGAGTACAAATATTCATTGACATGAACCAGTTCGGCCAGCTCCGAGACACGAAGGCGAAGGTCATACAGCCCGGCAAAACGGTAATCAGCATCCATCGCCCGGACCGCCTGCTTCAAAACGGACGAACGGAAAAACAGCAGGGAACCGAAATCAAAATCATCACGCAAGCTTCCTTTCTGATAGTCTATGACAGGAGCCTGTTGGCTGTTGCCGTTTTTTAACAGGTAACGATCCGCATAAAGCATTCCGGCATTCGTATCGCCGGCAATAGCCAACAGGCGTTCGAAGGCGAACTGCCCCGGCTCGAATGCCGTATATTTGGTATATAATAATGTATAGGCCGTATCTGCATGTAAAGCAATCGTCCGGAAAGTAACGGTACTGGCGGGCGAATCGATCATCAGCATCTCACAACCCTCGACCTCATCGGGAATCTTCTCCGACGCCAACAAGTAGATATTCTTTATCCGGTCACATAGCCCCAACGCTCTTACGGTTTGCCTGGCCTGGGGTAAAGAAAGGAACGGAATGAAGCAATTTATCATTTTCATAACGTAATTAGTTGATACCGGAAACAAAAATAAGGATAAAATATGAGCTTTTGCCGGAAGAGAAAAATATCTTTGTAAGTATATCAAAAATAAAACCAAGCTGGCAGAAGACCTTCAATTATAGACGGCACAAGAGGCCTTATTTTCCCTCTTCGAAGATAAGACCTTTCGTTTGTTTTCTTTCGAGAGATGACGGGGTGAGCAAAATACGACCTTCGCTTTCCGCATGTACCGGCAGGCTCTTCAATCCGCTTATCCGCGAAAGCGCCTCACTCAGCAGCCTCTCGTTCGTATCTCCGAAGGGCAACAAATCATTTCCTATAACCAGTTCCTCGATCTTTACATCTGGTTCAAAACCATTTGCATAGTCAGCCTCGTGGTCAGCATTATAAATGCGTAATGTAATCGGATGTAACAGCCAGTCATATTCTTCCTTGGTTCCGAAAGTATTGCTGCCCACCCGCTTGCCAATCGTTTTTTCTCCTATGATCGTGATGTTACTACGGGTAAGATAAGGGATCAGACAATTGATCACGGCCTCCGAAGCAGATGCGGTCACACTTCCTGTCAGCACGTAAATGCGTTTCAAGTCCAGATTAGCATTTCCTATTTCGGAATTTTTTCTCAACAACAAAGTTTCATCACTTTTTGATTGCTTTTCGTTATGCTCCATAATACAGAATGTCTTACCCAAAGCATCGGCCGGAGCCAGAAGAGAGGTCATCAACTGCGCACAAGTGACCAAACCTCCCTGATTATATCGCAAATCCAACACAAATTCGTTCACACTTTCAGCTTTAAACCCCGCAAAGACTTGCTTCATCTGGTCGTCATAGATTGTACTTTCATCGTCCGGGCCGGAAGAAAAACTGTTGTAAACCAGATAACCGACCTTCTTGCCACCCACCGTATAGACGGAATCTTTCAGAAAAGGCGTGTCTTCCACTGCGCGGGAAGCTGCAATCGAAACAGTTTTTTGGTTACAAAAAGTGACCTCATTACCTTTCCTTACCGCATCAGCCAATAAAAAAGTAGTTTCACTTCCACTATAAAAAGCAGACATGTTCGTCACGTTCGGAGTCTCACTACCAACAGCAATAATCCAGTCCCCCCGTTCCAATCCGGCTTCGGCAGCAGGAGAGCCAGGCAAGACATACAAAACCCAAGCATAATAAAGGTCGCCGTGTTTATACGATGCAAACTCAAAACCATACGAATCGTCTGCCGTAACAGACTTCGTATCCTCTTTCTTTTTCTCTATCCGGGAAAAAGTGAGCCATCCGTCTCCGTATTTTACGCCATCCTGATCAGACAACAATGAACCGAAGAACTTATCTGGAGATTGCGAAAAGTTCAAGTCCCCTTTGTCAGGCACATCCTCATTCCATAAATAGTAATCCGTCATGACCTTATAGATCCAATCATTCGTACCCTCGTCAGAGAGATCCGGAACCTTATCATCCGTCGTACAAGACGGTACAAGCAAAAGGACAGCCAGCAATCCCATGAGGACGGCAAACGTCGTGTTCTCTGAAGCAAACTTCTGTTTCATTGTCATATCTGTATTATATTGAAAAAATAACCGCGCAATTTCCAAACGGAAACTGCGCGGCTTTTATTGGAAAAAACTTACGTTTTTATTATTCACCTAACAGTATTTCCAGAATCTGAACAGCAGCCTTCGACACAGAAGTACCCGGACCAAAGATGGCAGCAACGCCCGCCTTGTACAGGAAGTCATAATCCTGTGCAGGAATAACGCCACCAGCTATCACGATGATATCTTCGCGTCCTAACTTCTTCAGTTCTTCGATCACCTGCGGAACCAAAGTCTTGTGTCCGGCAGCCAAAGAAGAAACACCCATTACGTGAACGTCGTTTTCTACAGCCTGGCGGGCAGCTTCGGCCGGAGTCTGGAACAACGGTCCCATATCCACGTCGAAACCACAGTCTGCATAACCTGTAGCTACAACTTTAGCACCACGGTCGTGTCCGTCCTGACCCATCTTAGCGATCATGATACGCGGCTGGCGACCTTCTTTCTTGGCAAACTCGGCAGTCAGCTCACAAGCCTTCTGGAAGTCTGCATCTTTCTTAGTTTCTGATGAATACACGCCTGATATAGTTCTGATGATTGCTTTATAACGACCTACTACAACTTCGCAAGCATCGGAGATTTCTCCCAGTGATGCACGCAAGCCGGCTGCCTTGACAGCCAGTTCCAGCAAGTTGCCTTTCTTCGTACGAACACATTCCGTGATGTCGGCCAATGCTTTCTGTACGGCTTCTTCATCACGGTTGGCACGCAGTTCTTTCAGCAGTTCGATCTGCTCGTTACGAACGGCAGTATTATCGATTTCAAGGATATCGATCGGATCTTCCTTCGGCAGACGATATTTGTTCACACCAACGATTGTCTGGATACCGGAGTCGATCCGAGCCTGCGTACGGGCAGCCGCTTCTTCGATGCGCATCTTGGGCAGACCGGTTTCGATAGCTTTCGCCATACCGCCCATGCTTTCGATCTCCTGGATCAAAGCCCAGCCTTTATGAACCAATTCGTTCGTCAGAGATTCCACATAGTAAGAACCAGCCCACGGGTCGATTTCCTTACAGATCTTTGTTTCTTCCTGGATATAAATCTGAGTGTTACGAGCGATACGTGCAGAGAAGTCTGTCGGCAAAGCGATCGCTTCGTCCAATGCGTTCGTGTGCAAAGACTGCGTGTGCCCCAAAGCGGCAGCCATAGCTTCAATACAAGTACGGCCAACGTTGTTGAACGGGTCCTGTTCGGTCAACGACCAACCAGAAGTCTGGCAGTGAGTACGCAAAGCCAGAGATTTTGGGTTCTTGGCACCGAAGCTCTTCACGATCTTCGCCCACAACATACGTGCAGCACGCATCTTGGCGATTTCCATGAAATGGTTCACACCGATCGCCCAGAAGAAGGACAGACGCGGAGCGAAAGCATCGATATCGATACCTGCATTCACACCGGCACGAAGATATTCAAGACCGTCGCAAAGCGTATAAGCCATTTCGATATCGGCCGTCGCACCTGCTTCCTGCATGTGGTAACCGGAGATGGAGATGGAGTTGAACTTCGGCATCTTCTGAGAAGTGTATTCGAAGATATCGGCAATGATACGCATGGAGAATTCAGGCGGGTAGATATAAGTGTTACGCACCATGAATTCTTTCAGGATATCGTTTTGGATCGTACCGGCCATCTCTTCCAACTTGGCGCCCTGTTCCAAACCGGCATTGATATAGAATGCCAGTACAGGAAGTACGGCACCGTTCATTGTCATGGATACAGACATCTTATTCAAAGGAATACCATCGAACAAAACTTTCATGTTTTCCAACGAACAGATAGAAACACCGGCTTTACCGACATCACCTACCACACGTTCGTTGTCGGCATCATAACCACGGTGCGTCGGAAGGTCGAAAGCGACAGACAGACCTTTCTGGCCGGAAGCCAGGTTACGACGGTAGAATGCGTTGGACTCTTCAGCAGTTGAGAAACCTGCATACTGGCGGATTGTCCAAGGACGCATAGCGTACATGCCGCTATACGGACCACGCAAATAAGGAGGCAGACCGGAAGCATAGTTCAGATGTTCCATACCTTCCAGGTCTTCTTTAGTATATACGGGTTTCACCTCGATGTGCTCGGGTGTTTTCCAATTGGCCTCGATGCCATTGGCTTTTGCCCATTCGGCAGCATTAGTAGCTGCAAAACCGGCATTCTTTATATCTATGTTTTTAAAATTTGGTCTCATATCTCTGATGATTTGAGATTCACCATTTATGATTTGCGATTTATGATTCATGGCAACGAACTGCCAATCATAAATTATAAATCATAAATCATAAATCAATTAATTCCTAATTTTACGTTGAAAGCTTTCAATGTCTCAAGCACGTTGCTCTTTACATTTACATATTGGTCGATGCCTACTGCTTTCAGATCTTCCATGCAAGCAGGCATACCGGCTACAACAAATTCTGCTCTTCCGGCCAAAGCCTTGTAAGCAGCAGGAGCCAATTCTGCATATTCATCATCGCTTGAGCAAAGAACCACGATTTCAGCACCAGCCTCAACAGCGGCTTCCACACCGGCTTCAACCGTATCGAAGCCTAAGTTATCAATTACCTTATATCCTGCACAAGCAAAGAAGTTGCTTGAGAACTGAGAACGAGCCAGGCGCATAGCCAGGTTACCGATCGTCAGCATGAATACTTTCGGAGTCTTGCCGCTCTTTTCCGTTGCCAGACGCAAAGCTTCAAATTCCGAAGCACCCCGTGAGAAATCGAGAGCCGTGATAGTCGCTTCACCGCAATTGTGACCGCCGCCACAGCAGCAACCGGCAGCTTCGTTCTGGATCTTTTCGGCAGCCACTTCGTTAAAGTTCGGGAACTGGTTGGTTCCTAACAGGATTTCACGACGGGTAGCGACTGCTTTCTTGCGGGCTTCGTTGGATGCATTAACTGCTTTCTGGATTTCGCCGGAAGCGACTTCCGCACCAAAACCGCCTTTATCTTCCACTTCCAAGAACAACTTCCAGGCTACATCAGCCAGAGAGTTTGTCAAAACTTCCACATAATAAGAACCGGCAGAAGGATCGACAACCTTATCCAAATGACATTCTTCCTTCAACAACAACTGCTGGTTGCGGGCTATACGTTCGGAGAAGTCGTCCGGAGTCTGATAAGTCTTGTCGAACGGACGAACCGTGATCGAATCGACACCGGCAAGAGCAGCAGACATGGCTTCCGTCTGTGAACGCAGCAAGTTTACGTGGGCATCATAAACCGTCATGTTCCATTCCGAAGTCTGTGCATGAACATGCATCTTGCAAGCGCACTGGCAAGCAGGGTTGTAGGCGGCAACGATTTCTGCCCACAGCCAACGAGCGGCACGGAACTTGGCGATTTCCATGAAGTAGTTGGAGCTGATACCGAAATTGAATTTGATCTTCTTGGCCACTTCCGTAGCGTCCAGGCCTGCCTCGGTCAGCTTAGCCAGCAGTTCGTTTCCCCAAGCCAATGCATATCCCAACTCCTGAGAGATATAAGCACCTGCATTGTTGAAGTAGAAGGCATTCACTGCCAATACTTTGTAACCCGGCAGAGCAGCACCCGCTTTGAGCACAGCGGCAGCAGCTTCCACCCAGTTTTCATTTTCCTTACCTTTTACCAGAGGTTTCTTGAACGGGTCGTAGTTTACAGACCCTTTGCATTTTTCCAGGTCTGCGCCTTTGCCTTTGAAATAGTCGGCGAGAATACCGATCAGCATTTCAGCCTTGCAGTTGCAAGTATTGAAATTCAGTTCCACACACTCAGGACAAATCCCGTCAAGTAAGGTAGCAATGTTTTCAGCGTTTACGTCGCTTCCCTTAATGATGAAGCCAAGAGACGTCACACCCTTATTCAGGATGTCAAGGGCTTTTTCATTAGCACCTTTGAAACAGGTGACTTCGATGTTCTGGCGCACCTTCCAATCGTTGTCCTTCTTTGTTCCGCGAACATAAGGGAATTCACCGGGAAGAGACTCGGTAGTCTTCAAACCTTCGATGTCTTCTGCACGATAGAAAGGATTCACATTAAATCCTTCGCCTGTCTTCCAAACAAGCTTTTTCTCAAACGGAACCCCTTTCAGGTCGGCCGTAATCTTCGCCATCCACTCTTCAGTAGACACAGGTGCGAATTCTGAGAAAAGTTTTTCTTTTAATTCTGCCATAATATTAGTTATTTTAATACTGGTATTAGTAATTGTTCAATAGTATATTGTTCAATAACAGAAGGCAAAGGTAGAATAAATAAACTTGAACGCAAATGAAATACAAACGAATTTGACACCTCTTTTAACGCCTTTTAGTGGAGACACATAGAATTTGGATACCAAAATGACAGGAGACAAACATTTTCTTCAAAAAAATTTCTCCAAATGATACATCGGAATAAAATATTTACTAATTTCGCAACGTCAAACAAAGACTACCCGGTGCATTCGTCTAGTGGTCTAGGACGCCGCCCTCTCACGGCGGAAACTCGGGTTCGAACCCCGGACGCACTACAAGAAGCTCGCAGTTCATTTGCGGGCTTTTTCTTTTTCAGGTTATGAACAAACGTGTCTCGTCCTGATTCAAGTTGACCATGCCACCTCCCGCTTTATATCCACAACTATATATTAGTGAAAAATAAGGACGTAACAACCCAAACTAACAAACATATACACTGAGATTTATAACCAAGGCTACTACTCTTTTACTTTTCGACCAAAGGCAAAAAGGTTTTCGCCCTTAGTCGAAAGGGCTTTTGACTAAGGGCGAAAACCTATTCGACTAAGGGCAAAAGGTCTATGGTTAAGCGGTTTTGCAATAGAAGTATGGTTATTGCCACTTAAATAGTGGCCTTCCAAGTCCGCTTACACTCAGATGAAAGCAAATTATACTTATCTGAACAATGTTGAAACAACCACGCTATCTCCATCATTAGGAGCCGGCTGCAGATCCAGCAAGCGGGCAATTATCAGATACAAATTGACATTCGCCATCACCGGCAGCTCGACATTCTGTTTGAAGGAAGGCCCTGCAGCATAGAAGATGGCCTCCATTTCCGGAGCAAAGTTATCATATCCATGTGTAGCCGCGAATACAGGACACGATTCGGGGCGGAATTGCAGATACGTCCCGATATCCGGTAATACGAACAGATCGCCTATACGCGGATTCTTTCCATACACGAACTTTTCCGGAATCTCATTCTTTCTCCAAACCGTTACACGAGGTACACGCTTCAGGATTGCATAAGCGCTATCTGTATAAGTCGGTTTCGGATAAAGCAAAGTCGGCACTCCGTCGAAAACATAATCGAAACTGTCGCGAGGCAGATAATCGTTCAGATTCACATAATTCTCCGGATAATAAGTTGCCATGCCATGATCAGACAGGACGATAAAATCAATCTGGTCAAAGATATCCAGCCTACGGGCTTCAGCAAAGAAGTCACCTAATATACGGTCCAAATGTTCAACCGTTGAAAGGGTTGCCGACGAATCGGGGGTTGCCCTATGCCCGACTCCGTCCGGTTCTTCCATATACCACATGATCAGGTGCGGGCGGACTTCCTCCGGCAGTTGCAACCAGGCAATCACCGAATCCGCCCTGTCAGAAAAAGGAACATTCTTATCGAACGGTTTCCAGATGGAAGGCCGGCGTCCCTGTATCGGATATTCACTACCGACCCAATAGAACGAGGCGGTTCGGACACCCTGCTTTTCCGCCGTGTTCCAGATCGGCTCTCCTCCGAAAAAGGCTGGATTCGGATTTCCCATCACATAGACGCTATCCAGATCGGGGGCATAAAAGAAATTATTCACCAATCCATGATGATCCGGATGCAAGCCTGTCGCCATACTGTAATGGTTCGGGAAAGTCACACTCGGAAAGCTGGGACGAAAAGCAGCCTTCACCCCAACGCAGGCCAATGAATCGAGCGTCGGCGTATGTGCATGCGACGGATAATCCGAACGAAAACCGTCCATAGACAGGACTACGACGTAGCGTTCCTTCTTCGAGTGAGCCGTACACCCGGCTATCGACAAACAGATTATCGAAAAGAGACTTACTAATATGAATGTCTGAAATCTATACATATAGGTTTAGAAAATATATTTAATACCGATCTGGGCATGCCAGCGAGACAAAACATCATTCTTGGTGATCGTATTCCTCGAATTATAAGCATATGTGTTTGTGTAGTTGCCATCTTCACCCTTCTTACTGCCGATTACCTGCAAAGGCATTACGTTATAAGCTGCGGTGTAAGTGGTTCCCCATTTCTTATTCAACATATTGGCAAAGTTCGTAACGTCGAATGTCACCTGGAATTTGCTGCCACGGTCTTTCAGCACGAAGATATCCTGCGCCACATGCAGGTCGACCCGGTTTTCCCACGGAGCCGAATTGGAGTTACGCATGGCGTACGCTCCACGATGTTTCTTTGCATAGCTGTCGCCTTCGATCCATTCGTCAAACTTCCGACGGTCTTCTTCTGTCTTGAAGTCCATCTTCTGCAGTTCGTCTTCAGTCGGGATATAAAGCAATGAGTTTCCACCCCAGCCGTCACCGTTGTAGTCGATATAGACCGTTTTCTTTTTCTCGGCATCGTAGTAAGATTCGTTCATCGTCAGACTGTAACGCTGTCCCACGTAGCCGTTATAGACAAGAGAGACGGTAGTTGCCATGAAGCCTTTGGCATAGCGGGGAGTCCGATAACCGACAGAAACCATCACACGGTGAGGGATATCGAACATGGAATAAGCCAGACCAGGGTTATTGGAATCTACCGCATAATTATATTTCCAGTTGGAATAAGCCACAGAAGAGGTTCCGTCATACACCGATTTGGAATGCCCGAACGTATAAGACGCAGCCAAGTCCAAACCGAAATGGAAGCTCTTTTCAAACAAGGCGGACAGAGAATAGGTATATCCCATATTCGTATTTTTCAGATTGGTAATACTGAAATACTTCTTATCTACGGAGTAATAAGGAGTGGCGGAAGTTTCCACACCCGGAACGGCATAGACTTTGGCATTGCTCGATAATGCCAGGTTCTCAAAATATACGTTATTGAATGTTTTGGAATATAGCCCTTCCAAAGTCATCTTCACATTACCGGGCAAGACACGTTCCAATGCCAAGTTCACACGGAAAACCTGCGGATATTTAAAGTCTTTGGACACGGTCACGATATCGGGGGTCGCAGGATTTCCCTTTTGGGAATTCATGGCTCCGATCGGATCATCCGCATATTGTCCCAACGAAGGGGCGGAAGTCGAACCGGAAGCAAAGATAGTCGTACCTTTCTGCTCAACCCCGGTATTATTATAAGCATTGGAAAGCCATACAAAAGGAACGCGCCCCGTAAACAACCCCAGTCCACCACGAATCAAGGTGGTCCGGCTATCGTCCGTATACCAGCGGAATCCCAGACGGGGAGATACCATCACTTTGGCGCCGGGCATTTCTCCTACTCTTTCCTTAATATTTTTGCTTGCGGCATATTCATTGAATTCATTATTGACTGTCGGATCATTAAACAACAAAGGGATATCAAAACGTAAACCGTAAGTCAGCGAAAAATTATCGGCAACATCCCATTTGTCCTGTGCATAGAAGCCAAACTGACCAGCTTTAATAATAGGCGTATAGCGATAGTTACCGCCCGTCACATCGGGGTCCGTATACTTGAATACATATTTGGAAGGACTGTCATTCAAGAATGCGTCCATCGAACCGAACTCCCATGAGCCGGTAACGGCCTGGATAAAGAGGTTCTTCATCCGGAATATTTCATTGTGCGTACCGAAGGTAAAAGTATGATTTCCCTTATACCAGGAAAGATTGTCCTCAAATGTGTAAATATCCTGATCCAGGGCGTTTGCTCCTGAAGAATACTCCGTACCGATGTTGACCGTCGTATTGTTTGTTCCGCTGTTATCACTACCGTTAATCTTTACGTTCGGCCCTTGGTAAGCCACCTGGCGTTCATCCCGGACTGTCGTAACACCTGCACGGAACTCGTTATACAAGACATCGCTCCAATGGGAGTTCCACTCGGCCACAAACGAATTCGTCTTATTTTTCATCCGGTAACCACTCCCGTTAAAGAAGTAGGTCGTGCTTGACGGGCTGAAAATGTCATCGTATGAGTTATTATACTGATAACGGAAAGCCAGTTTATTGTTCCGGTCGATATTCCAGTCGATACGTCCTAAGAAATTAAAGGCCCTCTGATCTACATCACGTGATCCGAAACTCTCACGGATTCCGGTATATTCTTCATACTTATCGGCTATTTTCTGTGCCATATCGGTAGAAAAGCCTTTCTCGTCATATCCGGCATAGAAACGGGAGGGATAAGATTCCTTACGGTTTTCTGCATTGGCAAAGAAAAACAGCTTGTCTTTGATGATCGGACCACTCAACGTCCCGCCAAAAGTTTTTGTGGACTGTTCCGTCAATTTATCCTTTATGTTATCTTTATAAGCATTGTACTTTCCGTAAAGACCTTCATTCGTAAAATAAGAATAGACCGATGCATGGTATGTGTTGTTTCCCTGTTTGGTAATAGCGTTGATGCCACCTCCGGTAAAACCGCTTTGGCGAACATCGAAAGGAGCGACCACCACTTGGATTTCCTGGATGGCATCCATCGAAATCGGATTGGCATTCGTCTGACCACCGTTTGTACCCGACGGAGCCAGCCCGAAAACATCATTGCTCACCGTACCGTCGATCTGGAAACTGTTATAACGGTTATTGGAGCCGGCAAACGTGATCCCTCCGTTTTTGGAGGTCATGGCCATCGGCATATTCTTTACGACATCATATATATTGCGGTCGACCGTCGGAGTCTCCTGTATCCTTCCTGTAGAAAAATTTTCGGATGCACCGATATTCGCTTTTGCATCAGCAGTGACTACCACTTCTCCCAATTGCTCCGAACTGGGATACAAGGTCGCATTCAGGACATATGTATTGCCCAATTCCAACCTGATATCCGTAAAAATAGCCTTTTTATAACCGACATAGGAAATCTCCACTTTATAGGGTCCTCCGGTACGCATTCCCTGGATCGTGTAACGACCATCCACATTCGTTACCGCACCATACATGGTTCCGGATGGTTCGTGTACCGCTACCACCGTAGCTCCTATCACATACTCATTTTGATCGTCGATAATTTTTCCGCTCAGTACGGAAGTTGTCACCTGAGCTTTTACGGAGAACCCTATGCATATCAAAACACATACAAAAAAGCAGATAACTTTTTTCATACAGAAATTTGTTTTTAATGAATACCCTCTACAAAATTTAACATTGCATCACAAAGATACAACCTTATAATCACGCTTTTATTATATTTCTGTATAAAATCAATGACAACTTATTAATTTTCATCCCCATTACGAAGATCATCGGCAATATCCTGATGCTGCCGAGCCAACTCTTCCTCCCCTATATGCAGAAATGCTTCGGCAAGATA
>ENA-UOOC01001004-UOOC01001004.1-human-gut-metagenome-genome-assembly--contig:-C48old-NODE-1004-length-25623-cov-5.347114_pt1 | contig 25623 bp, 32 predicted proteins | sample MGYA00242469_ERZ724016 | MGnify/ENA metagenome assembly ERZ724016 | reverse complement strand
ACGGCGTCGCACATGCCTGTGGTGGAGGTTGCCGTGGTGCCCGATGGGATGAACATTCCACCGTGGATCTCCACGTCAGTGGCGTATTTCCACTGACCGTCGTTAGCCTTGGGCACGTCCGGATAGGCGCCGATCTGCGTGTAGTTCGCGGTCGAGTTCTTGGATGCCTTGAAGGTGTCCCCCACGCGCCAGATCAGCTCGTGGCCCGTGTTCCCGTCGGCGTCCTTCGTGGCCTGCACGATGATGTCGTGCATGGTCTCGTACGCGCCGTTGCCCATCTCGATGCCCTGCAGGACGAATGGCTGCTGCGTAGCGGATCCGGATTGAGGGCGGCCGTCGGTGCCCTGCACCTTGTCGCAAGCTCCGGTCTTCCACGGCATCGTGCTCACGAAGCACGAGGTGGTCGTGTCGAAAGCGGCTCCGTCGAGGTTGAGCGCGGTGTCGGACGCGTCGATGGTGGTCTTGGAGAGGATGGTGCGGGCTTCGGCCGCCGACGCGTTGCCGGTGTTGTTGCGTTCCTTGTCCGTGCCCACGTTGATCGTGGATCCGATCAGGAAGCCGTTGGCGTCGGATGTTTTGACGATCACACGCGTCTTGCCGGTCTCGGCCACGGTGACGGCGCACTGTCCTGTGTATCCCCAGCAGCCTCCGAGCACGTCGCTGTTCTTGGTGGCCCATTTTATGAGCAGCATCATCTGCACGTAGAAGTCGTCTCCGGTGCATCGGCCGGCGTAGCCCTTGCCCTTGCGGGCGGAATAGTCGATGAGGTCGTTCTGGCAGCCGAACGCGCGCGCCGGCTTCACGTTGCTGACGCTGACCGGCATGTTCTTCGAATCGACGCCGGCCATGTATTTGGCGTGGAGGATGGCGGACCTTCTGGTGCCGTCCGTGAGCAGCTGGCCGGAGAAGTCGGCGTAGCCGTCGTATTTCGTGTCGGAGATGAGGAATTCGACGTGCGTGCCGGTGTCCTCGACCTTGTAGAAGAGCGGCGCGTGCATGATCCACACGTCGCCGTTGGATCCGTCGCGTTTGAAACGGTTGTCTAGGCCGCTGATCGCCTTGACGTGCGGTTTTCCGTCGTCGTCGATGGTAGCGTTGACCTCAAGCGTGCGGAACGCGTTGAGCGAGCAGTAGTCGTCGCGGCCTGCCGTGGTGTTCGTGCTCAGCTCGATCTTCAGGTTCGCGTTGTCGCGGGTCTTCACGCCGGCCGGACTGTTCGAATAGCTGAACTTGGGGAATTTCGCGCCGTACACTCGTCCGTCACGGTGCGCGTGCCACCATGCGGCCACGTTCATATACTCGCCCCGACCGGAATCGTAGGCGAGCGTGGCGGCGTTCGAGTCCTGCTCGTGCGCCATCTTGATGAGCTGCGCCACCTGTCCGATCGTGCAACCCGCATTGAGATTCACCATGTTTTAGTCCTCCCTCATGTAGTCGATGAACCAGTTGATCGTGTCGTCGTCCAACGGTCCGCCCTGCGCGGCGAGCGCCGGCGCCACGTATTGGTCGAAAGCCGCGCGCATGTCCTCGTCGGTGGCGATGATGACGCCGTTCGCGGCCATGGTCGCGATGGTCTGTTTGAGCGCGTCGGAGAATTGCGAGTATTCGATTTTCGCCGTTTTGAACGCGTTCGTCGCGTCGGTTGCCGTGTTGGCGGCCTTTTCGGCCCTGTCCCCCGCCGCGTCCGCCTTGGCGGCGGCCGTGTTCGCTTGGTCGATGAGCTTTTCGAGTTGCCCCATGGTGTCGGCGATCTCCGGCGATTGGGTGTCGAACACTGCGCGTTCGACGATGCCGCCGAAGTTCCGCGAGCAGATCTTCGAACCGTGGAATTCGAGTTCGATGCCGAGCAGGATGTGGCCGGTGCGCGTGAGCGCCTTGCGTGGGACGGGGACGCTGTAGGTGGCCGTTTCGGTGTTGGGGACGGCGGTCATAGCGATTCGGTCGCCGAGGTCCCTGCCGGGATTGGTGTTGTAGGCGAGTGTGGCGGCGAGTCCGTCGGTGTCGACCGGCATTCCGTCATCCCAGATCTCGACGGTGATGGTACGGCCGTTGACGTCGCCGGCGTTGAGGCGCACGTCCGGAACGTAGTCGTTGGCGAAGTCGAGTTTGAGTGGGTCGCAGCTTGCGGTACGGAATGCGTCAAGCGTTGCCATTGCCGTCGTCCTTGTTTTCGAGCTGGCTGCGGAGTTCGGCTATCTGCGCGTCCTTGACGTCGCACATGGCCGCGAGCGTGGCGATCTGCCGGTTCGCGTCGGCGAGTTGTTCGGAGAGCTTCTGTGATACGAGTCTGTCGAAGCTGACGTACTGTTGGTCTTCGTTCATTTTTCCTGCCTTTCATTCGGTTATGGTTTGCGGTATGAGGCTTGCGTAGAAGTTTTCCTCGGCGTTGTCGATGGCGTTGGCGACCGGCTCGTTCGATAGGAGGTCTGAGAGAGCCTGCGTGTCGACGCATGACGTGTCTATGCCGGTTCCCGTGTCCGAGTCTTCGAGGGCGTAGGCCGACGCCGATTGCGACTGTTTTGGGATGGTTGGCAGGTTCATGCCTTTTCTGGCGTTGTTGCGGGCGGCTGTCAGCGGATCGTTGTAGATGGTTCCGTCGTCGGCGAGCATGGACATGTCGGCCGCGCTGTCGTTGAGCGCCGCTTCGAGTGCTTCGTAGGCTTCCGTCCAGACTCCCCGGCCGGTCGATGGATCGTATCGTGTCGTATCCTCGACGCCTTGCATTATCGCGGCTACGGCTTCGGCTGTGGATCCGAGTCCGAGCAGTGCAGTCCAGGAGGCGATGGTTTCCGGCGATAATACGAACTGCTGATATCCGTTGATGGGCTCGTCGCAGTTGACGATGATGTTCCCGTCGCTCATTGTCATGGTTTGTTTCATGTTCGGCTTTCCTTATTTGACGAGCCATCCGAAGGTGCCGCACCACATGTCGACGGAACATGCGTTTCGGTCGGCGTTGTACATTTGGATGTCCCATCCGGATTGTCCTCCGGTGTTTTTGACGTGCATGATGATGCCGCCCCATTCCCCGTCCGCGTTTGCGACGGCGTAGTATCTGCCGTATTTGGCTGGCGATCCCACGGTGTAATGGACGGCGATGGAGGCGCCGGACGAGATTGGTCCACCGTTCGGCGTCCATGCCTTCCATGCCGCGGATCCTTCGAAAGTGTGACGGTTCGCATAGCCTCCGAGGAAGCCCCCCATGTAGAGGTATCCTGTGTTGATGTCCGCCTTCACTCCGACGGCGCCGTTTGGATCCCATGCCGCAAGTTCCGAATACGTGTCCATCGCGTTTATGTCGGGAGAGGCCGAAGACACCAGTCGTGCGCCGGAGCTTTTCGCGTCATTTGACGACAGGCTGTAGTCGCGCATGACGAGTGCCTGGAAGACACCTCGCATCTTGGCGTTGTCGGTTTTCGTGCTGCCGACTCGTACGAAGGCGCCTGGATCTGTGTTCGCGCGACGACCGCCATTGACGGTGAGCGTCGAGATCTCGCCCACCTCGGAATTCGTGGACTCTGAGGCGATGTATGGATGCTCCGCCGCATCTGTCGCGTGGATGAACGAGATGCCGGCGCCGGTGATGTCGGCGGATCCTCCGATCGGCTTCTGTTTGAAGCTCGGGCTCATCCACAGGCGAGATCCGGACGTGCCCGTCTGGAAGGTTCCGGTGAGCGTGTTATGGCCGCTGTTGCCGTCGAGATGGACCGTTTCGACGCCGTTGGCGTCTCTCATGCTGAATATGCCGCTGTCGAGGTTCCAGTAGCTTCTCGCGCCGCTGATGATGCCGCTTCGCAGGTAGGTGGCGTTGACGTACAGCAGTCCTCCGCTCATGTACAGGCCCTGCAGCTGGCCGTTGTTTGTGAGCTTGTTGAAGATGTACTGCTGTGTGAGCGCCTTTTCGAACGTGTTCACATGGCTCGTGGCCGTGTTGTCGGCATACGATTTGGCGGCTTCGAGCGTGCTGGTGTCGCCGTCGGCTGCCGCCTTCTTCGCCGCCTCGAGGGCAGCGTTCGCCTTGTTCGTCGCATCCGTGGAAGCGGCTTTCTTGGCGTTGGCTTCCGCGCTGTTCGCCTTCTTGGCAGCATCGGCCGCGGCCGCTGATTGCGCGGCGTTGGCCTTGCTTGTGGCGTCGGCCTTGGCCGAGGCGAGCGTGTCCGTTCCGATTCCGTCGGCGTATTTCTTGGCCGCCGCCTCGGCTTCGGAGGTGAGCCGCTGCGCCGCCGTGGTGGTGGCGAGGTCGCTCGCCTTGTTCCCGGCAATGGTACTTGTTCCGGCCAGCCGGAATTCGCCGGTGGTCATGTCCCAGTACTGCAGGCCCTTCTTGTCGGTCAGGATACCCGCCTTGACGAGGTTCGCGTCCAGGACGCCGGACTTGACGTATGAGGCGTTGGCATACAGGTTGCCGTTCTCCATGAAAAGGCCCTGGATCTTGCCGTAGTTCGTGAGCCGGTCGAACACGCTCTTCTGGCCCAGAGACTCGTCCAAGGCATCGACGTACGCCTGCGCCGCCTTCTTCGCCGCCTCGAGGGCAGCGTTCGCCTTGTTTGTCGCATCCGTGGAAGCCGACGCGAGGGCGTCCTTCCTCGCCTCGTCGGCCTTGGACTGCGCGTAGTCCTTGGCCGCCGCGAGGTTGTCGAGGTCGGTCTGGTCGGACTCACGCTTCATCTGGTCGGCGTACTTCTTCGCCTCGGCGAGTGCTGCCGATGATGAGTCTCCGGCGATTGCGTCGACCGTTTTTCCTCCGACCGTTGTACGTGCGGAGAGTTTGAAGTCGCCGGTGTCGAGGTTCCAGCTGTTGTAGCCTGCTGCGTCGGAGAGCAGGCCGGTGTAGATCGCGTCGGCGAAGATTCCTTTGCCGTTCGCGAGGCTGCGCCAGTTCCAGTCGCCGTTCGCTTTCTTCGAGCTTGCGCAGCGCCAGTATCCGCCGCCGATCTGAATGACCTGCGTGGGGTGCTGGTCGATTGGCTTGTCGTACACGTAGATGCCTTGGTTCGGCGTCTGGTAGACGTATCCGCCGGTCTCGTTCATGATCTGGTTGATGCGGTCGATCAGGTCGGCGATGTAGACGCCTTTGCCTCCGGCCGCGTCGCTCCATGCGCCGCTGGAATTGATGAGCTTGTCGAGCTGCTGTTTCTGCGCGGCCATGCGCTGCGTGTACGACTGTGTGATGTTGCCGAGCGTGAGGGTGGTGTCGGCGAGCGTGCCGATCAGATCCTCTTCGATTTTGAGCACCCGGCCCTCGAGGCGGAGCGTCGGCGTGAAGGCCGAGTCGATGATCTGCACGCTGTCCCCGACGTCGACGCCTTCCGGGTCGAAACCGGCTCGGCCGAGCGCAGCCACCGTGGCCGTGTAGCTGACAGATGGCTTGCAGGCTTTTGCGAGACGAGCCTTGCCGGCGGCGAGCAGCTTGGCGGGATCGTCGATGTCGCCGTTCTCGTAGACGCCTTCCGCCGGCATGGTCTTGCCGTCCGGTCCAGCGATGCCCCACTGCGCGAGCGTGGACGCGTCGGCGTCAAGGTACGGCTTGCCGTCGTTGACGTCGCCGATGCCGATCTTGCGGCCGTATCCGCCTGTGGCTTCGCCGTTCCCGTCGGTCTGTTCCACGCCCTTGCCCCAGCACCACAGTCTGGTGATGACGTTGTCGCTGTCGACGGTCCTTTTGATGGACGGGAGGTCCTTGCGGTATTCGAACCGTCGCGTGCTCTCCGGGTCGCCGCGCTGTTCGAGCAGGTCGATGTAGCGTGCCTTGACGGTGGATCCTTCCACCTCGATGCGGGTCTGCAGTTCGAGGCCGAAGGTGTCGCAGATGTCCTGGAGCGCGTCGGAGACGAATTCGTGGTAGAAGGCGAGGTCGGCCTGATGCGTGGTGAGGCCGGCCTGCACGGTTCCGACCTTCCATTTGGTTCCGTCGAGCGCCTTCGAGAGGCATGCCTCGGCCGTTGCAGATCGGTTGCGGCGATCTTCGATGTAGACACTGGAGAGCTCGCAGACTGATCCGCTGCAGTACGCGGTGGTGATCGGCCGGCCGCTGGATCGTTCGGTCTCCGGATACCGGCAGAGGTATTCCGCCCAGCGCCCCATGGAGTCGCGGAACATGATCCGTTCGTCCTTGTTGATCTCGCCGATGACGGTGATGTCGAGCGTGTCGGTGCCGTCGGTGCCGCGCGTGCGTTTCGCGTCGATGACCGATTGGATGTCACCGAGCGGATTGCCCCACCTGTCGAAGAGCATGAATCGCATGATTGTACCTCTTTATATGAGCGTGAGTGGTTCGTATTCGAGCGAGCCGGAGCAGTTGGCGAGCGTGAGTGATTGCAGTCCGGGCAGCAGTGGGAAGTAGTCGCTTTCCAACGTCGGCGCCTTGAAGTTTCCGTTGATCCTGCATTCGCGGCTGTCCGGGTCGGTCGAGATGGTGATGGATCCGGACAGCGTCTGCCCGGTCGCGTCGAGCTGGATCGAGTGGCCGTGTCCGTCGTCGACGCGCACGCTTTTCGCTCCGTTCGACGGCGTGAGCGTGATTGTGGGCCATGCCGGCCTGTTGCCGCGCACGTGGATGCGGTTGGCTCCGTTTCGGAGCGTGGCCTTTCTTGTTGGCGCGTACAGGCATGGCATGGCGGACATGGAGACCTCCACTGTGGAGACCTGCAGCATGCCTCCGTGCGTGACCACGTCGGACCATTCGCCGACCGACAGCCTGCCTCGCCATTCGCCTGGCATTCCACGCCATGAGAGCGTGGTGTTTTTGCCGTTCAAAGCTCCCAGCCATGATTTGGCGGCGAAGATGTCGTCCTCGCCGCCTGCCGTGTAGAGGCTTGCGGTGATGGTCCGCGTTCCGGCGTAGGCCGCTCCGGTTTCGTCCTCGAGTGTCACGTCGAGCACGCCGTTGCGGCCTGGTATCGATTCGGTCGAGATTGACGGATCGCTTTTGCCGACGGTGATGCCGTCCTTTCCGACGCCGAGCATGACTTTCTCGAGCGGTGTCCCGTCGAGTCTGACGTCGTCTACGGATGGCGTCGGCATGTGGAGTGTGGAGAGCATTTGTCACCTTCCGAGGTTCGTGCGCTTTTCGAATTCGTCGGCCATAGGCTTGGCGAGTTTGCCGGCCATGACCTCGCCGCCGCGGTCGTTGAGGTGGAGCGTCACGCCGTCGTCCAGCGCCTCGCGCAGCGCTTCGAGCATGTCCTGCTTGGAGAGCTGCTGTCCGCGCGATGCGAGCTGTAGCTCGTCGGCGTAAGCGAGCTGGTACGTTCCGCGCGCGGTCACGTTCACGCCGGCGTCGGTCTTCGACGGGTCGATCTCGTCATAGAGGGAGCTCATCGCGTCGTGCACGGTCTGCTGGCCGCGTTCGATGCCGAGCCCCATGCCTTTCGCGATGTTCTGGCCGATCTCGTCACGGAAGACTCGTGACGGCGAATGGATGCCGAGCACGCTCTTAGCCCAGCTGACGACGCTGCTGCCGAGGTTCGTGACGGTCCTCTTGAGCCATCCGAACGCTCCGCCGATGCCGTTGATGAGACCTTGGATGATCTGTCTGCCGGCGTTGTAGAGCCAGCTGCCCGCGCCGGAGAGCGCTCCGGTCACGACGCCCCAGATTCGGCCGACCTGTCCGCCGATGCGGCCGACCGCTCCGCCTACGGCGTTGACCATGCCGTTCCAGATACCGCTGAGGAAGCCGCTGACGCTGTTCCAGATGCCGTTCCACCAGCTGGATACGGCGGTGATGACGTTCTGGACGACCGAGCGGACGGCGTTGACCTTCTGCGTGACGGTCGAGACGATGGCGTTCCAGATGTTCGTGAAGAAGCCGCTTATGGCGGTCCATATGCTGTTCCACCACGAGCTGATCGCGTTGAGCGCATTGCTGATCGTGGTCTTGATGTTTTCGATGACCGGCGTGAAGAAGGACACGATGCCATTCCACGTGGTCTCGAAGAAGCCTTTGACGGTGTCCCAAGCGCCCTGCCAGTCGCCCTTGATGAGGTCGAGTATCGTGACGATGACGGTGCGGACGGCGTTGACGAACGTGCTGACGACCGCGCTGATCGACGTCCAGATGGAGTGGATGAAGTTGTAGATGCCCATCCACACGGATTGCATGACCCCGCTTGTGGAGTCCATCTGTCCGGCGATGAAGTCGAGGATCCACGTGAAGACGGTGTTGATGCCGGACTGGATGAGTTTGATCGGCGCGAGGATGACTGCGCCGATGACCGTCCAGGCGGTCGCCATCGCGTTCTGGATCATCTGGCTGACGGACGTGAAGATTCCGGCTATGGCGTTCCACGCCGTCTGCACTCCCGTGGAGATGGTGTTCCACAGGTTGGAGAAGAAGCCAGTCACGCCGTTCCATGCGGATTGCACGCCGGACACGATGCCGTTCCACAGGTTGGTGAAGAAGGACGTGACCGAGCTCCACGCCGTCTGCACGGATTGGACGGCGTCCTTGAACACCTGGACTATGCCGTTCCACAGTCCGACGAAGAAGGCGCTGACCGACTGCCATGCCTGCTGGAGCCATGTGATGAACGACGACCACATCTGCCGTCCGAGCTCCGTCTTGGTGAAAAAGAGCACGAGCGCCGTGACGAGCGCCGTGATGGCGATGACCACGAGCGCGATCGGGTTGGCGGACATGACGGCGTTGAAGGCGCCCTGCACCGCGGTGGCGGCCGTGGTGATGGCGTTCCATGCGGCCTGCGCGGCCTTGACGATGTTGAGGTTCGATGCGACGTGTTTCAGCGTCGCGCCGAGACCGCCCATCTCGTTGATGAATTCCACGGTCTTGGAGATTCCACCGGCAGCACCTCCGACCGCCTTGGCGGCCTTCGCGACGCCCTGCAGTCCGGCGGTTATCGCCTGATAGCCCTTGACGGCGAGCATTGCGGCGCCGATGAGTTTGATGGCCGTGACGACCTTGCCGGCATTGTTGGCCGCCCAGTTCGCGACTTCGTCGAGCGCCCTAATGACCGGTTTGACCGCTTCGGCCACGGCCTTGAACGCGTTGCCGACGACGGTTCCGAAGTCGCTGGCGTCCTTTCCGTGCGTGGCGAGTTCGACGAACTTGGCGATGATGCGTCCGATCGCGGTCACGACGTCGCGCACGAGCCCGACGACCATGTTCAGGATCTCGATCCACGCCTGGAATGCTCCGGTCGCGGCGAACGCCTGCACGAATCGGCCGACAGCCTTGATCGCCTCGCCTACGATCGCGAGCAGGTTCGATATGCCGTTGATCGCGATGGTCATGGCGTTGGCGATCGCCCACGTGAACCGGTCGAACACGTCGGCCGGGATGAGGTTCTTCCAATCGACCGACTGGAAAGCCTTCACGACACCGGCCCAAGCGTTCTGGAGCTTCTGGAAGCTGCCGGTGCTTTCGACGTCCTTGTACAGGCTGATGAGCCAGTTCTTGGCGACGGTGACGGCCGCGGCGGCGGCGTCGCCGATCTTGCCGAACTGCGACGAAAACGCGTTGATGGCGCCGCTGATGTTGGAGACGCCGACGGCTTCGATGACCTTCTGCACGGCCTTCGCGATGCGGTTGTGCACGTTCTCGATGGCGGTGCCGATGCCCTGCGTGGCGTCCTTGGCCTGCTGCGCGAAGCTGGCGTACTGGCCGAACCCGTTTTTGTCGAGGTCGACGATCGCTTTGTTGAAGTCGTCGAAAGAGACCGTGCCTTTTTTCATGGCCTCGTACAAGTCGTTGCCGTTCTTGCCGGCTCCCAGCAGCGCCTCGGCCACCTGGTTGAGCTGGCCGGGCATTGCGGCCTGGATGGAGCGCCACGCCTGCATGTCCACCGTTCCGGCGGAGAGCATCTGCGTGTACTGGGTCAGGGCGTTCTCCTGCTCCATCGTGCTGGCTCCGCCGGCGAGCATGGCGTCGTTCAAGGCGAGGCTGATCGTGGTCGCCTCGTCGAGGCTTGAAGTCAACGGCGCCAACTGCTGAACCATGCCGCTCATGACAGCGCTCGACGTCGGCAGGCCGTCCAACGCTTTGCCGATCTTCTTGACGCTGGCAGCGGCGTCCTCGGACGAATAGCCCAAGTTGGCCATGACTTTCGGGAAGTTGTTCATCTGGTCGCTGCGCGATATGGCGCTGCCGATGCTGCTGGAGATGGCGCTCATGGCCTTCTGCGTCACCTGCGCGGCGGCGCCGACGATGGCGCCGACGCCGAGCAGTCCCTTGGAGAAGCCGTGTCCGGCTTCGGATCCGAGTTTCGTTCCGACCTGGTCGCCGACTCCGGAGATCTGCTTGTTGAGCTTTCCGGTGATTCCAGCCATGCTGGGGACGACGTTGATCCAGGCGTCCATGATGGTCACTCCGGCCATCGTTCCTCACAAACCGCCGAGTCCTGAGGTGTTTATTTCTTTCTGATTGCGTGTCTTGGCCGCTTGAGGTATTCACGCATTTCGTCGACGCTCATAGGCTGGATGTCCGTGAAGCGTCCGCTGTTCGTGTCCTTGCGCTTTCCGGGCGTCGGCAGCGGTTCCGGCCGATGCCGCTTGTGCTGCGCGTCTTTGGTCTTGGACCATGCGAGCCATCGTAGGCTGTATTCCATGGACCACAGCATGTAGTCGCGGTGCGTCCATTTCGCCGCCGGATCGATCTCTCCGGCGAGCGCGGATCCTTCCGGCGCGTGGGCGCAGAGGATATAAAGGTCGTTGAATGACAGGCCGTGGCCGAGCATGCGGAGTCGTAGGCCGTGTTCGATGAGCAGCAGTTCCACGGCGTCGCGATGCTCGGTTACGAGCCAGCAGACGGCGGCTATTCTTTTGGGCCGTCTTCCACGCCGCTTTCCTTGGTCCATCCGTTCAGGAGCTGTTCGATCTGTTTGGTGTGGAGGTTGTCGATCAGTTCGTGGGCCTCTTCGGGGAAGAGGTCGTAGACGAAGCCGAAGTCTCCGTGCTGGGCCGCGGTCATCTGCTTGATGGTCAGTGCTGCGGCGTTCGGGATGCTCCAGCGCTTCTTGCTGCCGGGGAGGATGACTTCGACGGTGTCGCCGGATGGTTCGTAGTCCTGGATGATGATCGCCATTGATTATGCCTTTCGGTGTTCGTGCCGTGGTCCTGGTATGTGGTGGGCCGTGCGGCGGGGGCTCGGCTTGTGTGCCGCCGCACGGCCGGTATTTGCGTCCGGATGGCTCAGCGGCTGGATCCGGAAGAGGTGGTGGAGACGGCGCCGATGTACTCGTAGGCCGTGTTGCCGTCAGAGTCGGGCAATGCGGCGAGTTCGATGGAGTAGTTGATGGCGTCGCCGTCCTTGTATTCGACGTCGTCGAGGTTGGTGACGACAGCGGATGGCACGACGATTCGCTTGACGCGGTTGCCGGTCATGGCGATTTCGAACACGAACGTGAACGTCTCGTTGCCCTTGGCGTTGTGCTTGACGGAGATGACTCCGGCGTTGTCGGTGACGTTGTCGGATCCGTAAACGACCTTGAGCGTGTCGAGTGTGGTCTCGAGCATCGCGAACTTGAAGCTCTCGGTCTGGGAGGTGAGCACGCTCAGGACGCGGTCGCCGCCCCATGCGGTGACGTCGGTGAAGTTCTTGTCGATGGTGTCGGTGAGGCCGTCGTCGGACAAGTATCCGAGGTCGGTGAAGGTGCTTGCGAGCGCGGTGGTGGCGTCATTCGGCAGTGCTCCGCCGGTTTTGGCGTACCATGCGCCGCCGGCCACCCTTCCGCCGTCTCCGTGCGGCTTTCCGACGGAGACCATCTGCGAGTTTGGTTTGCTCATGTGGTTCCTTTCATTCGTGCACCGCGAGTTGCGCGGTGATTTGGTATCGTGGCGTCTTCTCGTCGAGCGGATAGTTGGTCACGCCCGATATGTCGACTGCCGCGATTTCGGCGAGGTCGGGGATGTCGGTCGGATCCGTGAGGCGTTGGAGCGCCATGCGGGTCGTTTCGGCCAGTTTCATGGCCTCGCTTCTTGTGGTCGCGTAGATCTGCACTGCGATGAGTGGCCGGTCGATGATCCGGCCTGAGGCGCCGCCTACGCGTTCCACGGTGATGAATCGCGCCGGACGTGACTTGGGGACGTCGCCGTAGGCTGTGAGGCCGGCGGCTTTGATTTCCTCGTCCGCGTTGAGGCGCTTGATGACTGCCGTTTCGACCATGGACATCGTGGTGTTCCTTTCAGCTGATCGATTTGAGCAGCGTGTTGTGCCGTGCGTTGTCTTTCGCGGACTCGTATGTGCCCGTGTAGACGGCGCCGTGCGCTCGGTCGGTCTTGATGACGCTTGACTCGTATCCGCCTCCGCTTGACGCGTTGGCGCGTGCCTGGATCTCTTCGCATTTGCCGCGCACGAGACTGTTCATTTCGGCGCTGTTGAGGATCGCGAGCACGCCGTCCTTGCGTAGTTGGGTGCGGATCCTAGCCATCCCGTTCCTCCAGCTCGACCTTGAGGTTCCATCGTGTCGGTCTGATTCCGCCGTCGATTGGCCTTGGATCGCCGATGACGTGCAGTGGTTTGTCGACTCCGTCGATTTCGACGGTCGCCCCGCGCAGCCCTTCGAACCGGTAGGCTCTCGGGAAGTAGAGCACGTAGGCGACGGTGATGCCGTCCGGTCTGGTCGCGTCGGTGGCGTCGGACTGGTTTCCCGGTTCGACGAGCACGTTTTCGACGGTGTCGGTCTTGACGGCGGTGATCTCATTGTTCAGGTCGTCGGTCTCGCCGGTGTCGGCGATGCGATGCACGACGACGGTTTCGCCGCGCATGCTCATGGGAGCACCGCCGCCCCGGTCGTGAGGTCGACCGACCACATGGTCTGCCTGCCTTTGAGCAGGCGCCGCTTCTGCGCCGACGTGAGGTAGAGGCGTCCGGAGGGGTTCGCGTACTGGCGGGTCTGGCTGAAGCTGCCGGCGGTTTCGGTCGATTGGCTCACGCCGATCGTGTCGTCGGACTGGCTCAGCACGTCCTTGACCATCTCGCACGCGATGATCTTGCGTGTGAGCGGGCTCGTCTCGCGCCATCTTGGGCATTCGTCGCGGATGATCTGCGACGCGTCGGAGAGCAGCGTGTCGGCGAGCTCGTGGTCTTCGCTCGGCATTTCGCCGAACGCCCTCCATCTCTGTTCGAGGTCGGAGGACGTGGCGAACGGCTCGGTCTCCCAGTCGGGTTCTTCACCGTCCGCCATGCGATCACTTGCCCTTCGTCTTGGATGCGGCCTTGGAGCCCGCTTCGGCGTCGTCGGCGGAGTCGACCACCGTGGTGTCGGAGTCGACCACCGCCGTGGCGGAGTCCTCGGTGGCCGACTCCGACACGGCGGCCGGGACGAGCACGTAGGCCGGGAAGCGCTTGGAAGCGTCGGACTGGACGTCGTTGATCGGGTTGGCGATCTGGAAGCCGACGCGGAAGGTGACGCGCATCGCCACGCAGTCCTGCTGTGCGAGGTTGAGGATCACCGTGCCGTTGTCGTCGGTGATGACGGCCTGGTCGAGCATCTTGAAGGTGATGTCCTGACGGAGGCCGACCACGAAGTTGCTCCAGTCGGCGCCGATGAGCATGGCTTTCTTCGGGTCCCATGCGCCGTTGTTGACCTCGTTGAGCGGGAAGCCGTAGAGGGTGCTCGGCGTTTCGGCCGAGAGGCTGGGCGTGTAGATCGGGGTGCCGTTGGTGTTGCGCAGGCTGATGAGCTGCCAGCGCAGGCCGGGCTGTGCGGCGAAGCCGTTCATGGCGAAGCCCTGTTCGGCGAGCTTCTGGCCCATGGTGGCGACGTCGGCCGCGAGGTCCTTGCTGGCGGTGAGCGTGTTCTTCTTGGTGGTCGCCTGGGTGACGATGCCTTCGGGGAAGCTTGCGGGCTTGTCGGTGCCGAAGAGCGCGGCCTGATCGACCTTGAGGCCGATGGCTGCGGTGAGGCGCGGCATGATCTCTGGCCAGAGCGGGATGCCGGCGTCGTCGAGTACCGCTTCGGGGATCGGGACGATGGCGGCGAGCTCTTCGGCCGTGATGGTGAGGCCGCTCCACTTCATTTTGGTGGTCTGCTTGAGGCCGGTCTCGCCGCCGACCCAGTAGGCGATCGGCTTGGAGTCGAGGACCGGCTGGGTGCGGGTCTTGGTGCTCATGCGCACGGTGCGTGCGCGGCTCATGATGACGGACTGTTTCGGAGCGTCCTGGATGATCTGGGTCGCGTATTCGACCGGGATGAGTCCGTTGCCAGATCCGAGGTCGGTGGATCCGATCATCTGGTTGACGGTAGACGTCATGTTGTTTTCCTTTCGTTAGTGGCGCGAGTTTTGGATCGCTTCTCGCAGCCAGTCGCCTTTGACGTTGCGCTCGTCGGGGTTCTTGTTGCCGCCGGGCACGTTGATCTTCGGCTTCTTGATCGCCGCGATGTACTGTTTGAGGGCCTTGGCGTGGTCGTCGATCTGCTTTTCGTCGGATCCTTGGATGAGGTCCGCGGGCAGGTCGTATTTCTTGGCGGCCTCCGCCTTCCATTTGCTGATGGACTCGGCGCGCTCGTATCCGTCGACCTTGGCCTGCAGGGCGTCGATGCGTTCCTGGTCGGTCATCTGCGACTGTTTGATCGAGTCGAATTCCTTGGCTTTCTGGTAGTTGTTCTTGGCGTTTTTCTCCCACTTGCGGCTTTCGGCCTTGACCTTCTCGAGGTCTGCCTGCGACTGCTCGTAGAGCGCCTTGTAATCCGGTTCCCCGCCTTCGGCGCCGTGCGGCTCCGTCGTGTCCGTTCCGGTCTGCTGTTGGCCGGTGTCGGTGGGATTGGATGTTTCTTCGGCCATGTGGCCCTCCTTTTCTTGTCATGCCGCCCGTCGGCCGTGCGGCTTCGGGCAGTAAAAAAGGCGACCGTGCGGTCGCCTTGGAAAATCTGTTTCAGTCGCCCTTGACTCCGTCTCGGACGAAGCCGGGGCTTGTCCTGCGGATGAGGAACGCGAGCGCGTACGGGTCGTACATGCTGTCGGTGCTTATTCCGGCGGCTTTCATCTGTTCGCGCCATTCCTCGGGGATGCTGCCGTGCGCGATCATGTCGCGAGCTTCGGCGTATGCGTCGTAGAGACGGTCGGGGTCGTAGCCTTTGATGATCGATTCGTCGGAGTCCCATGAGGCGATCGCCTCGCAGTCGCAGTCGTTGTGGTATTTGTCGATGCTTCCGTGCGCGAACGTGGCCGTGTCCTCGCTGCGGTACACGAAGCCTTGCGAGCAGAGGATGAGGCAGAAGGCGCATGTCTTGGCTCCGCGTGGGATGCGCGCCCAGTGCGGTTTCGACGGGTCGCGGACGACGTTGTTTGCGATGGTCTGCCGTCCGGAGTAGTGGACCCACCGTGTGATCGCCTGTTCAAGCCATGATGCGAGCTGCTGCGGGTTCGACGAGAGCAGCGAGGATTGCGACTGCATCGCGGCGCGTATCGCTTCGTCGCTGAAGCTGTCGGCGGTAAGCGCCCTGTAACTTTCCTCGCTGTCCGATGGGCCGTATTTGGCCCGCTGCTGCTCATACCATTCGGCTGCCGCCGCGGCAGCCACGTCGCCGTATTTCGCCACGAGGCGCGGGACGGCGTCGAGCAGGAGGTCAAGCTGCCATTCGGCGTTCAGGTCCTGTGCCGTCGTCCACAGGCTTCTCATCTCCCTGATCGCCATTCTGACCGCCTGCTGCTGCGCGAGGCTGAGCGTTTCCACGTCCTGCCGTGTCGTCATCGGTGTTCACCTCGGTTTCCTGCCGTTGCGTGGCGGTCTTGGTGAGCGAGTCGAGCACGCTGCGGGCGTCCGCCTTGCGTTTGCTTGCGAGCAGTCGTGTGATCTTCGCGTCGTCGTAGCCGAGTTCTTCGAGGATCACATCGCATTCCGCGAGCCATGGGATGGCCTGCACCTGCTTGAGGATCGCGTCGGCTCGGCTCGCGCGGCTCGGGCGTTCCGGATCCCTCCAGTTGACGTTGAGCGCGGCGAGCTGCTTCTCGTCGATGTCGTCGCCGTTCTTGAGCAGCGCGATGTCCCTCGCCATCCTGCGCAGCTGCACTCCGAAGGCGTCGCACGTGTTCTTCGCCTCGATGACGAGGTCGCTTTCTCCGGCTGCGATGGCGTCGGCGCTGCTGGGGCCGCTGTCGGTCATGACGCCGAGCTTCGCCATCGGGATGTCCGTAGCGCCGCTCATGCGTGCCGCGAGCACGCGGAGCTGGTCGCTGTGTGGCTGCATGGTCATCTGTGACAGCTGTTGGATCGTCGGCTTCACGCCGTCCTCGTCGGCGTTGATGACGAGCAGGTGGCTGATGGCGGCCTCCCAGCCGGTGATGGGGTGCCCGTCTTTGTCCACCGGTGGTTCCGCGCCGATCAGCGCGGCGCGTGGCGCACTGTAGAATTCGGCGCCGATGTCCATGCGGAGCATGGTGCGGGCCGCCTGGTCGGTGATGCTCATCACTTCGCGGTTGATCCTCGACCGGCCGAAGGGCCGGTCGAGGTCGCTGTGGTAGGCGAGCAGCCAGACCGGCACATGGTCGAGTCCGGTCGGCATTGGGTCGGATGCGATGTATCCGGCGTCGGTGCGGATGATTCGGATGTTGTATCCGGGCTCGTAGAGCATCACGTCGGTCGGGATCATGATCCCCTGTTCGGCCTGGGCGTCGTCGATGTCCTGCACGACCATCGCGGCCCTGAGCGAGCGTGTGGCCATGTTCCAGATGCCGGTCGCGTAGAGCGCGCTGCGGAATGTGATGACCACTTCCGGCTCTCCGATGGACGTGTCGCCCGACCGAAGGCAGACGAAGGAGCATGAGTGCTTGAGCGTGCTGCGGATCGCCTTCGGGAGTTCCACCGTGAAGTCGTTGTCCTCCAGCACCTCGTCGAGGCCGAAGGGGTCGCGGTCGTCGCCGGTGCTCACGAAACCATCGAACACCACGCGGTTGGCGAGCGCGTCGACCGCCTTGGCGGGCCATCCGACGACCTCGTCGACCTTGGAAAGCGTTGGCGGCACCGCGATGCCGAGGTTCTTCAGATTCTGGCGTCCGTCGTAGTATCGGCTCCGCAATTGGTTCCGGCCGAGCTTGTTCTGCCATTCCTGGAGCATGACGTCGATATCCGCCATGCATTCCTCGGGCAGTCCGCTCGGACGTATCTGCTGGAGTTGTGGTGTGATCTCGTCGCTCATAATGCCACCGCCTTAGCGTGTCTTCCTGGATTGCGTTTCGACGTTCTGGCCGCCCAATACGCGAGCGCCACCGCCTCGACCGGTGTGACGTCCACGTTTTCCGAGCTCGACTCGTAGCCGAAGCCGCCGTTGTTTCCGATTTCCCTGTGCAGCGCGTGCCCGACGCCTTCATCGAGGGCCGGCTGTCCGAATTGCGTGAGCAGGTGGGAGTTGATGCCCTGTTCGAACATCGCCACTGCGTCCTGCATCTGTCCGGCGCCGACCGTCCAGATGACGCGTTTGGACACCTTGCGGTCGATGAGTTTGTTGATGAGGTCGCTTGTGCCAACGCGGCCGTCGATGACGATCGCGAGGCTTTCGCGCCATCTTGTGGCGCCTTGTTTGTTCTCGCCGGCCATCCAGTCGGCGATCCAGTCGGTTCCGGAGCTCATGGTCTTGTATTCGATGAGTTCCACGTGTGGTTTGAGGTCGGATCCGGCCGGTGGTTTGCGGCAGGCGGCGAGCGATACGTGGCGGCCGTCCGGGCTGAATTTGACGCTGTACGCCGCGTAGCCTTCCGTCGCCGGTGTCGTGGTGCGGCATGACGCCCAGTTCTTGAGGTCGATGTCGCTTGATCTGTCGGCCGTCTCGTCCCACCAGCCGAGGCGTTCGCGTGCGAAGCCGTCCGGGCTGAATTTCTTGACTTCCGATTCGATGACGCTTGGCAGCAGGCGTATGCCGAGGCTTGGATTGGTGGCCTCCCACCGTTTGCGGTCCTCGACGTCGCCGATTTCGTTGACGCTCCATTCGAACCAGCAGAGGCGTCGGCTTTTGCCGCTGTGGGCCTCTTTCCGGAGGCGTGCGAACACGGTTCCGGGCGAGGTTGGCGGCGTTGGCGTTCCAGCGTAGATGGTCATCGGGTTGCCTGATGGTGCGGATGAGATGGCCGGCTGCATGGCCTCCATCTGTTCGTCGGTCAGTTCCTGTGCCTCGTCGCAGACGATGACGTCGACGGTGTAGCCACGGCCGGACGACTTGGAGCGTGCGATGAATTCGATCGAACCGCCGTTCGTGAGGTAGATGGCCTCCTGGCCGTTGGTGCTTCGGATCGATTGGACGATCGCGGCGAGTTCCGGATATTTTCGCGAGTTCTCGAAATAGTGCTTCATGCGCATGAAGTGCTTGCGGCACGTCTTGACCTCGTGCGCGGTGTGGAGGATCTTGAGGCCGAGGATCGCGGCCATGTACAGCTCGCAGAATTCGATGATGCCGTTCTTGCCGTTCTGTCGCGGGACGCTGATGCCGACGTCTCCGGCCGCCCATTTCCCGCTTTTGAGGGTCGCGAGCCATCCTTCCAGGACCTTGCGCTGCCATGGATCCGGAGGCATGTCGTATCCGGCCGCGAGGTCGCATGCGAGCGGCCCTTCGGATCCGCAGTGGCGCGGGATGACGGAGAAGCTAGGCTCTTGCACGCCTTTGAGTTTTCTTGCCACTCTGCATCTCCAGTCTTCGTTGCGCGATCATATCGAGGGGTGTCGCCTTGGGTTCTTCCTGCTGTTCGTCGTCCGTTTTGATGGCGGTCTTTCGGGCAGCCGGCGTGATGCGGTAGGCGGCCTCCCTAGTGCGGAGTTCGCCGAGCAGCGTGAAATCGCCGTTCCCCCAGACGGCGGCGTGCACGAGGGCGGTGGTCATGAGGTATTCCCAATCACTTGCCGTCCATTGGTCGGCACCCGGCGTCGATGGCAGTGCCTTCCACCATCGTTTCGTCTGTTCAGGCCATTCGACCTCTGCAGGCAGTTCGGGTTGTTCGACCGTCATCGTGCCGCCTCCGTTTCACATCAGGATCCGCTCGTGCGGCTCGCGCTGCGCGATCTCGCCTGTCGGGTGAAATCGAACTCGCCCTGCACGTAGTTGCTCATGTTCCCCTCCAATGGAAAAGGCCGCCACTATGGACGGCCATGGTTTGAATCGCTTCGAAAATCAGGATCCGCTGGTGCGGCCGCCCGAAGCGGACGTGGAGCGTCGGCTGAGAGCGTTCCTCACACGGCCAGCCACGTTCCGCACGGCGGTGCCGATTCGGCTGAGCGCATTTCGCATGTTTCACCTCCAATCAGATCGAGGCGCCGAGTTTTCTGGCGACGGCGACGCCATCCATGTACTTGTCGCCAAGTTTCACAAGCCCATGAGCGCGCAGGAAAGCGTCTTTCGCGTCCCTGTCGTCGAAGGCGAGCACGAACCAATGTTCGCTATCCGTCGGGTCCGCGGGCTTTTCCGGAGCACGAGCATTCACGAGGCAGTCATGCAGGATAGAGAGTTCGAGGAAGCAGTCCGCCTCGAGGTCGCCCGTGTAGGCGACGTCGGCGAGAGGGTCCTTGGTCTTCTCGGCGCCGAAGCGCATTCCTCCGAAGCTCATTCCGCCGCCGAAGGCGATGGACGACGCTTCTCCGAGCCCTGCGATGGATCCAATGACATCGGATGCCTTGAGGATCGCATGGTCGGCGCCGAAGCCGAAGGTGTCATGCCATCGGCCGATATGCGCGGCGCTGGGGAAGCAGAGGCAGATCCAGAATTCGCTGTCCGTCGCGGCGACGAAGCGCTTGCGCTCGGCCTTGGCACGCGCGCGGTACGCTTCGGCCTCGCGCTTATCCGATTCGGTCATGCCGTCCATGCCGGCCGGCTTCTTGTCCTTCTTGCGGCCGAAGCTCACGCCGCCGCCGAATTCAAGTGGTTTAGCGGACATGATCGGCCTCCAGGAGCGGGAACCAGCTGCGCAGCACCTCGAAGTCTTCGGGGTCGCGCTGTTTGAGCACTTCCGTGAAGCGCCGGTCGATGCCGTCGAACGACCTTCCGAACCACTCGTAGTCGACCGGCAGTTTGAGGCCATGAGATTCGATGCAGTCCATGACCTCGCCCTTGAGCCAGTCGCCTATCGGGCTGACCTTGCGCGACGAATGACGCCAATAGCCGTAGCGGACGAAAGCGCCGCGGCGTTGGATGCTGTCGGCGGCTCTGACGCCATCGGCGCACCATGTGTCCTTCGGCAGTCCGAGGTGGTCGCGGATCAGATCCCACGTCTGCTCGTATGTGGGGGTGGGCAGCTGCGCCGCCTCGATGTACCTGAGCCTTTCAGGCGCCTGGTAGACGAAATTGTTGAGCCACCGGTAGAGCGATGGATGCGGATACCTGTGGATGCGGGTGCCGAACTTCTGTTCGAAGTAGTCCAGTTCCTCGTTGATCCACGTCAATCCCGGCACGTAGTAGAGATATGCCGGGACGACATCGATGCCTTCGTCCCTCATGGCGCACCATGCGGCGATCGAGTCCTTGCCGCAGCTGAATGCGAGCAGGACCGGCCGGCTTTCCTTCGCGAGGCGCCTGCGCACTTCGGCGCTTGTCCCTTGGTTGCGGATTATGGTGGTCATCTCGGCCACCTCTTTCCGGTGGTGCGGATGAAGCGGGAGTGCGAGTAGAATTCGACGCCCGGACGTTTGAAGCTCGGATCGCTGGACATGACGAAGACATGCAGTCCGGTGCCGGACACGCTCGATTCGACCCAGACGGCCTCATCGAGCAGCGACGGCACGATCCGCGCCGCCTCGCCATCATCGATCAGATCGCCATCTGCATCAAGGCAGTGGTCGAAGTCCCAGCATGCCAGACCATCGCCGAGCATGATGCCGAAGCCATCGCCGGATCCGGAGCGGCACGCCTCATATGTGGTCCAGGTGTCCGGATCTGTGCTCGACGCGGGCCTTCCATTCGGCATGATCGGCCTTTTCCCATCGGCGCGGACCCATCGATCGAGGTTGCGGAGCCGCATGGGGATGCTGTTGGCGCGGCAGTAGCGCTGTCTGCATTTCGCGCTGCAGAATCTGCGCGGCCGCCTTGGTTTTTCGGGATTGCGGATGAACTTTCCGCACTCTACACATTTCTTGTGTTTGTCCATGTATTCAATATTACTACTGTTTTCTGTAGTTGTCCATCTAATTTTGTGACATGGGCAAAACGGCGAGGATTGCATGTAAACGGCCTGCCGCAAGGCGGGTCAAAAGCATCGCATTGAGCTCTGAAAAGCCCTCTGATAGGCCATGCGGAGGCCGGTGGACGTGACTCATGGAAAACCGACCGCGGACGCGGGGGGATGCGGGCACTGGCCTTCTGGGGTGCCTCGGCCGGGGCGGGGAGGGCAACGCCCCGGCCTCGGGGCGGAGCTCACCAGTCCTGGCTTTTGGTGATCGGCAGTCTCGAGACCGGAACCGGCTTTTTCCCGGTCTTTCCGGCCGAATCGGCGAAGTATTGTTTCGGATGGTCATTGAGCTTCGAGTTGCAGTGCAGATGCATCGGTTCGGTGTTGTCGAACTGGAATGGTGAACCGCCTTTGCTGACCGGCTTGATCTCATTGATGGTGAAGCTCCATGGATCCGGCCATTTGAGCATGATGTCGATCGGCTGATGGCAGAAGCGGCAGATCGGCGGATGCTCGATGGCGAGCCATCTTTGCTTGATGCGCCTTCTGGCGGCTCCATTGCTGCGCCTTGGGTTGGCCTTGGACCGGCCTTGAGCCTGCGCCATGCCCAGCCTCCATTCCAGTCTCTCTACATGCGCCCCGTATGACGGCCCGTATGGGCGGCCTTATATGGGGCCTTCCGTGAGACGTTGTATATGGGCGCCTCCATATGCGGGTCGCTCCGGGGGTGGGCGTATTCGGACCTGACCGTGAGCGATTCGGCGTAGAAGGGGATCCACACGATTCCCGGCCCGTCCTGGACCGGCTCGTACCGTGGCCCGATGTCCGATATCGGGTAGATGACGGGAAGGCCGTCTATGAACACTCCCCGGCCTTGGTCGAAGGTGATGTTCCGTGGAATGCGCATTCCGGCCATGTCCGCCTCCCTGCGTCTGGTGATTTCGATTGTGCCCCCACACGGACTCGAACCGTGGACCCATGGTTTAAAAGACCGCTGCTCTGCCAGCTGAGCTACAGGGGCCTGAATACGAGAACCGCCCCTTCAGCGTATGGCCTCCGGGGCAGTCTCTTGACACACGACAGTGTAGCACGTTTTCGGCTCAGTCAATCGGCGGAACGTTTTTCGCGGACCGCCTTGATGAGTTCCTCGATGTTCCACTCCCAGTAGCGTCCCTCGACTTTTTTCGGATGGAGGAAGCCGCGTCGCGCCCAATTGTCGAGGTCCTTGCCGGTAACGTGGACCCCGCAGTTCTCCGTGACCCATCTTGCGGCGTCGCCGCGTGTCCTTGTGATGTGCAGCATGCCCGCCGATTTCAGATATTCGAGCCTGACGGAGCTGAGCGTGAGGAACGAGCCGCAGACCGGACAGACGGCGTAGTCGGCTCCATGCTCGGCGTAGATGGGCGTCCGTATCTCGGCGCCGTCGGCGTCCGTGGACGCGTGGCATTCCGGGCAGATGCCGACCAGTCGCCGTTCCTCCCGCCGTGTGGCCTGGGCGGCGACGCGCTCGCAGATCTTGACGGTGTCGTGCTGCCATTCCAGGGCGTCGGGCAGTTCGAGCAGGCGTGGCATGTAGTGTTCGAGCATCGGCAGCAGCCATGTCCATTGCCTCAGCGTGCGTCGGCGTCCGAGCCGGTCGGTTCCGAAGGGCTTCATGCCGAGTCTGCCGGCGAGCAGCTGGCAGTGGGTCTCGGCCGCCGCGTACGCCTGCTGCGCCTCGATGTTGAGCGGCGTGCAGGGGAACGCGCTTTTCGCTCCCCTCGCTGCCGGCACGTCGAGGCGCACCTGCCGGTATGCGATCCGGCGGAGCGTCGGCATGCCTTCCTTGCGGAGCCATTCGAGTCGTCGGAGCCAGTCCTCGGCGCATTCCCCGCAGATGGCCCCGTCGCCTTCGGCCCCGCAGATCGGGCAGTTTCCGTGTTCGCTCATGTTCCCACCCTTCGGTCTATGATTGCTTCCGTCGAGAGATGCAAGCCTGCCTTCGGGTGGGCTTCTTCTTTTTTCAGGTCCGCCGCTTGAGCCGTTCGCGTTCGATGTCACGAAGCATCGCCTCGAGCACAGCTTTGATGAAGCCCGTCGCGATCCTGACCTCGTCCACGCTCTTGCCCTCGCTGAGCATGTCCCACGCCCTTTTCGAGACGTTCATCCCATTGCCCTCCTTTCCTCTTTCCATCGTCTGTGCCATCTGAGCCATACGAGCCATTGCGGTATCGGGCTCCAGAGGCTCACGTATGGCGAGTTGTGGATCATCCGCCACCATGTGCCGCATTTGGCGCAGCGTTCGATCCTTGGCGGCACGCCGTATCGGGCTGATCCGATGCCGTTGCCGCTGAAGCAGATGAAGACGCCGTCCTTGCTGCTGCATCCATGTAGGTCCGTCATTCCGCACCGCCTTCGGCGAGCGCTTCCCGGATCTTGTCTCGGGCGTCGGAACGGCGGCGCACGCCCAGTTCGACGTGCTCGATTTCAGCGCGTCGACGGAGTATGTTGGCGTATTCGTCCATGACGTCGAGCTGGTGCCGCAGCAGTCCTATTGGGCACGTGGGTTCGAAACCGAGCGTTCCGTCGGCTTGCTTCGTGAGCATGGTGCGGAGCTTTTCGCTCCTGTCGACGAGCTGCCTGTATTCGTCGGCCATCCGTGTCTTGTAATCGCTCATTTGTCGTCTCTTTTCGTGAGTCCCCATTTCATCGCCTGGCACATGTTGGTGATCGCGTATCTTGCCTCCATGATGGTGATGTCCTTTCTTAGCAGTCCGTGCCCGGCGAGGTAGCGTAGGGCCGCGTCGAGTTCGATTTCGGTCTGTGGTTTGAGTCGTCCGGCGGCGAAGCCCTTCGCGTAGGCGTCGGAGGCGATCTGCGCGATGGTCTTGTCGGTTGATACCGGGATGGATTCGCCGCGGACGTATTCGAGTTCGAAGTCGAGTTGGCTTCTGCCGGTCATAATGCCCTCTTTCCGGTCCGGAGCCGACCACCCCACACTCCTTGCAAGGGGTAGCCGCTGATGCGTTGGTGTTCGTCGGCGAACCGGCCGCACTGTTCGATGACCGGGCATATGCCGCAGATCGCCTGCGCCTGCCTTACGGCCGTCTTGTCGTTCGGCGGTGGGAAGAAGATCTCCGGATCGCAGCCGACGCATGCGGCCATGTCCCTCCACCCGCTCATCTCAGTCTCCATCCGACAGAATCGTTTCGATGTTCCAGAGGGCTCCTTCCAAGCAGCTGCCGGCCGCACGGATATGGCCGTGGTCGCCGTGCAGTTCGCGGAGCGGCTTCAGCAGTTCGACGTCCTCTTCAAGGCGACGTTTCATCCGTTCGATGTTTTCCATGAAGTCGCTATCCGACGGCGCGGCGGGCGCGGAGTCGTCCTTTGCGAGGATGTAGACGAGCGTGGGCGGAAGCGAAGGCTCGAAACACACGTTCCCGTCAACCTCGTACTTACCCTTGCCGCCGAGTCCCGGCATCACGTCGACGCGTACCACGTTCCATCCTTCGGAAAGCATGTCTTCAAGCCTCTTCGCGTTCTTCAACGTGAGGGTGTTGCACCCGTCGTCCTGGTATGCGATTAGAACCACGCTGCCCTTCATCGGTCCGCCCCCTCGAGGTGGCGCTGGATCATGTCGCCTTCCTGTTGCGGGGTGGATCCGTCCCATGCGAGCGCGGTGTCTTCCTCCCTGCAGTGGAACAGCTTCCAGTAGCGTTCCTCGTAGTGCTGGGCGACGACGTGGCCGTCGATGACGGTCTGGACGATGAACCATCCGCCGCCGAAGCACGGCTCCCCGTCGTGGTGGCGTCGGCTCTTGACGCACTTGTACGTTCCTGTGCGGGTGGCCGCGTCGACGAACATGGCGTGCCAGAGCATGCGCTGCCGGTACAGTTCGCCCATCGTGTGGTATCCGTCGGTCAGATCGTCCGGACTGGTCGACCTGTCGGCGGCGGCCACGGCGCGTCTTGCCTGCGCCATGAAGCCGGACCGTACCCAGTTCGGTTCGTTGTTCCACGCTTCGAGGCGTTCCTCCATGATGGCGTCCTCGGATTGCGTCGGGATGGCCCAGTTGTGCGCCCACAGTTCGACGGCGACGGATTCGACGCGCTTGTCTTCCTTCGTGGATCCGCTCATTGGCGTGCCATCCCTTCGATCAATGCCGACACGGTGGCGAGCGCGATGAGGCAGAAGGACGCGATCAGCCCTCCGATGCCGACTCTGACGATCTCCCAGCCGATCGCGTGGTTGAAGGCGAACATCACGCAGAGTCCGGAGAGCGCGGCGCAGGCGCTCAGGACGACGATCATGAACGCGAGGATGATGATCGCCGAGGCGAACGCGTACGGCCTGTGCGGCTTCCTCGTCTTCTTCGGTGACGCTGGCGGGAGCGGCGGGTCGAGCAGGATCCTTGTTTCGTTGTTGTCTGTCATTTCGTTTCCTTTCCGATGATGTCGTGCAGGTCTCCGGCTAATGCCCTTTCAGGGCGTCTGGAACGCCTCTCCTGCGTGTTTGGCGCCGCGGGCTGTATGAACAGCGGGCTACGCGTCGTCAACGCCGTGCGGGCCGCCCTGTCGGGTTCTATGCCCTTGAGGCGCATGCGCC
>ENA-UOOC01000973-UOOC01000973.1-human-gut-metagenome-genome-assembly--contig:-C48old-NODE-973-length-26055-cov-13.741154_pt1 | contig 26055 bp, 18 predicted proteins | sample MGYA00242469_ERZ724016 | MGnify/ENA metagenome assembly ERZ724016 | reverse complement strand
CATACTCGGAATCATCTTCATCTTCGTATTCGTCGTCGTCGTCATACTCGGAATCATCTTCATCCTCGTATTCGTCGTCGTCGTCATACTCGGAATCGTCTTCATCTTCGTATTCGTCGTCGTCATACTCGGAATCGTCTTCATCCTCGTATTCGTCGTCATCATACTCGGAATCATCTTCATCTTCGTATTCCTCGTCGTCGTCATACTCGGAATCATCTTCATCTTCGTATTCGTCGTCGTCGTCATACTCGGAATCATCTTCATCCTCGTATTCGTCGTCGTCGTCATACTCGGAATCGTCTTCATCCTCGTATTCAGCTTCTTCATCGTAAACCGCATCCGATTCATCATCTTCTTCGGAGTCAACGATTTCTTCAAAATCATTTTCTTCCGGATCTTCCTCGTCAGTGTCTGAAGCTTCTTTGGATGAATCTTCCGGGCTTTCAGTCGCTTCATCCTCTTCATCATCAACGAAATCTTCAGCATCTTCATCGGTGATTTCAGGCTCTTCACCATTTTCAAGCTGTTCCATCAGTTTGCGGATATCATCAGAAAGGATTGGTTTTGTAGCTCCAAGAACTTCCTCTTCTTCTTCTTTCTTCTTTTCGCGCAGGGCTTTTTCTTTCTCAGCTTCCTCCTGGCTCTTTTCAAGAATCTTTGCATTTTCACGCTGAGTTGCTTCCCAGTTGGCAAGAATTTCTTCAATCTTCATCTTACCGGTCATCTGTGAATCGTCTGAAGCAGATTCAGGAGCAACTGCACCACTTGCAACGGCAACACCGGCTTTCAGGGCATCTGAAAGGGAAGCACCGGAAATGGTTGTGGAAATATCGGAAGTGCTTCGAATCCGAGTTTTTGGCTGTGACTCAGCTTCTGGTTCGGAAGCATGTGTCCGGGCCATTGGCTCTGGAAGATCCGGAAGATCAATACTGTCTGTGACATGTACATCTTTGCGGACCTTGTCTGCAATTCGTGGATTCGGTGCCGGACGTTCTTTGGATTTTCGGAAGGAAGGTTTTCTCTTGGAAGAATCCTTACGGCCGATACCATCATTTCGATGATCGTATTTTTCCTGCTGAAGTGGAGTCAGCGGTTTGTATTTCATTTTAAGTTCCATTGCCTGGTATACATAAGTACCTTCGCTGAACCAGAGAATCAGATCATCACATTCATCAAGACATTCGGAAGTCATACCGGCTTCAGCGTATAATCTGGCAAGTTCATATGCCCATTTTTCAACGTATTCAGAATGCTTGAAATCTTCAAGAGCTTCAATCTGTTCTTTGACTGGCGCTTTCTGTGCTTTTAAGATCTTATACCGGAGAATGTACTGGTTTGGATCTTTCGGAGCAAGCTTGACAAATTCTTCGTAGCAATCAGCTGCTTCATCGAAATGTCCCAGCTTCAGAGAAATAATTCCCAGGCGGTATACAACCTTTCTGCTGGAAGGTGCTTTATCATACGCAATAAATAAGGTATCACGTGCTTTACCAAGTTCCCCCGCATTTTCATAGATTTCGCTTACGGTAGAGAGCATGGCGGTATTTTTTACTTTACGCCAGTCGATCGTATCTGCAATCGACATCGCTTTCTGGTAAGACTTCTGTTCGGCATACGCAAGCATCTGCTCTGTCTTTGCGCGATATTCATATTTATCCAACGTTTCTCACCTCATATGATTATTATTAATTATTTTACTTTTCCTCAGTAAGTCTGACTTTTGTACCAGAAACGGAAAACAAAAGTCTTATAATTTTACTTACTAAGTGTATCATAGAGCGTTGTCAATGTCAAAAATTACGGCTGATATTTTTCAGAAATGTTAAAAAAATATTACAAAAAATTCACAAATTGGGAGCTGGTAACAGAAAAAAAGGAGACAGCCATCTTTTGAATGGCTGTCTCGGAATATTCAATTGTAATTTTTATTTTTATATCGGAGGAATTAAGTAATTCTTATTCCTGTAAGTTCTTTGAGCATTTCATATGATATTCAGATTTTATAAAATTTATAAAAATGAAATCATATGAATCGATTTTGATCAATTCTGATCGTTCGTTATTTTATATAATCAGGTAATCCAATTTTGGTATTTATCAGCTTTCTCGTCACTGTTAAATTTACTTATCAATGAATGTTTCTTTACACATTTTCTGATTTTGAATTACTGTGGTATTTACTTCAATATGTCAACAAATGCTGAATCTTTTTATATCTTATAATCGCTTCCGGTTTATCTACTACTCCGACCTTTTTTATCATTAACTTTTCTCTTACCGGATTATAATCTATGGTTAAGGCTCATCTCACAGGAATTTACATTTGCCATACCATTAACATATTGAGTTTTAGATGATGAAATATCCAACGGTCAAAGCCTCCTTCCTTTCGTTCTCGTTCCAAAATTTTATCCGGATATTCTTTTTCTCTTATACTTTTTTCTGTTCAGAAGTCAGATATCAATTTTCTCTTATTATTATAAATTATCAATTTTAAAAATTGTTCTCTACACACTCCACTTACAAAACGCTCATAACTAAAATGTATAGTTGCTTTTTAAAAACTTTCTAACCTTCAAATAACAATTATTCTTGTTACCCTTTTCTGATCTGGTTCTTCATCTTATACTCTTGGCGAGTATATATGAAACTATGTAACAGATTAAAAAAATATCTTTTTGAAATTCCCTTTCTCGTCAGGAACTTCTTTTCTTTTGGATTGACTTAATAATAACACCCAAATACTTATTTGTCAATATAATTTTAAAATAATTTTGTTAAAATTAGAAAGAATTGAAATTGTAATATATATATCAGAAAATTCAAACAATTATAAATACGATTAGAAATAGTTATAGCCATTTGCAATATATTCGGGGTTTTGCTATTGTTTCCGTCCATAAATGCATGATACACTAAAAAATAGATGAAAAATACAGGCTATGGTATTGGGATAAAGAAAGGAGACCTACAGATATGGGAGGATTTTTTGGCGTTGCATCAAAAGAAGCATGTAATCTGGATCTTTTTTATGGAACAGATTATCATTCGCATCTTGGAACCCGCCGCGGAGGTATGGCTACTTACGGAAGTGATGGCTGGAAGAGAGCGATTCATAATATTGAAAATTCGCCGTTCCGTACAAAATTTGAAAAAGATGTTGATACAATGAAGGGAAATATTGGAATTGGATGTATTTCAGATTATGATCCACAGCCAATTCTGATCCAGTCGCATCTGGGGTGCTTTGGAATTACGACAGTAGGTAAGATCAATAATGCGGATCAGCTGATCCGGAATCTTTATGAAAATGGACATACACATTTTCAGTCTATGACCAATGGACAGATCAATTCTACAGAGCTGGTTGCGGCATTGATCTGTAAAAAGGATTCGTTTGTTGAGGGAATCCGTTATGTGCAGTCAGTAGTTGAAGGCTCGATGACGCTTCTGCTTCTGACAGAGAATGGAATTTATGCAGCCAGAGACCTTCTCGGACGTACACCGGTTGTGATCGGAAAGAAAGAGAATGCATACTGCGTTTCCTTTGAAAGCTTTGCATATATCAACCTTGGATACACAGATTACAAAGAGCTGGGACCTGGGGAAATCGTCTACGTGACACCGGAATCTGTGGAGACTGTAAGTCCTGCATGTGAAAAGATGAGAATCTGTTCGTTCCTGTGGGTATACTATGGATATCCTACTTCTTCTTATGAAGGGGTTGGTGTAGAAGAAATGCGTTACAACTGTGGAAAGCTTTTAGCACAGAGAGATGACCATTCGATCGACGTGGATATTGTTGCAGGAGTTCCGGATTCGGGTATCGCTCATGCGATAGGCTATGCAAATGAATCAGGTATTCCGTATGCAAGACCATTTATCAAATATACTCCGACCTGGCCAAGATCTTTCATGCCGACAACACAGAGTCAGCGTAATCTGATCGCCAGAATGAAACTGATCCCGGTACATAGTCTGATCGAAGACAGGAGCCTGCTGCTGATCGATGATTCTATCGTGCGTGGCACACAGCTCCGTGAGACGACAGAGTTCCTGTATCAGAGTGGCGCAAAAGAAGTGCATGTCCGCCCGGCATGTCCACCGCTTTTGTACGGATGCAAATATTTGAACTTCTCCCGTTCCAAATCAGACCTGGATCTGATCACAAGAAGGATCATCCGTGAGTGGGAAGGTGACAATGATGTCAATGTACTGGGTGAATATGCGGATCCGAACAGTGACCGGTATGCAGCAATGCTGGAGGAAATCCGCAAGAGACAGAATTTCACTTCACTTCGTTATCACAGACTGGATGATCTGATCAAATCAATCGGGATTGATGCATGCCAGGTATGTACCTACTGCTTTAACGGTGTGGAATAACAGGTAAATGAAAATATAAAACAGGTGTCCACGTAAGTATATCTTAGTGATATATCCCAGTGGGCACCTGTTTTTGTATATACGATTTTGGTGTATAAGGTGATGTGGAATGGTGTACAAAGTATGCGGAGCGGCAGCTCCTTCTGCAAAGCTGCACTATAGCAGCAGATCATCTATCTTCACATAGTCTCCCATCCGGTATGCTTCAATTGCATTTCCATTGATCACATAGAACTTTTCGTTTGCATACACACCGCGGGTTCCAAGATAAGAATTACCGTTGACTTCCTCCTGCATCTGTACCTGGAAGCCCTGATTTTTATCGTAAGAAAGGATCACATACTGGTTGGCAGATCCGGAAAGCGGAAAGCCGATCAGATTCTTTTCCGGATCAACCAGTGCTGCACGGTAGTCAGAAAAAACATCCGAGTAATAGTACTGATCCAGTGTGTACTTGCTGACTTCCTTCACATCCGAAGGATCACTGATATCAAACATGGAGATCTTTACCCCGTTTGTAATGCCATTTTCATCGGTATCCATACCGATGCCAAGAAGCAGGTTATCACTGTAAAAATGCAGGTATTCCGAAAAGCCGGGAATTTTCAGCTTGCCAAGGATCTTCGGATTCTCCGGATCGGAAAAGTCTACGGAGAATAAAGGATCTGTCTGTTCATAAGTTACAAAGTAACCGGTATTGCCCAAAAATCTTGCGGAATAGACCTGTTCATTTTTGGCAAGATCCTCGATCTTACCGATTGTTTTCAAATCTGCATCCAGCACATAGACTGAATTGGACTGTGAAGAGCTTCCGACATTATGCGTAACCGTTGTCACCAGCCGCAACGTATTGTCATACTCATCAATGCTGAAGGAATCGTTCAGATATCCTTTTACTTTGCCCTGGGCAGAACCGGAAAGTTTTCCTTTATTGTAAGACAGCTTGCGGAGGATCGTCTGATTCTTTGCCGCAAGATTATCTGCGAGGATACTGCTGTTCGCATACTCGTAAATATAAATGTTGTTCTCACTCACATAGACTTCGCCATTCTCAGACATGACTGCTTTCTGGTCTGCTGCCTTATCCGGACTGGAAGCGGAAACGGAGCTGACAACAAGGTACTGGTCTGCTGCATGGTTCGTCGGGAGATAGATATCCGACTGCTTCAGAAGATTGTCGCCAACAAGCGGAACATAGGAAGGATAATCTTTCTTGGTGATCGTATCGTAAATATAATAGTCGCTGAATACATACAGATATCCGTCTTTAAAACGTGAAGTGCGGTAGTAACCACTCTGATCCACGGTTCCGATGGATTTCGGATTGTTGATATCTGCCAGATCATAAGTCTGGATACGGGTACAGCTGCCGCGGTACAAGGTTTTACTGTCAGAATCAACCTGCGTGTTCTGCATGTTGCCAAGGACAAAAAGCTTCTGGTCACTCAGGTAAAACTCGGATGCCTGAAAATTCTCATTCAGCGAAATACCGGAAACAACCTTCATCTGATCAGACCGGATATCTACAATGGAAATTTCCTGTGAGTTTGCTTTCAGTGTATAAAGATAACTTCCATCCGTTTTTACAATGTCTGCTTCACCGATGCCCTCTGTGCGGACGTTGGTATCGGAAAATGAAGTATCCACAGCACGTGCAGAGGCTGTTGAAGAATCCGAAGAGGAGCTGGAACTATCGGTACGTGCACCACTGTCGGCTGTTTTAGTTGAATACATGACAATTCCGCTGTCGGTTGAACCGGTAACAGATGAAGAATCCAACTCATCCTGATAAGATTGCAGGTATGTGTAGATTTCATCATAATCGGTTGCCGTCTCTAAAGTATCGGAAGAGGCAAGCTTACCGGAGGATGTACCGATTGAAAAACTGCCTTTTGTGGAAGAAGTGGCTGAGTCTGAAGAAAGATTCTGCTGGCGGATGTGGGCACCAATGCCGACAACCAGTACCAGTGCGGCAGCGATAAGTCCTCCGCGCATCCGGTGGCCGCGGGAAAATCCATGCTTTTTCGGTATATGTCCGGAAGCCTGAGTGCTGTTATGCTCTTCCAGCATTTTCATAATCTGATCCGGTGCAAGGCTTTCCGGAACAGGAGTTTTTTCCGTAGATTGTTTTATTTTATCCAGTATTTCTTTTTCGTGATCTGTCATATGAAACACCTCCTATTACTCTTTTATCCTACTCTTTCAGAAGCCAGCTCATCTTTTCGAGGGCACGCTTTCTGCGGGAGCGGACTGTATTCGGGTTCATCCTTAGCATTTTTCCGATCTCTTTACTGTTGTAACCGCCATAGACGGATAAGCCGATGATCAGCTGATCGTCTTCGTCGAGAATAAGAAAAGCACGCTCGACATCTGTGCGGAGTCCGTCACAGTATGTGGCAGAAGCATGATCTTCTTTCAGCTCGGTCTCGGTCCGTTCATGGCTCTTTAACTTCCGGCGGCACACATTTGCCAGAATCTGAAAGATCCAGGAACGGAATGCTTCTTCTTTGCGTAATTTATGTATGTTCTCATAGGCGGAAAGAACGGCTTCACTGACGGCGTCTTCTGCATCCTGCGGATGATGCATCATGCAGAGCGCAAAACGATACAGATCCTGATAAACCGTCTTATATAATTCTTTAAATGCAATTGCATCGATCATAAAGTCCCTCCTCTCATAACAGGTTCTTTGTATATAAGAGTATAAAAAAGTCGGAAGTGTTGCAAAAAGGGACAGAAAAATTTCCGTCCCTTTTAAATCATATCATTGTCTGAGAAAAATTAACCTCTGTAATAATTGATCAGACATCCTTTGAGGATGATCTCACGTTCTGCATCCGTCAGATCACCGAGCTTCAGATCGATCTCCTTCAGATCATCGCCTACGACATAAGCCTTGATCGTAGAAGCTTTATCTTCTACTGCTTTGCGGATATCCGGCACGAAGAGATAGTCACCGTTCCTGAAAGAAAGCTTTGTGTGTTCCTCTTCGGTAATAAACGGAAGCATGCCCCAGTTGATCAGGTTCGAGCGGTAACGTTTGGTTGCGTACTCATTTGCGATATTCGCCCAGCCGCCGAGAACCTTCTGGCAGGAAGCAGCCTGCTCACGGGCAGAACCATCACCAGGTTTGACCGCGAAAATGGTACTTCCGACACCGATATTTCCTTTGCCGACTTCCGGATAAGACTTCTGGATTGCTGCCATCACCGGTTTTAATTCATCCAGTACATCCAGTGGACAAGTACCTGCTTCAATCGCTTTCTGGGCTTTCTGGACCTCTTTCGCGCGTCCTACATAGGCAGGATCCTTTCTGGAAAGTGCAAATTCAGCAAGTCCAAGTGGGTTGGAACGATAAGAAGAAGTCTCGCCGGACGGGATCAGTTCGTCTGTCGTTGTGACCGGATCGTGGATCTCAGATACGACCTTCAGGATCAGATTCTCAGGAAGAGCGCTCATTGCCGGCCAGTCTTTGATGTTCGGTCCGAATTTGATCTCAACCGAAGGATCAGCAACGCCGTGGCTGTCAAATACACGGTTGGCGTAAATTCTGGAATCAAAGTGGTAGGTCGGGTTCTTGTATTCAATATCAAAATCTGTTGCCGGAGTAAGGAAACCTTTGTTCGCAGCAGTTGCGGCAATGGAACGTGCATCCATAAGGGCAACAGATGCGATCTGTCCACTCTGCAGCTTGCTTCCTTCACGGTTCGGGAAGTTACGGGTAGAGTGACGGATGGAAAATGCATTGTTTGCCGGAGTATCCCCAGCACCGAAGCATGGTCCGCAGAAGGCAGTCTTCACGATCGTACCGGCTTCCATCAGGTCAGCAACCGCACCATTTTTCACAAGCTCCATGTAGATCGGTGTACTTGCCGGGTAAACACTGAAGGTAAATTCATCTGATCCAATGTATTTGCCACGGATGATGTCTGCGGCAGCACAGATATTTTCAAAACCGCCACCGGCACAGCCTGCGATGATACCCTGATCGACATAAAGCTTACCATTTACGATCTTGTCCTGAAGAGAGTAATCCACAGCACCGTCCAGGCTTACCAGCGCGCGCTGCTCTACATCGTGGAGAACATCTGCAAGGTTGGCATTGACATCCTCGATGGTGTAGACATTGGACGGATGGAACGGCATGGCGATCATAGGCTTGATCTCGCTCAAATTGACGTATACAAGACCGTCATAGTAAGCGACTGCGCCAGGCTCCAGTTCCCTGAAGTCATCACTTCTTCCGTGGATATCGTAGAACTCTTTGATCTTGTCATCGGTTCTCCAGATAGAAGAAAGGCAGGTTGTCTCTGTCGTCATAACATCGATTCCGATACGGAAGTCTGCACTTAATTTGCCAACGCCAGGTCCGACAAATTCCATGACCTTGTTATTGACATAGCCATTGCCGAAGGTTGCGCCGATGATCGCAAGGGCAACGTCCTGCGGTCCGACACCTTTCACCGGTTCGCCGTCCAAATAGATTCCGACAACGCCCGGCATCTTGATATCATAAGTCTTGTTCAGAAGCTGTTTTACAAGTTCCGGTCCGCCCTCTCCCATTGCCATGGTACCGAGTGCACCATAACGGGTGTGGCTGTCAGAACCAAGGATCATCTTGCCGCCGCCTGCGAGCATTTCACGGGCAAACTGGTGGATAACGGCCTGATGAGGCGGAACATAGACACCGCCGTACTTCTTCGCACAGGTCAGTCCAAACATGTGGTCATCTTCATTGATCGTACCGCCGACTGCACACAGAGAGTTATGGCAGTTGGTCAGAACATAAGGGATCGGGAATTTCTTCAGTCCGGATGCTCTTGCAGTCTGGATGATTCCGACAAAGGTAATGTCGTGCGAAGTCAGCTTGTCAAATTTGATCTGAAGCTGCTGCATATTACCGGAAGTATTATGCGCACTTAAGATCCCATAAGCCATTGTCTCTTTTGCAGCAGCTTCTTTTGTTGTCTCAATACCTGTCTTGCTTTTTACGGCAGCAAGTGCATCGGGTGCATCTGCAATTACCCCAGTACCGTGTAAAAGATAGGCACCGCCTTCGTATAATTTCACCATATCATGTCCTCCTATTTTCTGTTTTCTATGAATTTCATGTGGTCTGCGACCATCAGAGCAATCTTAAATGTCAGGGCGTCCTCAAAGACTCTGACATCCAGCCCGGTCTGCTTCTGGATCTTCTCCAACCGGTAGACGAGCGTATTCCGGTGGACGAAAAGCTGTCTCGCTGTCTCCGAAATATTCAGGCTGTTTTCAAAAAATTTATCAACTGTGGATAAGGTTTCTTCGTCAAACTGATCAACGGTATTTCCGGCAAATACTTCTTCCAGGAACATCTCGCATAAGGAAACGGGAAGCTGGTGGATCAGCCGTCCGATACCGAGTTCGCGGTAGGATAAAATATTGCGTTCCGGATAGAAGATACGTCCCACATCCAGAGCCATGCCAGCTTCTTTGTAAGACTGTGAAACCTCTTTGAGCTCAGGAACGATGGTTCCGAAGGAAAGCCGGACATTGACCATAGCTTCGGTGTTGATCGCATTCACCAGCATATCGGCAGTCGAACGGATCGTATCATAATCATCCGTACTGTCAAGGGACTTGATCAGAATAATATGTCCCTCATCTACGGCAGTAACAAAATCACCGGTTCCCGAGGAATAAATCCCACGGATCATATCCAGGACGATCGTGTCATCCGGATTCTTCGGTTCGATCAGATAGACGACTCTGCGCTGCTCAACTGTAATACCAAGCTTTTTCGCCTGATTGTAGATATCTACGAGAAGCAGGTTATCCAGGAGCAGGTTTTGGATAAAACGGTTACGGTCAAGACGTTCGCTTCCGGATCTTAAAAGGCTCTCCAGCTGGCAGGCACTTAAGCGTCCGCTGGTATGCACATCAATCTCATTATTGTGCTCGATCACGAAAATATAAGTCAGTTCATCATCATCATAAACCGGAAACAGACCATAGCATTCATCCAGGTGCTCCTCCGATACGCCGGTAACCTCCAGCTCTTTTAAAAATGAGCAGACAGCTTTTTTTACTGCAGGCTTCTCCTTACCTACAGCTGCAAGCATCACTCCGTCTGTGTTCCAGATGGAACAGTTACACTCGATGATATCCCCTATTTCATTGATTGTTCTCTGTAAAATCTGGTTGGATAACAATCCATTCACCTCTCCATTCTTTTCAATATATGACAAATGGGAGAATTGTGAAATTCCCCCATCTTCTTCTGACAATACAATCTGATATTATTTTAGCAAATGTTTCACACTTTAGCAAGCTAAAATGAAAAACGTTCTCGCTTATTCGTCTTCGTCATCGCATCTGTCAAGCATAGCAGCAACGATTTCAAGAATCACAGCAAGACCGATGATGGATGCGGCAGCAATCTTGCCGGATGTACCGGTGGCTGCCTGTGCGATACCGCCGACAACCGGCACAGAAAGCTTTACTTTTCCGATGTAGTTGTTGTAAGGGATCGGATTCATATCTTTTTCCTCATTGGCATCCCCTTTGGTGATAAACTGTCCCATCGCCGGGCTGTTGGATACTACACGGTGGGTGATGATCGAGCCGTCTGCATTGTTGCTGTAAAAAGCAATGACATCATCTTTGACGATCGTGTCTGGTTCTTCATGCCGGACATAGACCAGGCTTCCCGTCGGGATCGCCGGTTCCATGCTCCCACTGATCACGGTGTATATCTGAAAACCAAAAGCTTTCGGAAGCGTCAGCGGAATACAGGCAAGAATCAGTACTGTCAGTAAAACAGTGCCCAGTGCACTGCAAAATGCAGCCACCGGGCTTTTCTTTTTCTTCGTTCTCTTCAAAAAAGACTTCTCCTTTAGTGCCGCGCTTTTTTTATTTTGCACGTTTTTTCAAGAATACGATCAGTCCTGCGAGAGCTGCTACCGCAACAACGATAATGCCGATTCCTGCTGCGATCGGAGTCTTGCTCGTCTTGTCTTTCGCATCGATATTTCCTTTTGGAGTGTCTTCATCATCCAGATCTACCAGAGACTTTGGTGTCTGTTCATCCGGTGCGGTGGTCGTATCCTGAGAATCGTTATCTGTCGTTGTACCATCGGTTGTACCGGTTGTGGTTCCGTCTGTTGTGCCACCGGTAGTTCCGGTTGTAGTTCCACCGGTAGTTCCGGTTGTAGTTCCACCGGTAGTTCCGGCAGTTCCACCGGTTGTGCCGCCTGTCGTGCCACCTGCTGTACCGACATTACCGGTACCTGTGCCAGGAGTTGCGGTACCAGGAACAGTCGTTGTGATGGTGGTTGTTGTTGTAACAACACGGTCTGTAGCACCCGGTTTGTAGGTAAACGTAAATACATTCTCAGATACATTATTACTCAAAGTCTTGGTAAGTGCAAGAGCATCTGGAATATAATTCTCGATATACTGATAAGCGACGATTGGTTTGTCACCGACATTTCCGTAGAAGGTCTGGCTTTCTACAAGCGCCTTACCGGAAGCATCCTGATAGTTTACGGTGTAGGCAACCATGTCCTTTTTGATTCCATAGGCTACTACATAGTCGGCATCGCCGGTTACATTGTCGAGTACAGGAGAAGCAAGAGTTTCTTCATTGTCACGTCCGCTGAGACGGATTCCTTTGACATAGTATTTGTCATCGGTTACCTGAACGTCTTTCAGATTAAAAGTAACAGTAGAACCGGCGACAGAATCCTGCTCCACCTTAGTATGTCCGTTTATCGTTCCTTTATTACCTGCCGATAAAGTTACCTTATAGGTATACCCGTCAGCAGCCATAACGCTCATCGTGGATGCACCGATCGTCATTGATACAGTCAGAAGAGAAACCAGTAATTTTTTCCATCTTTTCATCTGCTTACTCTCCTTTCCGTCTGCGTTTCTTTGTGTTCTTGTTATATGTGTAGATTCCGTATGCCAGAAGGATCAGTCCACTGATGAGTGCAAGCACACAGAAGAGAAGAACTCTTGCGGTATCACCGGTCTTAACGGTGTTGGTAGTCTTGACGATTTTCGTCTTGGTAATGGTATTGCTTACTTTTACCTTTTCCACTGCAAAGTTCATACGAAGCTTTGCGAGCGTGTTCTGATAACCATTGCCCTGTGTCTCACCTTCGATACCGATGGTAAGGTGTACGGTTCCGGTACCATTGTAAGCAAGACGACCGAGATAGAAATATTTCTCGGTAGAGTTTCCAAGTTCCTTCAGACCTTCACCGGTCTTAGAAGAACCTTCGCCTCCGACGGTATCACTGTTATAGAGTACCTTTTCGGTATTGTCACTTCCAACATAAGTCAGCTTGTATTCGTAAGCACCGCCTTCAGCGGATTCCTGTGCTTCCTCCAGTGTCTGGATGATCTCATTGGTCATGTACCAATCGGTCTCGCCTTTATCGGAGTTTTTCAGCTGAACCTTCAATTCGATGCTGTCACCCGGCTGGATCGTTGCCAGCTCATCGGAAACAGTCTTGTTTTCAAAATTGCTTTCCATCTTGTCGCCGGTGAAATGAACCTGCCATCCATCGGCTCCCTGATAGTCTTTTGCAAATGCAGTTGTGTGTACCCCTGCTGCCATTATCACTGTCATGGCGAGGCACAAAATTTTCTTTTTCATACTCTGTACCTCCCTACTGTAAGCTTAAACTGGTTTCGTCATCTGATACATTCACATCTACACCCCAGGCACTCTTGATGGCGTCTTTTGCGTTATGTGTCTGTACTGCATCTACCTCTGCATCGATGTGGAATGTATAGTCACCATACTTGTATGTGTAAGTAATGGTGTTGTCCTTTACTGTTTTCTCTATCTCTGTTGCAATCTTCGGATCAATGCGGAGTGTATCAGATAATGCCGGTGTGGTATCTCCGGCTTTTACTGCCTTTGTGTAATAAAGAACGGATCTTTCGTCTGTGGTCTGCTGATCTGCAACTACCCAGCCGTTAGTGGTAAGGAAATTCAGTTCAATCAGATCCGGTGAAAGAGTGGTGTTCTTTTTGCCCTCTTTGTCCTGCCAGCTCTTGGTAAGGATCACACGGACGAAGGTGTCGATGTTACCGCTGTTCTGAACACTGAGCTCTTCTTTGTATTTCTTTCCGGGTGCGAATTTCTCCTTTTTTCCGAGAAGGCCTGTCAGGAGTTCCCCGTTTGTTACTTCTTTCTGGTTCTTAGATGTAAAATCCTGGCTGCTGACGACATTGCCATTCTCTAAAAGAGATACGCCGATATTCTGCATCTCGATCTGTGCGGAATAATTCTCACTGTAGTAGGTGAGTGCGGCACGTGTACTGCCGACAGTACTGCCAATCAACAGGAGCGCTGATGCTGTCAGAAGCAGGGCCGATTTTTTTGGAAATGATTTCTTTTTCTTTTTCATCTTCGTTCCCTCCTATTCTGTGGTTTTACTGTCTTCTGTTGTCTCAGTTGTGATTACATGATTCCAGTCTGCATATGGGTTTCCATTTTCATCGTAAAGAACCGGTGTGCATTCCTGGATAACTACGATATTGAATTCTTCCGGTTTATCCTTCCCTTCCGGGAATTTGTAAGAGATATTGAGTTCCGTTGAGGTTAACTCTTTTGCCGGAAGAACTTCTTTATAGTGCCAATAACCATCATTTTTGGCTTCCCATTTATCCGGATCAGCAGTATAGGTAAGTTCCATTGGGGCAAATGCTGTTACTCTTACGAAGCAATCATAATCACCGTTATTTTTAATGGTGACATGTTTTACTTTTTCGCCTACTTTTTCCACTGGGACAGTTTCGGTAAATCCCATATTCATCTTCACACCGCCACCGGCTGTCGTATAAGTTGTAAAGTATGCCATTGCACTTCCAACTGCCAGGGTTCCGGTAAGAGCAAGTGTTGCCGCTGCCATGATAAGTGGTTTCTTATGTAACTTTCTCATTCCGACTCCCCCTTCCTAGTTCTTGGTGTACTGATACTGATCATATTCGTCCAGTTTGAAATTATTTTTTACACCGTAGCCGCCATTCATATTGTTATTGATATCATTTGTAAATGAAACGGATGCAGGAGTGTTAGTTGTACCTCTATCAGTTGCTACAATCGTTGTCGTTTGATCATTTGCTGAGGTAAGTTTGTAGCTTGCACCGCTGTACACTTCTGTAACTTTTACCGCAGCTCCTGCAGGGATCTTTGTAATTGTTACGGAAGATTCACCTGCGGCTTTAAAGTCAAGGGACTCGATGCGGGTTTCTGTTTTATCGCTCTTACGTGGTGTAATATCAATCTGGAATACGAAGGTTGTTTTCTTACCGGTTGTTGCATTATGATTTGCAAGTGTTTTATAGATCTTCAGATCACCATATCTTGCATGTTCTTCCGGTTTCAGACCAATTGAGTTGGTATCTGTCAGATCGTAGATCCAGGTATCGTTACCATTGCTGTAATAATTGTTGGTCGGAAGTGATACCAGGTAAGGGGTAAAGGTATAGGTATAATTCGTGGTAACTATTTCCGGTGTATCTACAAGGTAAAGCCCTGTATCAAGACCAGCTTTAGCTCCGATACCACGTGTTAAGGGAACTGTAGCGGTTGGTATTACGGAATCTTTCAGCAGCTTCTGTGCCTCTTTGGCACGTGCAGCCCATTCGCTTGCTGCATCGTTATTATCAGCCCTTACCGAAGATACATCAAGTCCGGTGAAATCTTTAGTTGCGGTATAGTTACCGGATACGTCTACATCTGCTACCTTATAAAGATTCACTTTAATGTCAGTGCCGGTATCTGTCAGTTCGTTGTCCTCTCCGCTTACACTGAATGCAACCGAACACTTTCGGTTCGTCTCAATCGCATTCGCAGCTCTGGCACCAGGCAGAGTGAGAAGCGGAAATGCAAGAGCGAGAGCTAAGAGAAAAGTACTTCCCTGTTTTAATCGTTTATTCATCATCGCCTCATGTCCTCCTTAAAAATCTTGGTTATTCTTTGTGAGCTTTTCTCTTGGAAAGGAATCGCAAGAGAATGATCACAAGAATCGTGATTGAAAGTCCTAAAATTAAATAGAGCATATAATAATTCTGAATGGCTTTTACCATAGAATCTGTAACTGATTCGGTAGCATCCTCTTCGCCGTTATATGGAACTCTGGTTCCTCTTACGAGAAGACGATGGGAGTTGACTCCATATGGTGTACAGGTAAATAAAGTTACCTGATCTTTTCCTTCTTCAATCTGGAGTGCTTTCTCCAGTGTTACCTGATCGTCTTTGTCTACCATCGGAAGAATCTGGTCTACCTTGTAGGCAAGGACTTCATCCAGTACATGGATGTAAAATTTATCGCCAACTTCAAGCTGATCGATATCTGTAAAAAGCTTTGCGCTTGGAAGTCCACGGTGAGCTGCGAGAACACTGTGGGTACTCTCCCCTCCGATCGGAAGCTTTGTGCCGTTCAGATGTCCGACACCGGTCTGCAGATCCTTTTCACCGGTACCATGGTAAATGGCAAGCTTGATGTTGATCTTCGGAATGGAAAGATATCCCATTACTCCGTCATCTGCAACGTTCAGGATCTTCCAGTATTCGGTGTCTTTGATGTCATTTTCATCTTCACCAAATACATCTCCGTAGAGGTTGTTCTGCTGAATGGTATCATTGAAAGCTTTTGCTTTCTCCCACTCGGATGTGAAGTCCTCTGATTCCATGTCCTGTATTGTATTGTCATAGCTGCTGATCAGCTGATTCTGTCTGTAGGTGTTCCACTGGTTGGATACCGTCGGGTAGATCAGAATCCCAAATCCTATCAAGAATAACAGACCGAAAAGGAAGGTTGAGATTTTTCTTTTCATAGGCATATTCCCTTTCTCGTTCTTATTCTCTTTTTAAGAGGTCTCATTTTTCTTCTTTTGAAGCTTCTTCTCCTTTAAGTATAACACAAGGATGAAGATTGCGGTAATTACAAGACCAATAATTACCCATAAAAGATAATTTGTATGAAGACTGATTCCGCTGAGCGGTGTCTTCTCATCGGCAACTTCCTGTTCCACATAAGGTACTCTGTGACCACGGACCAGAAGCCGCTCGGTATTGACTCCGTATGGAGTACAGGTAAGAAGTGTTACAAGATCTTTTCCTTCTTCTACTGCAAGAGAGGAAGTTTCCTCCGGTTTGACCACGGAAATCTTGTCGACTTCATAACTTAATGTTTCGTTTAATACATGGATCAGAAAATGATCGCCTTCTTCCAGCTGATCCAGATCGGTAAAAAGAGACGCACTCGGAAGTCCACGGTGTGCGGAGATAACGGCGTGTGTACTTTTACCGCCGATTGGAAGAGAGCTTCCTTCCAGATGTCCGGCTGCCTGTTTGAGAACATCTTCATCGGTAGTGTGGTAGATCGGAAGCTTGATGTCAATCTTCGGGATCTCCACGATTCCCATCATCTCGTCACCGGCAATATTCAGAGCATCCATGTAGGACTGGTCTTCTTTGTCACTGGCTGCGGCTACTGCAAATGAATCAGGAAGGATACTTGGAAGTAAGGCTTCATTGTAAGCTTCTGCTTTCTGCAGTTCTGCATCATAATCAATCTCATGTGCTGCATCCTTTTCGGATACAGTCTGTTTATAACTGCTGATTAGTTGCTTCTGCCTGTAGTTATTCCACTGGTTTGCAACGAATGGATACAGCAGTAAGGACAACCCGGCTAAAAATATGATGCCAATAATAAGTTTGTTTGCTTTGCGTTTCATCCGAACTCTCCTTGCTGTTGTATTATTTTTTAGGAATCCGGGGCGACCTGCCCCGGATTCGATATCTGATTATAAATAATCATGAAAGATTATTTGTTTGTTTTTTTGCGGCTTGCGAAGAATAAGCCAGCTGCTGCGATCATGATAACACATCCAGCGATTGTGAAGATTGTTGTACCGATACCACCTGTTGATGGAAGGGAAGAAAGTTTGGTATCTTCATATTCAAACTTATTGTTATCAAAATTACCAACAGTAGTTGTTGTTTTTAATGTTGTTACTTTTACTGATATTGCTGGATCGCCAACGGAGATTGTATCTTCACCAACAACGTCTGTATTTGTAATTGTGTTTTCTGTGTTATACACCAATTTATGTGCAATATTATTTACGCTGTATCCTGCTGGTGCTTTTGTTTCAACTACGTAGTATTCTTTATCAACATCAAGTCCATAGAATTTTGCAAGACCATCTGAACCAGATTTTGCTGTTATAACCTCTTTTAATCCAGATACTTCTTTGGTTGTTTTCTTGCCATCAGTTGTAGTTGTTTCTACAGTTAATTTCTCTTTTCCAGCTGCATCTTTTACATAAAGGGTAAATTCAGCACCGCTCAGAGCTGCCTTACTGTCTTTATCAATTTTCTTTACAGAGAATTTTGCGGATGCAGATTCTGTTTCAGCAAGAGTATATTTACCATTTGCATTTGCAATAGCAGTATTTTTTACAACTTTGCTTGAGCCGTTGTTAGTTGCTGCAAAAATATTATCAACTTTTACATCGTATTTAACTTCGATTGTCTGACCTGCTAAACCACTGTCATATGTAAATGTGATAGTCATTTTTTTGCCGTTTGTGTTTACAACAAAACCATTTTCTAACAAGTTGTTATTTGCATAAATGTTAACACTGCTTTCTACAAAAGTTGCATTTTCGATAGTATCGGTAATTTCAAATACTTTATCATTAGCTGCAGCTTCAGTTGGATAGAAAGGATATTGTGCCGTAATTGTATAACTAACTTTATCGCCTGTTGTAACAGATTTATTCTGGTCAGGAGATACATTATCTGTTGAATCTTTTACTACATCAATTGCTTTTTTTACCTGATTTTCAGAACCTTTTGCTGTTACTGTTGCATTTAATACAGATCCATCAGTTTTGTTTTTATCAAAAGCGACATAAGCCATCATAGGATTGTAAGAATAACCAGTTTTATCTGCTTTAACAACGTGTAAACCAGCTGTAGCGGTTGCGACTACATTATCTTTATCTGTTATTACTTTTGTATCTGTTGTTAAATCAATCTTTGCAGCAGCTGCTGTTAATGCGGATGAATAAGCTGTGGTGATTGTAGCGGTGCTTGTATCACCGGTATTGATGGTTCCAGCAGCAGCATTAGCATTTGGAGTTTTTTCTAATGCACCGAGTTTGATAAGATATGCAATTGCCATATCATCTGTAATGTTTTTAGCAGGAAGTTCGTCTGTTCCCATTTTTGCTTTGAAAGTATTTTTAAACTCAGTTGCGACAGCATTTTCGCTAAATTTCCAACCAGTTACGCTATTTGTCTGATCTGCCTCAATGATTTGCTGACTTTTTACAGTAGCATCGGTTGCGTTGTTTAAAAGAATAGATGCTGTTCCTGCTGTTTCGGCAGCGAATGATGTCATACTCATTCCGAGTACCATTGCCAGTGTCAATAACACTGCAAATAATTTTTTCATCTTTTTCATATTGTTGTCTCCTTTTCTTTTTTAGGGCTATGCCCGATTTATTGTCCCCTCATAAGGGAGAATAACGTTGTTTGTGGTTTGGGAGCCACTGAAAATAAATTGATAAAATTATCTTTCCAGCACCTCACTGCATTTGTTTTTATATAAGATCCATGCGGCTGCGAACATAAGTAAGATACCGCCGATCATATACAGGTAAATTCCATTGCCTCCGGCTGATGGGAGGTCGTAAACTGGAGTGTTTTTAAACTGGTAAAGAGTAATTGTCTTTTTACCATCTGCGGATGTCTGAGTCAGAGTTAAAGGTGTCTCTCCAGAGGAAGATATTATCGTTTTCAGAGATCCGTTTTTCTTGATTTCAACTGTCCAGGTTTCGTTGCTTCTGGCATATCCAGCTGGAGCTTTGGTTTCTGTCAGGGTATAAGTGCCAGGATTCATTTTACCAGTTAAAGGAACATAGGTAGTTTCATCTGTATAGGATGTATACCAGTTCACATATCCTGTATTGCTTGACACACCGATATAAGTAGTGCCTGACTTTTTAAGTTCAAACTGTGCACCAGAAAGTACTAAACTACTATTTGATGAGCTGACTTTCTGAATACCCCAGTCACTTATAACTGTTTCATTGGTGTAAGTGACAACACCTAATTGACCAGCACCTTGGCTGCTGTCGTGTTTGTAGGTGTGTGCCGTATTATCTTTTACGATAACATTGGCATTAGCTGCCGTTTTGTTATAACCAATTCCAAATGTTGCTTTTTCATCAGTAATGGTCTGATTATTACTCCAACAGTTGGTTTGGCTATCGATTACAACGCTTTCGACTGCGTAATCCGTTTTGTCATTTTCAGATACTTCATAACTTCCACGAGGCAATTCTTTGATGGCTACATTACCAGTCAGAGTATTGTCACTGCTTGCTACGGTTATAGTTACAGTGGAACTGGCTGTTTTATTAGTAATTTCTTCTTCTGTTGCCGGACGGTAGTAGTTCTTCGTTTTATCCAATACGACTGAATAAGGATTTCCATCTTTTGTTATTGTAAAAGTGAATTGATCACCGTCGTTTGCATTACTTCCGGCTGCCAGATTTTTGATAATCTGGATTTCACCATTGATAACTTTTATGGTATAAGTTCCGTACTTCTTGTTGGAATCATTCTTATTCACTGCAACGGTAGTTTGTTCTTTGCCACCGGAGATATAAGTTGTTCCATCTTTTGTGGTATTCGCCTTGCTCTTATTGGTTGGATCCGATGTTTTGTAAGTAACTTTCAAAAAATAATAAGCTGTAGTAGTGTCTGGTGTAATGGCTGCCATTTCAGCGGTGGTGATCGGAATTGTGCATTCTGGATCGCTGTACCATTTTACAGAAAGCTTTTTGAAATCGTCTTCATTTACAGTACCTTCTGTGTAAGAAGTTGTATCTGATTTGTTAAAAAGCTGATTAAGAATATCTTCATCTGTAGGTATGTGATCACCCTTGTAAATGGTTACGCTGTTATCGTCTACTTTTAACTGAGATTTTACGTTAACGGTTGGCTGTGGGAATGGTGTTGTATTACCATCGTAAGATACACCTGAACCTGAACCGTTTGTTGTTACGTTGTTATCACCGATATAACTGTCTTTTGCCTTTACTGTGAAAGTTGTTGACCAGCCAGCTATAGTAGTTCCATCTGCGTCTTTGGAAGCATGGTTGACTATCTGGTTCTTCCAGGTGATAAGCCACATGTCTGTAGTGTTTCCAGCTTCACCAGGGGCTTTTATTTCAACATCATTTCCATAACGAGTTCTTAAAGAGTCAATTGTTGATTGCGGTAACTCAAATCTGGAATCAATGTAGTCTGTAACAGTAACACCGGTTGCGTTGATGTCTTTTTCATTTGGTTTGGTCGTGTAACGGAGAATCTGATCAAAAATACTTGAAAGGCTTGCTGCGTCGTCAGCCATGTATGCCATACCGTCATCAGCATATCCAGTCAATTTTGTTCTTGCCTCTTTTAGACCTTCGTTAGATGAATCTAAACCAACACCGATAGTAATTAGTTTGGCACCAGTTGTTTTTATACCTGTTACAGATGACTCAACCTTATCGTAAGTGGTACCGTTTGGACAACCATCAGTTAAAAGTACAACATAACGTGTTAAATCCTGGTTATTCTTATCTTTATTAAGAATTTCAAAAGCGTCATTTAAGCCTGCATCTTGAAGGGTACCACCACCTGTTGTTGTTAATGAATTGATTGTGGTGTTAATACGATCACGTTCTGTTCCAACTGATTTGAATTCAAATTCTGTTACTGATTTTTTATTAAAAGTTACAAGTGCAAGTTTACTATCAGCGGATGTTTCAGCTAATTTAGTAGTAAATTCTGTTGCTGCCTTTTTTAAATAATAAAATCTGTCATGAGAATCAGAAGTTGTGTAGTACTGACGATGACTATCGATTAATGGTTTTTGCTTGTTTTGGTCGATAGAATTTCCGGTACTATAATTCCAGTAACTGTCATCGATATAATACCACTTTCCATGTTGGTAATATACACGGTACATAGTAGCTTTCGCTTCTGAATCCATATAATAGTAAACTTGATTTTTATCTAAGTCTGCTATTTTGCCGTATACAGTCGGTGTTAATGAACTTCTGAAAAGCATAGAAGCGGAAGTATCGAACACGAATACAACTTCAATTGGTTTAGCTACGGCTACAGATGAAATTTCTTTCAAGGTAGAAGTTGCGTTTAATGTAATATCGTAAGTTCTGTCATCCCAGTTATTTACTTTTGCGGTTTTACCGGTTTCGATACCACCTTCGATTACTTTAACGTCTACCTGAACAACTGGTTTCTGATAATCTTCTGTTGCCGGAACACCAGTTTTGGTATTCGTGTAAGTTACTGAAGAGTTATGGTCGGTATTGTTATTGGATGGGAAACCTGCAAGGTTTGAAGAAGTATCATTTTCAGTTCCCATCGTGCCATAGTATCCATTTGAAGAAGCATCTGTGTTAGCATCACCTTTACTTTCACCATATCCGCCTTTATTGTCTTTATATACTTTTTCAGCGGCTGCGTTCGGAGTTACATTGGTAATGGTAATGTAATAATAGATGTCATCTTCAAGTTCATAATTTGCGCCAAGATTCCAGATTACCTGTTTGTTTGTTGCATTATATTTTACTGTTCCAAGAGACTTATTATTTACAGTAACATTCTTTCCGGCATCACTGAAAAGAGAGGAATCTGTCAGTGAAATTTCTACTACAGAACCCTGATCGGTATAGGTGTCTGTACCGTTTTCGATTGTTTTCTTTGCCATCCGGATCTGCAGTTTACTGTCAGTTGTTGTATCAACATATTCGCTTAAGGTGTCCTTGATGGTAACATTCTTGCAGGCAAATTTTTGAATGTCTGCTGCAATCTGACTGAATTTTTCAGGTAATTTGGTAGGGTCTGTGATATTAACTGCTTTATCTCTTTCGGCAGCATCTGTAGCTGCGTCGGTAATGCCTTGTAAAAGTTTTAGTGGAGTGTTTGGAACTTTGTCATAAGGTGAGTGTCGAAAATTTGAGCCTGAAGATAGACTTAATCCAATAGCCATAAATCTGTTACAAGTTATTTGAGCGACTGCTGTGGTTGCCTGAGTGTATTTGGCATTATTGGTTTCGGATCCGTGTTTATCCGTTGTAGTTTGATTATCTTTTGTAGCAGCTTGACCCGGTGTTAAATTTCGTCTTGTCGGAACACCGTCTGTAAGAAAGATGACAATTGTCTCGGCACCATTTCTCATTCCTGTAAGAGCCTGAGCTGCTTTGAGAAAAGCATCTTCGTAGTTGGTTCCACCAACAGCGTTGAGGCGTGATACAGCCGCTTTCATTTGTGTTCCGGTTACCCAATTTTCAGTGTCTATCGTTCCAATTCTGGAGAATGAAACTAATTTGTAACGTGCATCAATTGTAGATGTTGGAGTATCTAAAGAGTCACATAAATTGTTAACAGCAAGCTTAGCATTCTCCATTCGGTCTTCATTGTCCATACTGCCAGATCGGTCTACAATTAGTAAAATATCTAATTTCTTTTTAGAGGTTTTGGTACCTTTCTTGCTGGAAACATTTAATGTTACATCGTATTTGTTGTCATCTTTTTTCTTGATATACTTCTCATGACTGAGTTGCATATCAGTTTCTGTAGGTGTGTTTCCACTGTCACCGCCAGAAGAGGTGTTTTGTCTATAAATAAGATAAATATTAGCTGAACCAGATTCTTTTAAGGTTTTAATTGTAGTATTGTCATTTTTTAAAGTTAATTGATACCTTTCTTTTGAATAATTGTAAGGACCTTCTGCGGATGTAACAATATTTCCGTCTATAGAACCCAATTTTGCATTTATATAACTATATCCAGTAATTGAAGTACTATATGATGTAGAAAAATCTATGGTTTTATTATAGGAAACCAGTTGATCAGCGTATGCTGCTTGTAGTTCATTTCCAGTTTCATCTACGAAATGTAAAGTTAATTTTAAGTCACCAGAATTGCTGTAATATTTTTTCCAGGTAATCGTAAATGTAGAAAAGCTATTAGCTACAAATTCAATCTTTTCAATTTTCTTATCATTATTTGTTTTAAGATTTTCAAGTGAACCATTCTGAACAGTTGCATCTGACAGATCGGCAACTTCTTTAACCTTACCCTGTTCGTCTTCTTCCAGATGCATAACCGTTACATCCAGTTCCTGCTCATCCTTTTTCTCTTTCTGAACCTTTTTCGCTTCTTCTGGAATCTCAGCTTTCTTATATTCCATAGAAACTTTTACATCTCCGTTTGGTTCAAGCTTGTTTCCGTCAGCGTCCACGAAAGTGATATCATAAGCAAGGAATCCTGCGATATCATAAGGTTCGTCTTTTGCTTTTTCCTGAAGCTTTTTCTCAGTATGCTCATACTGATCATTCATTGCTTTTGCTTCTTCTTTTTCTTCATCACTCATGGAATCGATGATTTCTTTTTTGATGATAGGTGTAACAGAAAGGGATGCGCCATCCGGAATATTTCCTGCATCGACTGCATCAACTGTTACCTTTACGTTATCATCTTCATATGTAAGCTGAAGAATCGGCTGAGTCTCTTCTGTTGCAGGTTCTTCATTTTCAGCAGGAGCTTCTGTCTGCTGTTCTTCTGGAGCTTCAGTAGTTGGATTTTCAACCGCTGGAGCAGCTTCTTCGTTTTCAGAAGGAGTTTCTACAGCTTGTTCTTGATTTTCTTCTGCTTCCGCTACAGGTTGTTGCTCGTCAGTCGAGTCATTCATGGATGTAGCCACCGGTTCATCTGCCACAGATGCCTGTGTCTCTGACTCTACCATTGTAGTGCTCTGATCCTGGGCTTGCGTATCCAATTCATCAGCAAAAGCTGATGTCGCACTGCTAAGCACAAGTACCATGCAAAGCATGAATGCTATTAAACGTTTCTTTGTATTACTTTTCATGGCGTCCTCCTTCTATTCCTCAATTCTGACTTCATAATTGTTATCAAGTGCTCCGTCTATCAGCTTCAATAATTCAAGGGCACTGCGGAAATGCTGCTCTCGCTGCTCTTCCACCCAAGTAACGCTGCCCTGCCAGGTACCGTTCTGCTGATCCATGATTTTTATTAAAAAAGTTCTTGTATTTTTTTGCTTTTTATTCATGTCAGTTTTCATCTGCCCTTCCTAATTATTTAGACTTTTTTATCTTATATAGGTATTGTATCTGACAAAGCATTACGTGAATCATTACCAATAACGGAAAATATTAACTTTTTTAAGCTATAACAAGAAATAGTAATGTTTTTGTAATAATATAATGATTTGATACCAGGGTCAAAAGGTCAGAAAGCCGATGCAAGCTTGCTTACAAGAGGATTTTTGACCTCTTGACCCGCCAAAAACATGAGTAAGTAGCCATTTTTCAAAGAAAAATGAGCGGATTACGAATGTTTTTGAGGATTGCGAGAGTGCAAAGCACGTAGCAATCTGGTATCAAAGGGGTCAAAATACCTTTGAACCCCAACATCATGATTTGTAGGAGTGCGTAATATTTGCGTCTGACTCTACTATATGTATTGGGATATTAGAATAGAAGTAAAAGTGGGGAATAATGTGATGGAAGTGCAAAAAGAATAGATTGCGGGGAGCGCATAGAAAAGGAGCAAGCTGGTTATAGCGGTGAGGGAGAGGAATTTTCCGGACAAAAAGATCCCGTGACTGATATTGGGGAGATGCACTGCATCTTAGACGGTGATCAGTCACGGGATGGGGGTAAGGGTTATTTAGTTTTATTCAATGCCGAATTCTTTTAATAGTTTCTTTTGGTATTCGATGTCTTCTGCGGCACGTTCCAGATCGTTGTAGCGTTTGGTATTTAGAAGACATATGGTTAATTGGTTTAATTCTGCTCTGATTTCTTCTCTACCTTCTTCTCTTGCGTCTTCTTTCAAAGTCTTTTCATACAAGTCTTTATCGTATGTCGTTAAGATCATGTGCAACACCTCCGTTTGGTATAGCGCAGATAATTTATTGGGTTCTACTCAATGCCATATTCTTTCAGCAACTTTTTTTGATATTCAATATCTTTAGAAGCACGCTCCAAGTCTTTGGAGCGGTTATCATTAAAAAGGTATTTAGCTAGTAAGATTCCTGACTCAAGTCCTTCTTCTCTTGCATCTTCTTTCAAAGTCTTCTCATATAAGTCTTTATCATATGTCGTTAAGATCATATTTGTTACCTCCGTTTGGCATAACGTAGATAATTTACTTAGTGTCATTCGATTCAATGCCAAATTCTTTTAATAGTTTCTTTTGATATTCGATATCTTCGGTAGCACGTTCGAGGTCATTGTAGCGCTTGGATTTTAAGAGATATTTGTTTAGCTGATTTAGATATTCCATACCTTCTTCTCTGCCTTCCTCTCTGCCTTCTTCTCTGCCTCTAGCGCGTCCTTCCATAAGTCCTTCTTCTCTACCTTCCTCTCTGGCATCTTCCTTCAAGGTTTTCTCATATAAGTCTTTGTCATATGTCGTCAGGATCATATTCGTCACCTCCGCTCGATGTTTCTTGAGAAAATCTGCCAACACATCCTGGTGAATACAGGTATCAATGGCTTTTTCTAATGCATCTTCCACAGAAGGTTCCGACTGTATATATTCCCTGACAC